>Ga0066639_10005521_pt1 | contig 10616 bp, 9 predicted proteins | sample CryGeyCG2114_010_2_FD_59504 | JGI IMG/M metagenome (GOLD analysis project Ga0066639, IMG submission 59504) | Groundwater microbial communities from aquifer - Crystal Geyser CG10_big_fil_rev_8/21/14_0.10 | ecosystem: Environmental > Aquatic > Deep subsurface > Groundwater | place: USA: Utah... | reverse complement strand
ATAAGGTCTTCCGGTTTTAAAGCGACCATCGATATAGGTGAATCCCTCGTCTTGATTGATCGGAGCATTCGCCTGGTAAAGAACTAGGCGCCTAGCACTCATTCCTGCAAACCAACCTTTTGCTTGTTCGTAGGGATCAGTTTCATAGCCAATTAAAACACCTAAAGGAGATCTAAAATCCTTTCGAATCATTTGAGCCGAACTAGACAAAGAAACCAGCCCACTCAATAAAACTCCCGATAAAACCTGTAACACGCGTAAATATGGCATCGATATAACTCCATCGACAATTTGATAAAAAATGCTCACGCCGCCTTATACCACAGCCTTAAGACTCGGTGCATCTAAAACGACGCTGGGGCTTATTCAAAAATCCTGTAATTTTTACTCGCTCTTGAAGAATAAGGACTGATTAGCGCTTCTTTGCGATGTAATTGGCATTAAAAGCGATGAGGATCCCCGTCAAGGAGTAAACGAGGCGAGAAAAATGCCAGAACCCAAACCTTAAGAAATTTCTGAACCAATAAAGAGATTTATCGCTTCCCCACTCTTCAGAGCGCGCCATTTGAACCTCAACTAAATCGAGCCCCACGAGATCGAGGGCCTTTTTCATCGAACGAACTGAGAAGTGATTGATATGAGCGAAATTGGTGAACATTCCTGCGTCCGAAATGCGAAGAAAATTGGCAATACTTTGCTTTAAAATTTGCATCGGATAATACGGGACTTTGATAACGAGAAGAGCTCCCTCTTTCATGCTCTTAGAAAGATTGACTAGAACAACTTTTGGATCGACCAAGTGTTCGAGCACATCAATGATCGTCACCACTTCGTAATGATTTGAAGGAACTTCAATTTTTTGAAACTCTCCGCAATAAACGGTAAAACCTAATTTTTCTCTCGAGTAATTGGCAAGCTTTGGATTGATTTCAATCCCCTCAGGGGGATAGCCCTTTTCTTTTGCAACGGTCATGAGTTTACCTGCAAATGACCCCACATCTAAAAGAGCTCCAGAAGATTTCCCATTTTTTTTAATTAACTGAAAAATATCTTCTAAAATCTCACTTTTTCTCGAAGACCCCACTTCGTGTTCTGGATCGTACCAGGAGTTATCATAGCGATTTACAAAAAAAGTCGGTGAAACAGGAATCTCTTTTGTAAATGCAAACCCACAATCTAAGCATTTTAAAAGTTGGCTCCATGTATCCGTAAAGACACCCACATCCGGGTGGATTCCTTCAAAAAAAACATTTTTCTCGGTTCGAATGGGCCGAGTCCGCTTGGATTCACAAATCGGACATCTCTTTAAAAGCCTCACCACTGGCACTGATTCTAGGTTTAAATCCATGTTTTTAAGTCTTATGGAGATCTATTCATTAGACAAGAAAATAGAGGCTTTTTTCTGGATTATTCCCACAGCCAAGTTAGCATATCACTATGCTTTTTAATTCTTATGAGTATGCTCTTTTTCTGCCCCTCGTCTTTGCTCTCTATTGGGGAATCGGGGGTCAAAAACCAATCCTTCAAAATGGGTTTTTACTCATCGCAAGTTACGTTTTCTATGGGTGGTGGGATCCTCGATTCTTAATCCTCATCGTGATCAGCTCTCTGATCGATTTTTATACAGGTCTTCGAATACACCGCTCAGAAACTCCTAATGAGAGGCGTGCTTTTCTCGCACTCAGCCTCGCCGTGAATCTTGGGATGTTGTGTTATTTTAAATACGCAAACTTCTTTATCGAAAACTTAAATGACGCCCTCACCACTCTTGGATTCACAAGTCACCTTTCTTCTCTAAACCTCATCCTTCCGGTTGGGATTAGTTTTTACACCTTTCAAACCATGAGCTATACGATAGACGTTTACAAGCGACGTCTAGAACCCACAACAGAAATATTTACCTTTCTCGTTTTTGTCGCTTATTTCCCACAACTGGTTGCAGGCCCTATTGAAAGAGCAATTCACCTCCTTCCTCAATTTAAAAAAAATAGATATTTCAATAGCGAACTAGCCAGTGATGGAATGAAACAGATCCTTTGGGGTCTTTTTAAAAAAGTAGTCGTTGCAGACACGTGCGCTATTTATGCAAATGAAATTTTTAACTCTTACTCTCAAATGACAACTCCAGCTCTTCTTTGTGGAGCACTCTATTTTTCTTTTCAGATTTACGGAGACTTTTCGGGATATTCAGATATTGCGATTGGAACCTCAAAGCTCTTTGGAATCGATTTAATGTTGAATTTCAAAACACCTTATTTTTCAAGAGATATCGCAGAATTCTGGAGACGCTGGCACATTTCTCTGTCTACCTGGTTTCGAGATTACGTGTATATCCCACTAGGAGGGAGTAAGCTTGGCTCTATCAAAAACTTAAGAAATGTCATCATTATTTTCCTAGTGAGTGGATTCTGGCACGGAGCCAATTGGACCTTTGTCGCTTGGGGGGCATTGAATGCCCTCTATTTTATTCCGCTGCTTCTCATGAAAAAACATAGAACCCACACGGACACCGTCGCCCAAGGCCATTCACTTCCAACCCTAAAAGAATTTTTTCAAATTTTATCTACCTTTTCTCTTTGTTTACTGGCCTGGATTTTTTTTAGAAGTCCTACCTTAGAGGATTCTTTCCGCTACATCCAAAAACTAATTGAATTCAATATGAGAGTGGATCGAATGGATCTTTTTAAATACCTTCCCTTCATCGGAATACTCGTTTTGTGGGAATGGTTCACTCGAGAAAAAGAACATGGATTGCAATTAAAAAAATTCCCACCCCTCTTCAGGTGGGCAACCTACTACGGTTTAGTGTGGCTAATTTGCCGATTTTTATTTGTACAAAAAACATTTATTTATTTTCAATTTTAAAAAATGAAAAAATTTATCATTAAAAATTGCATTTTTTTTAGCTTATTGGGGGTTTTCTTTTTAGGAAACTACAATCTCAATCGTTACTTTCAATCTAAACACCCCGTCTCACTCCCTCAAGTTGATTTCCTGTTTCTAGGAGATAGCCATTTTGAAAGAGGGATTAACCCAAGTCTCATCGCAAAAAGTGCAAATATCGCCGTGCAGGCTGAACCCTACATTGCCACTTTTCACAAGTTAAAGCTTCTTTTAAGACAAAACCCTCAGATTAAAACCGTACTTCTGAGCCTCTCTTTTAGTAATCTCTCCGAACTCAATGAAGTCGAGTTTTTCGACTCTGACTTTGCCCAATACATTTTTAGGCGTTACTACCCTGTCTGGAGCTTAGATGACTTAAACGAGTTAAAATTTGATCGCCAAATCTACTACTCCATTTTTATGAGAAATATGCTGCTCTTTCCAAAAAAACACCATTTTTCAGATTTTCTCGGAGGCTTTACAGAAGACAGAAAAACAGTTGATGAAACGAAAGATAAAGCCAATCTCCTAAAGCATTTTGTGAGAAAGGGCAAAGCACTAGAAGTCTCCAAGCTCAGTAAAGCCTACCTATTTAAAATTGTAGGCCTCTTCAAAAAAAATGAAGCTCAACTAGAAAACCTCATCGTGATTATCCCCCCCCTTCATCCCAAGTATTTAAGCTCCATCCCCCAAAACCACTTGGACTCTTTTAATCAAACCGTAAAAAAACTGAGAGAATCTGGAGTTTCAGTCTGGGATGAGAGAGCCCTCTACGGCGAAGATGCCCTTTTTGTAGACTACGACCACTTAAACTCGGCTGGAGCACGGCTCTTTTCTCTAGAGATTTCAAAGAGACTCCACTCAGCCCCTTAAAAAAAGAATGTTACCTAAAAATAGGTTATTGACTCCTTGAGCCTTTAGAGATAACTCGGCGCATTGTTTTGTTATTTTTCACAGAGGGCACAATATGAGATTCAATAAAATTTCTTTTAATTTCGCTATGTTGTCTTTCTTTCTCCTTGCTGGGTGCGATGTGGCCAAATTCACAGGTTACTTAAAAATCAATGAACCCCTTAAGTTTACAAATAGCAGCCAAGTCGAAGAAGTGGCTCCAGGGCGCTACTATGAAGCCCCTCTCAGTTTAAAGAAAATCAAGGGTCAAAAGGCACTTTTGGCGGAGCTTCAAGTAGGGGAAGGCTCCAGCCAAAAGAAAGTCTCTTTTCTTTTCGACAAGAAACTTGAAACCGACCGACGCCCACGCATTTTAAAGTCTACAGAAATCGGACAGCCCTGGGACATTGAATACCGTGCCTGGCTCAGCATCTATGAAGGCGAAGAGAAAAAAGAATACGCTTCTTGTTCTGCTAGAACGTGTGTCGACCAATACATTGAAACGACAGAAGAGTGGGGAGTCTACGTTCGTTTTCTAGATCCAACGACACAAGCAGAGCTTGGAACTTATGCAGGCCGTATGATATTCACTCGCGACGAACCAATCGGCGAATAAATTAAGAAAGTGAAGGAGCTTGGGATAATCGTCAAAGCTCCTTTACTTCTGTCCATTCACCCGAATCAAATGCTTCTTTAAGGAAACCCAAGCACACACCCCTGAAATCAAGTTAGACAAGGCAGCTGCCCAGAAAACCCCGATATAACCAACCGTGTGTTGAGAAATGAACGCTAAGGGCACGTAGATTCCAATCATCCTAAACAGGGTGAAGTAAATCGAATAGCGAGGAACCCCCAAAGCCGTAAATGCAGAGTTTGAAAAAAGAAGAATCCCTTCAAAAGAAAAACTCGCACTCACCCAGATGAGATATCCGTAAGAAATTTTTCGAATTTCAGCAACATCAGAAAAAACAGAAACCAGCGAACCTCCAAAAAACCAAATCAAGGTAAAACAAAGCCCAATCCATAAAAAAGCAACTTGAGCTGAATACCTCAAAGCTTGTTGAACCCTTTCTATTTTTTGAGCTCCACTGTTTTGACCGATAAAAGGGACAAGGCTAGCCGAGATTGCCATTAGAAAGATCATGATAATGGACTCAAGCCTCGTGCCCACTCCAAATCCAGCTACAGCTTCGTGCCCATAATTTGAAAGAATCCAGGTGATCACGCCAATTGAGAGCGGGACAATGGCATTGTTGAGCGCTGCCGGAAGTCCATAAGAGAGAATTTCTTTCCAATTCTGTAACACCTTAGAAAACTCTCTAAAAGGATTGCAGAGTAATCCCTCTCGAAAGTGAAGGGCCCAAATAGAAGCACCCAAAGTCAGCATCCGAGCAAGCACTGTAGCTAATGCGGCACCTTTCAGTTCAAGTCTCGGAAATCCAAAGAATCCAAAAATAAAAATCGGATCTAAAATGAGATTCACACCACCCGCAACAATCATGACAAACGCCGGAAATTTTGTGTCGCCCGTCGCCCTTAAGATTCCATTCCCCACCATGGGGATCACGACAAAAATGAGATTAAAATACCAGATCTCCATGTAGTCCCGAATGAGAGGAAGGAGTTCCGGATCGGCACCCATTGCCTTAAAAAGGGGATCAATCGTAAAAAACCCTAAAATACTCAAAACTGTAACGATCAAAAGAGAAAGACTCAAACTGTCGGTGGCAACCTCGCGCACTCTCTGTGAAAACCCTTGCCCAATAAAACGTGAAATGAGACTCGACGTCCCGATTCCCAAGCCAAGCGCCAGACTCCCCAGCACTGTCACAACTGGAAAAGTAAAAGAAATAGCAGCGAGTTCTTTTCCTCCGAGCTGACCAATAAAATAGGTATCCGCAAGGTAAAATCCGAGGACTGCAAAAATTCCAATCATCAACGGCCAGGTCAGTTGAAAAAGGGTCTTGAGCACCGGTCCTTCTGTTAATTTGGCTTTCATTTAATCGTATCTCTAGGAATTGGAGAATGACTGAATGCAAAAGAAAGTTCATTATACAGAAATTAGACCACCACTTGTAAGAAGTTTTTGCTTCACCGCTAGTCTCTCCTTCGATAGTCTCATCTCGGATCTAAATACCGTTTTCAAGGTGATTACTCTATGCGTTGCAAAAAACAAAAAATAAAATTCACTCGCACCCCCCTCCTCCTACTTTTTGGAGTTATTGTTTCATGTGGTCTTTCAAACAATGTCTCAGCGAATTGCAAAGCTTCCATTCAAATTTCAGGGAGCCAAGAAGGCGAGAAGTTTTGTGATGTGTTTTACACAGTTTCCCCTTCTCTCTATGGTTATGCAGAATCTTGTTTTGATTCCGCTCTTAAAATTGCAAATGACACCAATCAAGCGCGAGATCATTGGCTTCACCACATGGCAAGTGCCGGAGACTACACAGCTGACCTCCACATCAATGATTTAGAGCTCACCGTCCTCGATAACCAATATGGGGGGAGAGACTTAAACAGCATTTGCCGTAGTGGTGACGCAAGCGCCGTAGCCGCTTATCTGATCGATAGCATTCGAAATTGCTTTTACGCCCAAGGAGTCAACCCTTCGATTTTCACTACTTCATCAATGTCTTGCTCCGGAACCGTCACTGCCAAAACAATGGACATCGTTGAAGAAACTGATGAAGTTTCTAATAAGAAGTGCAGTGCTTTTAACGAGTCTGGCGTTTGGGAGCCTTGGAGGATAGATCCCAATACGGGAGATTGCAAAGTAGAAGCCCCTAGAACAGACGAAACAGAAACGGCTCCCCCAGCACCTGAAAAATCGAAAGCAGATAAAAAAGAGACAAAATCCTCTGACGACGATAAAAATATCGTGGTGTGTCGACCGGGAAGTCGTGACAAAAAATGTCAATCGGACGATGAAAAAGGTCCCGACTCTAAGAAAAAATCAGAAGAAAACCTAAAAGCCAAAGCTAAGAAAAAGAAAACTAAGAAAGCAGGTGGTTCCCTTTCGGATTAAAATACCTACTTTTAAGCCCTTGAGAACGTGCTAATTTATTAAAAGGCTTTCCAAACGGAAGGAAAGTGACTTTTCTCAGGAATTTCTTAAGAGTGGTACATTTTAAATGGATTTTATTCTTTTTCTCTTCTCTTGGGGCAATCTCTGCCTACTCGACTGAAATTTTATCTCCCCTCGGAACCTCTTGTTCTCTTTCACCAAAAATAAGAAGGGATTGGATCCTCCCTCCTCCAAAAGGCTCTGAACGGTTTGATCAAAAATACCTTTTCACTCAGTCTGTCACTCCTCGATACAACCAAAAAATGAAATCCTCCTATCAAAAAGAAACTGACCTCCTCTATTACTATGGTGAGAAGCAAGAAAAATGGGAGGAATCCCAAAAAGACAGACGACGCATCATGCGTTCTCACTTTAGAGACATGATGAAATTTCACTTAGTTGAGCTCTACCAAGAAATGAAAACTTCTCCTAGAAGCTCAACACTTGGTAAAGTCTACCACACTCAAAAATCTATCGAAAATGCCTCTCGAGTGAAAATCGAGTTTAACTCAGACGTGAGAATGAAGGGAAAATTCAATTTTCAAACTCTCTCGAGCTACTGGAGGCTTCAAAATCCCTACCTACTGAGTGAAGTCCGATTTTACTTTGCCCCCAGCCTGTATGGAGACGAATTCGACAAAAACAATCCCGTGAACCTTCGATTAGAAAAGGAGTTTTTATTTCTGAACTCAACTGCCAGATTGCGCTATGGACTCAACCATCAGATCTATGAATTTGAGTGGGCGTATTTGATTGATAAAAACTGGAGGGCCGTTTTAAATAGCCAAGGCACGCTAAAAGAACAGGGAGAGGGTGTCTCGTTACAATACGCCTACTCGTTCTGACTTTTCTCTTCTACCCAATCGCAGAGTTTCTTCACAACCCCCGCAGCGTCCTTAAAGATCGTATCGAGGTATTCCTTTTTTTTTACTTGTGAAGGGGGGACGTGAATAAAGAGGGATTCATAGCCCAAATCCTCTTTTAACGATTGAGAAGAATAGTAAAGATAATTACAAATATAGGCTCCCGCATGATTAGAAACTTCTACTTCAATTTGGTTTTCTTCTAAAAGAGCCTTGCCAATTGTAAGAAGAGGCATTTCTGAAAAATAAGCTTTTTCACCATTCTCTAAAATAGGGGTTTCTCGATAAATCTTGCCTTCATTATCGGGGTATCGAGAGTCTAATAAATTTAAGGCGACCCGTTCTAAAGTGACTTTTTGAGCCAAATGGCTCACCCCAAAGTGAACGACTAATTCGGGGTTTTCGGCTTCTGCCTTTTTTTGAAAGGTGGGCAAACACCCACTGTAAGTCACGGGGAGGATTTGAACTCTAGCTTCCCAATCCTGATAACTCCAACCTATAAACTCTCGTGCGACCCACTCTGCTGGGTTTTCTGGATAGTCTAAAAAGCCTTCAAACCCAGTGATTAAAATCTTCACAAAATCCCCCTAAAAAAAGATACCATAACTACAAATGGACTCCGAATTAAAATCACGCTTGGACTACGCCCTCTCCCTCTCTCAAAAAGCGGGTTTGCTTGCAATGAAACACTACCAAGGGGTTCTTCAAATTGAAAAAAAGGCAGACGAGAGTCTTGTCACAAACGCTGATAAAGAGATCGAAAAAATATTGAGAAAAGAAATCGAAAAAATCTTTCCAAAAGACGGGATCGTCGGAGAAGAATTTGGCATTCAATCTCCTAAAAACAAATCTTCAAGCTCCTACACTTGGACACTCGATCCAATCGACGGCACCACAAGTTTTTCGCTTGGAGTCCCTTTTTTTGGCGTTCTCATTGGAGTCATGGACGAGAACCTTTCTCCTCTTGTAGGCGTTTGTCACTTCCCGGCTCTTGATGAAACGGCCTATGCCATTCGCGGAGGAGGGACATTTCACAAAAAACCAGACTCCAAGGATTACCTCCCTTGTCGGGTCTCTAAAAAAAACACTCTATCCGAATCACTTGTGTGCCACTCCGGAGAAGAACACTTTAGAAAAGTGCATTTAGAGCAAAATGCCAAGGCCCTCTTTCAAAAAGCAGAACTCGTGAGAACCTGGGGAGACTCGTACGGCCACCTTCTCGTTGCCACCGGGAGAGCTGAAATGATGCTCGACCCAGTCTTTAAAATTTGGGATTTGATCCCTGTAAAAATAGTCGTTGAAGAGGCAGGGGGGTTTTGCCCGGGAGGACCTTTTAAAAAAGCCCCTCCAGATCAAGCAGCATTTAACTTAATGAAAGAGCCCCTCTGGGGAGTCTCTTCGAATGGAGTTTTAAAAAAAGAACTCATTAAGGGCTTTCAGATTTGAAAGCCCTGTTCTCTATTTTGAACCTGTTCTCTATTTTGAAAGAGACAAGATCGCTCGGTAAGCGTCCACAATCCCACCCGTCATTGAAAGTTTCGCAAACGAGAGAAGAGTTGGGGGCTCTGAATTTGCCGTTCCAGGCAAGTAGACCTGGAGCCCCTCATAGGTTCTGACTGACTTTTTGAGCGCTTTTTTAAGCTCTATAGCTGTGAGCTGTGGAGCTCGTGAGAGAACGAGCGCCGCTACCCCACTCACTGCAGGTGAAGCCATACTCGTCCCGCTAAAAGACGAATAAGTATTATTGGGTGTTGATGAGGTGATATTGTGGCCAGGAGCAAAGAGGTCTACCGAAACTGTCCCATAGTTTGAGAAGTTAGCTGGAAGAGCTTCTGTTGCAAACGAAGAACTCGCTCCCACATCGATCCATCCTGCAATGTCGATCTTTGCTGAATCAGACACCGTCACCTTTCGATTCGGAAAGTTAGGAGTGTAATTATTGTTGTCACTATCGTTACCAGCGGCGTGAACAATGAGCACCCCTTTAGAAGCTGCGTAACGAAAGGCTTTATCCACTTCTGATTTGTGCGGGGAATAGCCCTTGCCAAAACTCATATTGATGATTCGGGCACCATTATCGGCGGCATAGCGAACAGCTAAAGCCACGTCTTTATCGTATTCATCCCCATCTGGAACGGCTCGAAGGGCCATGATTTCTACGCTGTCTGCAATCCCTTGAATCCCAAGCCCATTCAACCGATTGGCAGCAATGATCCCTGCCACGTGCGATCCGTGATCTGGATTTGGACCTTTGACGTCGTTATTTCCGTAAGAGACCTGTGAAAAATCATCAACATCATCTCCCACAATCGAAAGTCTGGGATCCCAATTCTCATTGTAGTAGTAGTTTTTTTGATTACTGTAATAATTAATAATCTCATTCAATCTCTCAACACCTTCTAGTTGACTAGTTTGAAAAATTCCTACAAGGTCTTCTTTTGATTTTTTAGCTTCTTCACTTTGGACTTCTAGCGTCTCTAATTGCTCTATTTCTAATTTATCAAAGTTGAGGCTCAACACTTCATTTTCTTTAGCCATGAGGTCTTTTAAAACATCCCACTGCCCTCTAATTTGGGCATGAATCCTCTGAAAATAACCAAGAGCCCAAGTGGCATTAGATATTTCGCCTTGAACTTTCTGAGAGAGTTCCTCAAGGTAATCCGACTCAGAAAGAGACAAACTTCCACCTGCTGCTTCTTTTGCGAGCTTTAACTTTTTCATTCGAACGAGTTCACGAGTCACCTCGAATGTGGTCTCGTTTAAGTGAACGAGTTTTCCTGCAGCATCGTAACCACCTAGAAAGTTCCACCCATGGATATCATCGATGTATCCATTTCCATCGTCGTCGATTCCATTTCCTGCGATCTCACCAGGGTTCGTCCAAATGAGGTCTTTTAAATCTTCGTGGTCGATAT
>Ga0066639_10005518_pt1 | contig 10619 bp, 9 predicted proteins | sample CryGeyCG2114_010_2_FD_59504 | JGI IMG/M metagenome (GOLD analysis project Ga0066639, IMG submission 59504) | Groundwater microbial communities from aquifer - Crystal Geyser CG10_big_fil_rev_8/21/14_0.10 | ecosystem: Environmental > Aquatic > Deep subsurface > Groundwater | place: USA: Utah... | reverse complement strand
CAGAGGGAATGTTTCCGTTTTGAATTCCTGTAGATTTAGCAAAATAGCTCAATGGAGTCGAAGAATTGAAGCTGTAAGCGTATAGGATAGATGTATTATTCAGGCTTGATTCATTTCCGTTAAGACCAACGCAAAGAGGTCTAATTTCTCTTGGAAAGAGATAGAAAAGATCTTGATCTGCTTGTGTAAATTCAAGAAGTGCTAAATTAGATTTAATATCTCGAAATTTAACTTTAGGGTGAAGGTAAATATCTGTTGTTTCGTCAAACTCTTCCAAATTACGTTGAAGAAAAATTTCAATTTCATCTCCTACTTTTGCATACAAAGTAACGTCTTGAGTGGTAATTGCTTTGATGTTGTCTCCGCAAGGGTGAAAATTAGAAGAGTTGTAGCTTGCATCATCAATGAAAAACGCAGTTCCCTTTAAAGTCACTGGATATTTCCCTGCGTACGTTAAATCTCGTCTAATTTTTCCAACAACGGTGGGGCGTTGATTCGGACCTACACCATTGCTCCGATCTGCATATACATTGGATGCAAATAGAAATAATCCAATACTGAGGGCACCTATTTTTTTAATTGGGTTTGTTTTGTTTGTTTTCATAATTTTCTCCTAGAGCATCCCTTTGGCTTGTTTCATTCCCATAACATAGGCACGAATAAAGCTTACCGCTGATCTAATGTGTTTATGTGAGTTTTGAGAGACACGTTGTTCAATTTGTTCAAAAACTTGTGGATTGTCATCGAAGAGTCTAATGATTTCTCTTCCTGGGAAGTCAACATGCACATCGGAGTCTCCGTTATACCTTAGTTTAGGATCGTTCTGATCCGCATTCATTTTATTGATTTGTTTTCTAAAGCTTGCAAATAATTCTACTTCTGCCTTGTTTAAGTTGGCAGGCGATTCACTTAATCCACCGCGATTAGCGCTATTTACTCCTTCGAGTAAATCCAACTGAATGAGAATTCCCTTTGCCATAGGCTGAGTGAGACTGATTCCTTTACGTTCGATTAAAAAATTTTCAGTATTAAACTTCCAACCATAAGCATCAATGATACTTCCTTTTGAGGTTAGGAGGACACGAGTTGAATTTTTAATCGCATCAGCCAATATCGTATCAATTGCTCTATCTACAGGAGATCCTGGTTTAATCGCTTGAGCATAAAATGTTGCAAGAAGGTACATGTTTTCTTTTAAGTCTTTTTGAGCGTCGTTATTTGGCCACGTACCATTTGGTGCTCTTGTTTTGTAAATCTCGTCAATCGTGCTTAAAACAGAAAAAATAGTTGCATAGTCTTTTGTTAAGTCTTCCTCATTTACAATAGTAGGGAGCAAGCTCACAAAAAGAGATTTTACAACTTCAAAGTTTTTTCTTTCTTGATCCATGTAGATAGTTTGTTCATTTCCTAAGACTCCAAAAACTTGTTTTGATGTATTTTGAGCAGTAGGGGATGCTGGTAAAATAATGGCGGTGCCCCCGTTATTTGATCTATCGGCGGTGCTTATAAAAAAGACACGATTGGCATAACTCCCACCGCAGTTTTGTTTTTTATTTCCAGCGCATGGCATGTCGCATCTCTCTGATTTGCCCACGACGATAAAGTCTTTTTGTTTTGCTCCGCAAAAACAATGAGAAGAATATTGCAGGGCTGCTACGGTGTAACCCTTTTCTCCACAGCCTTTTACGCACATTTCAACAGTCATTTCATCGGATTGAAAGCTGTCTTGTCCGCGTTGGTCCTTGTAACAACCTTTTTCAGTGAAACTAAATTGTCCAATCTGTCCGTCAAATCCTCCTGAGTGAGAGACTGCACTGATTAAGTTTATGGAGACAAATAGAATAAATGAAATAGCTGCTTTCATTTTTATTGTCCTCTTCCTTCGCTAAATGGGGCAGGGGGAAGTTTATCAGAAGTATTGCGAACATTTGAGAGGGCCCTGACGCCTCGATAAACATCCGATATTTGTTGAGGAGACATTCCAAGTTTCATTAAGTTAGAAGTTTGCTTTCCTAAAACTTCACTGTAGTTGTCTATGATTCTGTCAACAGAATCTAGAGCAGATACATCTGAGCCTGTACTTGTTGCAGCGGTTGAGGCATCTCTTCTCATGTGAAATAAGCTCGCTGCAATCGCTCTTCTGTCTTCATCGCTAATCTCGCCTCGAGATTCTTGCGGAATCTCCGAATTGGTGACTGTAATTTTATTTTTAATTGTGTATTGAATCGTGTTCTCACCGCTGCCTGCGACATGCTCTTCAGCAAGTCCTACACTAATAATACTGCGTTTAATCGTTTCATGAAAATGTGCTGCAGCAATCGGGAGAGTTTTATCTCCAAGCATTCGGTCTGGATCACGTCCATAAGCAAGCTGGTTTGCGTGTTTCACGTGCGCGATAATTCCACCCACTAAATCTCTGTAAACAAGAGGTGGCTTTGTGTCTAAAGCAATGTCTTCATTAACGACTTGCCCTAAGAAAAAGAACAAATATTCAAAAGCTTGCTCGACGTCTTCATTGCGTTGATCAAGTCCTTGTTTTCCTAATGCGACAATGCGCTCTGCTGTTGTCCGGATGGGTTTATAAATTCGTTCATAGCGTTCTCTAACCATTAAGGGGCGTCTGCCTGTTTTTTTAAAGACGCTGTCGACTTGGGCAGATAGTTTTTCCTCAGATAAACTTTCAGGATTAAGTCCAGGTAAAAAGATTTCCATCAAATCTTTTGGAATCACTCGTGAGCGGCTTGGATCTTCTGGCCAAATTCCATCACAAGCATTAATCACAGATTGCATTTCTGTAAACACACTGTTTGAAAACGTGCCTGCACCTTTAACTTCAAAGTGGTTATCTGCGCGTTCAAAGCGAGCTAAGATAGCTTCTTCGTTTCTGTCGTTTTTCCCTGTGATAAAAAGGAGAGTTTCCTCTAAGTTCATCCAAATTTTTACAGGTTTAAAGCTTGCTCCAATTGTTTTGTCTTCTGTTTGATTTAAAAAAGATTCTCTAAATGGAGATAATACTTCTTCGGCTTTGTTTGGTTTAATATTTGTTCGATAAGCATGAAGGCCTGTTTCGCCCTTTAATTCCGGGTTATAGGGGAGGAGTTCTTTTGCAATTTCTTTTTGATCAAAATTAGGTCTAGAGTACTCTGTATTAGAAATTTCATGCATTTTTGATTTATTTTTGTCTTCAACGTTTTTTTCGTTTTCTTTTGGTTTAATTGGACCTCCAAGCTCGCCTAAAAACTGTAATGGCATGAGCATGGGTTGATCTAAATTAAAGGGTAAGTTGATAGGTTCGATTCCAAAATCGTATCCCTTTCCTCTGAACCATCCGCCTTCTTTATTGAGTTCTTCGATGCTTCCATAATAAGTTTTAATAGAGTCGTCGCCTCCGCGGCCTGATCTAGCGATATACTTTGGATAATATTTTGGAATAAATCGTCTGCTGATGTTTAGTTTAGGAGAACCAGATCTTGTTTCGATGGTCAAAGTTTCTTCAAGATCGACTTTAAAAGAGACTTGCGCAACGGTATCAAAGATTTTTTTAACCCCGAAGACCCTTGGGTTTATGGATTGAACATTTTGATAAAAACGGACTTCAACAGGCATTGTAAACAATGCAGTTTGTTTTGATGTGATGGGTTTCCAGTTGTGTTTTGCAACTTCATTAGGGTTTGGTCTTTCGATACAGCCCCTGCATGGAAAATCAATAGGGCTCATATTATTTGCAAAGGTTTGCTTCATTGAGAAGGGGGAGAAGAGTTGTGAGATGCTAAGAGTTAAAACTAGAGTGGATCGAATAGAAGCCATACTTACCTCATTAGAAAAATTGCCTTATTAGTTAACAGAAACACTCAGTATCACCGCAGAGCATCATAGTCAACCAATCTGTTTTCGCTTTATTAAATAGAACGTATTTATTGAAAGAAGAGCAAACAAAAGCTTACTGATATGATCCGAAAAATATATTTAAATATTTGATATTATAAATAAAAAAAATTAATAATAATAAATAAGATGAATCTAACAAAAAGCTTATTTGGACCTGAGTGGATAATCAGACTAATGAGTTTTGTTTCCATTATATGGGCATCAGTGGCTTCAATTTAATGGACAGTGATTAAATTAAAAAAATTAAATAAATCGAACTAAATAAAACTAAAATAATCACTTAAAAAAATGGATTTTAGAGGATTTGAAATGTGGAATTGGGTGTATTTTTGTAGCTTCATTATATCTACCAGAATGATTGATGAGATCAAACGAAGAGTTTGAAGCGTTATATTGTTGTTTAACGAAAGAGCAGTTTCAGGATTTAATTTATAAAAAATCAATTTTTTATCTGCGGATCTGAGAATTAAAAAGCCAAAACAGTCAAAAACAATGAATGGAAATATTTACTTAAATTTATTAATTTTTTTTAGTTGTGTATATTTTTCCCAAGCCAAGGTGCGTGAAATTTTACCGTTTTGATTTTTTGGCATTTCATCAAATATATAAAATGCATTGATATTCTTATAGGAAGGCAGGTGTTCAGAAAGGTAATCTCTGAGTTCTTTTAGGTTGGTATTTGAATCATTAAAATTTTTTTTCAAAGTGATGCAAGCAATTAATTTTTCATTGTTGTTATGAGATTCTTTAAATACTAATGCATGTTCTATTGAGTTAAGTTTACTGAGTATAGATTCAATCTCTATGGGAGATATTCGATAACCTTTGAATTTAATAACATTATCCATTCTTCCTAAAAAGTGAAAATTTCCATCTGGGGTGGATTTAACATGATCTTTTGTATGATAAATATTATTTTTTTTGAATTCTGAACCCCAATAGCCAAGCATAACAGAGGGACCTTCAACAAGGAGTTCTCCTTCGTTAAAGTTGTCGCTGTTTAAAAAAGGTTCAATTGTGAGTTTTGCATATGAGGCGGGTTGGCCAATAGGTATTATTTGGTAAGCGTTAAGACTTTCAGAAGTAATTTCGAAATAAGAGCAGACATTTGTTTCTGTGTTTCCATAAAAATTAATTAAACGTGTTTTTTGCAGATTAGTTTTTAGTAAAAGCGCAGTTTGAATGTCCATGGGTTCTCCAGCATAGAGAACGATCTTTAATTGTTTTGATAAAGACTTACAAAGCTTTGGCGAGTTCGCTAAATAGACTAAAGCCGAGGGAACAGAATACCAGATGCTTACTTGGTTTTTTTCGACAAATTCCCACATTTTGTTTGCAATAAGTAATAGGGTCTCTGGGATTAAGAGCAAGGCAGAGCCATTAAGGCTTGGAAGATATAAGTCGAGAACCGAAATCCCAAAACTAAAAGAAGCATGACTAGCAAAACAGTCTTTTGGAGTAGGTTGAATGAGTTGATTGGACCAATTAATAAATGCAAGTGCGTTTTTGTGGCTCAAACAAACCCCTTTAGGTTCTCCGGTGGAGCCTGAGGTGAAAAGGATATAAGCTAAATCGTTCTCATTGGAGTGGATATAGCGCATTGTTGTATCTTGTGTTTTTTTGAGAAGGTTGGTGAGGTCTTCAATGAGATATGGGTTAGAATGACTGTAAGAAAGGTTTTTTAAATCTTCAACAATCATCAGTTTTGCTTGACAGTTGTTGTAGACGTCTAAGACTGAATTAAACGGGACTTGTATATCAATAGGAACATAAACTGCTCCAATTTCACTAATAGCATGCAAAAGAGCGATGCATTCGATAGATTTTTTTGTCCAAATGAGTACGCGATCATTTTTTTTTATGCCCATTCGATATAAGGCATTTGTTGCCTTGCAAATGAGTGTGTTTAGATCTTTATATGTAATTTCTTGGTTTGGTGTTTTGATAGCAATTCGATTTGGAAACTTTTCACTTGCGTGAAGAGAAAAATCTCTAAGCTTTATAAATTTTTTATTGAATTCCATTATGAGTTTATTTTAATCGTTGAATTAAGTTTTCCATTGCATCAATTGAGTCAAAGTTTTTCGCTTCAATATCTTCGACTTCAATTTTAACTAAAAATTCACTCTCCATAAATGCAACTAGTTCGAGCATTGCAAAGGAATCAATTAGTCCCGACGTAACAAGAGTAGTGTGAGATTTGACTTCCGATTCAGAAGTGTTTTCAAGTACGCTTTTGACTTGATCGATAAGCTGCTTTTTTATTGTAGAGGTCATTTATACACCTATAAATTTTGGAAAAATGGTATTGAGCCGTTTTCGATGATTTAAAGTCAATAAAGTATTATGACCATATGCCCAGTAAGGCTTTAATTTCACATTTGGAAGGCCCCTCAGTTTGACGCATCCCAGCATGTCTTTACTGAAAACATTAAAGTGGAATTCAAAAACCGTATTTATTTTTTGTTGATTAAGTATTTCTACTAAATCAAAGGACCTTGGACTAACTTGTTCATCTAGGTATTTACATGGACCCTTGTAGGTGCCTGGCCTATGTGCAAAAGAATATACGCGCTCCGCGTTAAGATGTAATCCAGCAAGAACGGAGCCTAGGGATCCATTTGAGAAACCAGCGCAATAAACATGTTTAATCCAGGGTGAGGCGGCTAAAAATTCTTTAAAGTGTATGATTAGTTTTTTAAAATTATCGATGTTTCCGCCAATCCCATTCATGAAATGCATGCGTTCTCTGTCGCGTAAAAACATTATATTGCGGTTGAATATCCCTGATTCTTTGAAAAAATCGATTGGTGATAAATGTAATCCAAAACGCTTTCCAGCGGTGAAAAAGATAAAGAGCTGACTGCAGTCCTTTCTGATGAGGTGTATAATGTCTTCTTTCATTGTAGTTGTTCATTATTCTATCTTCTCTTGTATGAAGATGTCAGTTACAATTTAGATTAGTTAGATTAGATTGATGAAAAAGTTAAATATTTATCCTTATCCTCATCGTTATCCGGTTCAGGTTCAGTCTACATCTCAGTACTTAGATGAGGTTATGAATTGCAAAACTTTAAATGATCAGGCCGGCTTTGACGGGATACTCCTATTCACCTCATTGGATGATCCATTTGATCAGTGGACTTTAGGGGGAGAAGTGTTTAGGGGGTCTCAGCAGGTTCCCATTGTGGCTGTCATGCCAGGTTGGGAGCACCCGGTAGTCACCGCACGAAAATTGGAAACGTTGCAAACTATCTATCAAAGACCATGTGCAGTAAACTGGATTACTGGGCTAAATCTGAGTGACCACGAAAAGTTAGGCGCTCCGAAAAGTAAGCCTGTCCGCTTTGAGATGTTAAATGAATATATGGAAATTGTCATGAGATTACAGTCTGGAGAGAAGCTCACTTTTTCAGGGAAACATTATCAAGTGAAGGGGCACAGATTAACTCATTTTAGTCAAATTCAAACAAAACACTATATTTCTGGGAGCGTAGAGAATTTTGACTCAACTCTTAGTAAGTATCCGGCTCTGGTACCAGTCTCTATCGGACTAGAAAAAGGATTTACATATTCACAGCCCGTGAAGGGTGTGGGTTTAGGCATAATTGCGCGATCGACGGAGCAGGAAGCCCGACAAGTGATGGAAATGTTTTTGGGAGATAAAAAGATATCCGAAAAATATATAGAAATGAGTAAGAAGAATACAGATTCCATTTGGAAGAAGCGTTTATTTGACCGTGTTGACCATCACGAAGGGATCAATGGATTTTATGCATCTGCTTTAAAAGGATTTTCACAAGTTGGTTTTTTTGTTCATTCTTATGAGGCTTGCGCAGATTATCTCTTAGATCATATTCAAAATGGGCGTGATCATTTTTTTATTAGCCTAGTTTCATCAAAAGAGATTTTACATATAAAAAAGGTGTTTGATTGGGTAAAAAATAAAATATGAAAATTTTTCCTTATCCTCATGCATATCCAAATCAAATTAGAGACGAGTCTACACTTTTAAAAGAGTTGAATGATTTTAAGCATGCCAATGATCAAAATGGCTTTTTTGGTACACTGGCATTTACGGCGTTGACTCATGCATACGATAACTGGGATTTGGGCCACTTAATTGCAAGTGATAGTCATCAAATACCTTTAATGGCTATTTTACCATTTTATGAAAATCCGGTAATTACTGCGAGGAAAATAGTTTCTTTTCAGGCGATATACCAAAGGCCGTTAGCCATTAATTGGATATCAGGTTTGGCATTGAATGATTATGAAAAGTTAGGGCTGAAGCTAACAAAGGTTCAACGGTATGCAATGCTAAAGGAGCATATTACAGTAGTAAACGCGTTATTGGATCCTGTTTCAAAAAAAACCCTCACATTTGAGGGGGAGTTTTTTTATGTTAAAAATCATAAGTTGCAAAAAAATCTAAGTTTTCCATTATATCAGTACATTTCAGGTACTTCAGCTGAATGTTTAGAGTTGATTAGAGAGTTTAAATTTTTAAACCAGCTTGTCGGTGGAATGGAAAAAGGACATACTTATTCTGAATTTGCAAAAGGGGCCGCTTTTGGTGTTGTTGTGCGTCCTAGTGAACTTGATGCAAAAAAAATATTTGATAAAAAATTTAAAAGTGATTCGTTATCTTTAAGTTATGCGAAGCTTGCTCAAAAAAATACAGATTCAGATTGGAAATTAAAAATCCACGAACGACTTAAACAAGAAGATTCGAAAGGGAATTTTTTTTATTCCTCTATTTCTCATTACTCTGAGGTTGGTTTTGTAGTGGGTGACTATATACAAGTAAGTGAGTATTTTAAAAATTTAATTTCTCTAGGTATGAGCACCTTTGTTGTGTGTCTTTTGGATTGTGCAGATATTTATCACTTAAGAAAATGCATTGATTTAATTTGAGGTTTTAAATAGGTAAAGTTTTCTTCCCAGAGCACCATGTCGATTGATGTCGCTTAAAATATTGTATTTTTTTTCGTAAATTTTTAAAAACTGATCTGTGGCTTTTGCGACTCCAGGAAAGTCTGGATGGTGGTAATCATCCAAAACGAGTAGCCCTTTGACCTTCAAAGTGGGATGAACGAGTTTTAAGTCATGCAGAACCGTTTCTTCATCGTGAGCTCCGTCTATGTGTATAAAACGGAAGTTTTCTTTTTTTTCTAGAACAAGATTTTTACTGAGTGTTTTTATAATTTTAATTTTAGAAAAATCTAAATTTTTCATGATTTTTTGAAAATTTGATGAGAATTTTTCCACAGTTGGAGGGTTTTGATAATTTTCAAAAGTCATTAAGTCAAAAGCATCTACTAAGGTTAGTCTTTCATTTTTTTCGAGGCAACTTGCTAAAACAGCAGAAGATCTACCGTGAAAGCAGCCTATTTCTAAAATATCTCCTTGGATGTCCATAAAAGTTTGCATTTTGAGTAATGTGTAAAAATATTGAAAGTCATCTAACGTAAACCAGCCGGGAAGTAGCCTGGCTTTACTAAAAAGATTTATAATTAAGTCACTAGGCTTTCCTATGAGTTCTTCCCGTGTGCAGTTTTCTAAGTCTTTAAATGTAAAGTTTAGCATTTAGGTTGTGTTTCTTTTTTTATGCGGTTAAAGACAGTGTTTATGTGTTGGGTTTCGTTTGGATCGATTAAATTTATAAAAAAGTTTTCTATCCCCAGATTGATGTGATGTCTAATATATTCAAAGCCATCATCATAGCTTCCTACAAACCATCCATTATCAGCATAATTTTTTAAGGTGCTTGCAAATAATCCGGTTTCAGAATATTTTTGTTTTTTTGCTTGCTTAATGAGGTCGAGCCGCCATTGAGAATCTGTATTTTTTTCAGATAGTGCTAAGAATTTTTCACCAACAGGATTTTCTGGAAAAGTTTGGTTAAAGTGACGAAAAGCTTCTTTTCGAGTGTCTCGAACGATAAGGCCAAATCCAATTCCTTTTGAGTGCTTAGGGTATACATGGTTGATGTTCATTCCAATTACAAGTCGATTTAACAAAGTGAGCTTTTCTAAGATTTTGTCGCATCCTTCAGAGGTGCCTGAAATAAATTGCAGTATTGGAAATTTGAGTTCGCGTTTGAGTTTATAGTTTTTAGTTTGAAAGTATTTGCCTTCAAATTGTATTTTTTTTCCTTCAAGTAATTCGTTTACAATGGTGATGTATTCAAAAAGTTTTTCATAACGGTCCTCTTTTGAAAGGGTAATTCCAATTTTTTCATTGTCACTTAGTAGAGCGCCTGTAATCCAGTTGATAGCTAGAGTTTTTTTTTGTAAGTGTTGAAAGGTAATAATTTTTCTTGCTGTGATTACTGGATGTTCCCAATTGGGATTAATTGCAATGACCGGCATCTGCTTGCTTGATCTGGAGATAAAATGAGCGAGTTCCCAGTGGTCATCTGGATCCTCAAGAGTTGTGAAAATTAAAATCCCATCAAAATAAAATTTATCATTAAATTTCTTAAGTTCAGTCAGTTTATTAATGTATAGGTTTGTGTCACTGTTGCTGTAAATGTATTGTGGGTAAGGAAAGACTCTGATCATTGTATTTTAAATATAAATAAAAAAATGAGACATGGGAATGGGGAACTTTTTTGTTTATAGAATGTCAAAAAAATGACGAATTTTCGTTTAATTTCTAATTTCTATGTGTAAAATTTTAGCGCATATGGCCGGTGGGTTAGGCTGTTAATTTCTCCTCGGTTTGGT
>Ga0066639_10005516_pt1 | contig 10619 bp, 12 predicted proteins | sample CryGeyCG2114_010_2_FD_59504 | JGI IMG/M metagenome (GOLD analysis project Ga0066639, IMG submission 59504) | Groundwater microbial communities from aquifer - Crystal Geyser CG10_big_fil_rev_8/21/14_0.10 | ecosystem: Environmental > Aquatic > Deep subsurface > Groundwater | place: USA: Utah... | reverse complement strand
AAGCCACAAGCCCTACGACAGGAACCCCAGAACATATCGAAACCTTGTTGAAGCACCCCGTGTTTACTTTAAAAAACCCGAACAAAGTCTATGCCTTGGTGGTTGCTTTCACGGGGAATGCTATGCAGTACCACCGGGCTGATGGTAAGGGCTATGCATTGTTGACTGATGTGGTATTGGAATTGAATAAAACCAACCCGCAAGTTGCAGCGCGTTGTGTGCGTGCACTCATGAACTGGAAACGATATGACAACAAACGCCAAGGCTTAATGAAAGCCCAGCTTGAGCGATTAAAAGCCGAACCCAAACTTTGTAAAGATGTGTTTGAGATTGTGACGAAGAGTTTGGAGCAGTAAGAGGCTTCTGGAAATTGGAATATTGAATAACCCTTATTGAGATCATAATTTGAACAAAATATAATTCCTTCTCCCTTTGAAGGGAGAAGGTTAGGATGAGGGTTGATCAAAACTTTAAACAGCTTCTATTTAAGGCGAGAAAATTACGTAAGCATCATACTGATGCTGAACAATTTCTTTGGCAGCTATTACGAAATAGACAACTAGCTGGTTACAAATTTAGACGACAATACCCTCTTTTAAATTTTATCGTTGATTTTATTTGCGTTGAAAGACGATTAGTTATTGAACTCGATGGCTCACAACACTTAGAGAACATCGCTTACGATAGAAAAAGAAGTACTCAACTAAAAAGACTGGGACTTCAAGTAAAACGCTACTGGAATCATGAAGTATTAGAATATACAGACGCAGTTTTAGATGATATTTACACCACCCTCACCCTGCCCTCTCCCGCCAGCGGGAGAGGGTAAATCTCATTAATTAACTTAAAGCGATTGATTTTATTCATCCGCATTTTTCAAAGAGATTTTTCTTGTAAGTCGTTTAAAACGAGGTATTTTTTTGCCAGATAAGGCATTGTATTTTTCTGATGCATGGGACAGTACAAGATCTGTTGCTAGAATAAAAATTGATGATTTGCTCTCAAGATAGGTGTCATTGACAATTTAAAACGATTAGTTTTATTCACAAGTATTTTTCAAAGATATTTTTCTCGAGACAAGGCTAGAGTTGTTTTGAAGCCCTAGGATCGTATGTACTTATACGTGACTAGGGTGAAAAACAATGATAACGCCGTATCGAGGAAAATATCGCAGAAAAATTAAAATGGGATGTCATCGTCGGCAAATTTATCGAACGCTTCGACGTCTGGAGCAGCAGCCGCCTCAGTCATCTGTGCAGGCGCTTGATTGAAATCTTGCTGCTTGGTAAAACCACCACTTTGTGCACCTTCGCCACCTGAGCCGCCGAGTAATTGCATTTCATTGGCAACAACTTCGGTGGTGTAGCGATCTTGGCCGGATTTATCTTGCCATTTGCTGGTACGGATACGGCCTTCAACATAAACCAAGCGGCCTTTAGTTAGGTATTGGCCAGCAATTTCAGCTAAGCGACCAAATAGCACCACGCGGTGCCATTCGGTGGTTTCAACGAATTGCCCGGATTGTTTGTCTTTGTAGCCGTCGTTGGTGGCAATACGCAGGTTGGCAACAGCACTACCACTAGGCATATAACGAACTTCTGGGTCTGCGCCCAAACGCCCAATGATGATTACTTTGTTTAATGTGCCCTTTGCCATGGTTTGCTCCTATCGTTCGTTTTTATGCTTCGCTTAAAATCGCTTTGCAATTATATCTGAGCACCCTTGATAACAACAGGGGTGCATTAATATTGGCATTATGCGTCATGCTCAATACCGAGCTGCTGCTCAGTAGCCTTGGCAATAGTTAAAGCCACATCACTAGCTTGCTTCCCAAAAGCAACTAATGCACTTGAAACACGCGGACAATTTTGCTCAAGCATTCTGTCAAAAACACGAGCGACAGCTGGAAATGTAAAGGTGGCATTGACGATTAACGCTATCATTGCAAAAAAAACATTCAACATTCCCCAATCAACTGTCGCAGCACAGCGCCCAGCAAGAGGTTCCTCTAAATGTGCCGCTTCACAGTTGTATAAACTTAGGCATTCACCTAGAAAAGACAAATCGAAATAGGCAAGTCCCACAAAACAGAATAATGACCAAAATGATAGCCCTTGTATCACATCGGCTGGCGTTAAACGATCCCGTTCATTCTGTACACCTTGCCTATCTCTTAGCAGCATCTTTATCGCGTGACTCGAAAATAAAAGGTTACTAAGCGCTCCTAAACCAGTACCGACAATAAATCCCCACTTCATAAAACCGCCTTCACACTTTGCGCCTGTCTGCGCCAAGGTATTTCCGTTACATAGGGATGTTCCTGAACATTGCCCACGCTGATAGGCAAGATACAGGGTGGCCGCACTACAAAGCTCAGCGACTATTAATGACGATTGGGCCATCACAACGCGTCCATCCTCTGATAGACGATGATAAAAAAATCCCAATCCGTTCATATTAAACTCCTAAGCCATGTATTAGACGGCGATTATATGGTGTTTTTTGTTGGTAAACCATGTTTCCTTATGCATTATCAGGAACAACATCACGGTGCGGAGGTGTTGCAAAAGCACGTACCATAGACATGTAAGCAGCCCGATACCATGCTCCTGCCGTCTCTCCTACGGTGACTAACACATGTGCCACAGGCTGGCAATGTTGCTCAAGCATCCTGTTAACAACACGACTAAACGTCGGAAATGTAAACGAGGCATTGATGATAAAAGGTAACATCGCAAAAAAAATATTGGATACTCCCCACTCAACACTCGCAGTACATTCTTCAGCAAGTTTCTTCTCTAAAATCGCTGTTTCACAATCGAGTAATATTTGGCATTCACTTAAGAAAGGCATATCTGTATAGGCAGCTTCCACACACAAAAGCAGTGCCCAAAATGTGATTGCTTGTATCACATCAGCTGCAGTCATACGATACCGTTCATTCTGAACACCTTGCTCAGGTCCTAGCAGCGCCTTGAGCATGTGGTTTGAATGTGCAAGATGGGTAAGCGTTCCGAACCAAGCCAAGTTGATACATAACCGCTCCATAAAACCGCGTTCACAGTCTTCTTGTGTCTGCGCAAGGGCATTTCCGTTACATTGAGATGTTCCAACACATTCCCCACGCTGAGAAGCAAAATACAATGCAGCCCCTCTAAAAACCGCAGTGAATATAAGTGAGGATTGAGCCAGCTCAATTTTTTGATTCTCTGAAAGAGAATCATAATAAAATCGAATTTCGTCCATACAAAATCGAAATAGCGCCATTAGATCCATATCAAACTCCTAAAGCTCCCGCCAAATCATCATTATAAGGATTTTTCTGCTGGCAACCATGTTCGCTGACAACAGCGGCGCTGTGTTACTTTAATCTCCTGGAGCAAGCATAAACTCTTGCTCTAACATCGCGATTTTATAGGGCAACGCTGCAAATGCCCCTACAGTACCGATAGCCCAACCTGCTGCAATAGGCCCCCAAGGAAGAACGCAGGACGATGGGTTTTGTTCGCGATAACTTGGATTATCTTGGCATGGGATACTTGATAAAAATGCGTATATCAAAAGCGCTTCTATTGAAAGCATAAATAACAAGCCAAGCCCATATGAAAGGTTTTGGGACCATGTTAACTTATTAGCATTTAACACAATTTCAATCCTAAAAGCATTTATGGGCAAACAGTAGCAGTTATTTTGCTAGAAACAAAATCCTGCGCTTTGCCGGATTTCCCGTTACACTAATTGATTGGGCTTTTCGTATTCCTTCTCCCTTTGAAGGGAGAAGGCTAGAAAGCTTCGCGGCTCGATTTATACGGTTGGATCAGATGCTCTAAATCGTTTAGTCTTGATGGACATGTCCAGATGCTGGTAGATCATCGTGCTCTGCTTGTTTCGCGATCCCGTAAGTGATCCCAGCAAAAAGTCCCACAAAGGCCACTGCATAACCTGCTGTGATCAAGGGTAAATTTAACTTCTTGATACCGGGAAAGTAAACCTCACAGCCAGGATTATCCTCACAACTGGCTTGTAGCCAAAATAAAGGAACCAAAAAAGAAGCCCCTAGCATTGAGAGGAACAAAGCAAAGCAAAATGTATAAGTTCGAATTCTGTCTAATCTATCCTGGGCATAAGTCGTCATATGACTCCTCCTGAGCATGGCTCAATAAAACAATCCGCTCATTATAATGATTTTTTTGCCTGCAGGTAGTTTGTTGGCAGCGTTCTTTTATCGATCCACTAAGCCGCCGCAACCGCATCGGCATTTGGATCACGTGGCACTACCGGTGCTACAGTACGATGACGTCGTTTTGCAAGGCAACAGATACAAAAAGCATATTGGAAAGCACGTGATTCATAAAGATGATCAGCAATACATTTGAAACCCAATAGTATTCTTGTCAAGCAAAAATAAAGACCCGATAGCACCAAGAAAGCCGCTATGTATCCTTGGGCGTTACAACTATCACTCCTGTTCTGAACTAGCGTACATGTAGTATTACCACTTGCGTCCGTTATATCCTTGGCTGTATACGGGCAATCATTACTACTAGTAATAATAAGATTCGCTATTGCAAAAAGGAATGCTATCCTGCACGAAGTATCTTCTCGCATTGCTAACCGACTACTTTTTCTAAGATTTCCAGGCATATCACCCCCTAATAGAATCAAATCACAACGGACATTTAATCAAGTTCTAGGTACCGCCAGGACCCGGGGTCAAATTAAACTGCCTATCAAATTGATTAAAATACACGTCTAAGTCAATGGGTTCCAAAACCGGTACCACTCTATTGCCAGGTCGATTAGAACACCCACAAAAACAACAAGCAAAAGCTGCTATCCGAGAGGTATGCATCCAATTCAAAAAACGTTCGTTGAGCGCTCCAATTATAATGACTGCAAAATACAAATTTACTAGCTGCAATAAGGGCATAAAAGACAGCAACGACAGGCAAAACGGGGATTCGTTAGGTACTGTCTTGCAGACAGGCTGTTCACTTTGTTCGGATTCCTTCAAAATCGCTACAGGCTCACACAAATTGAAGACCAACAGTTGAAGTAGTAATACTATGTTCAATATTATTGTTGCCCTGCACCATAATATTTTTTCAAAATCATAGCGAACTGCCTCGCGTTCATAACGACCCAACAGGCGGTTAACATGATCCTGTAGCAATTGATGCCTGTCGAACATATCATGAAAAACACCTCGAATAGCCCTAATCACTGTTGCTCGCTGAACCGGCATATCCACCGCTTCAGTTACCTCACGCTCACCACCATGTTCCATAGTTACACTTACTCCGATATGATCAAAAAACTTTTTTACTTGCGGGTAGTTTTTCCCTTACGGCTCATGCATGTCTCCCCAATCGTCAGTCTGACCAAATGCCACGCGGCGTGGTTGAGTTCTAAACGAGTGTAAACAACAAACTGACAGTGCAAAGTTTGACTGATTCAACCAATCGGCAAAGCGATTGTTATCAAGAAGCATTCCGGCAAACACAAAAACAGCTGACAACAGCAGTAACAATCCTGATACCAAAAGCCTAAACTCACAGGCCCAATGCTGTTTGGGCCGATGAATAACATCTTTTACCTCTTTTGCATCAATCCGGTCAACTGAACCCTTACACCGATCTTCTGTCATAAATATACAAGTAACACTACAAAAGCAAAGAAAAACTGCTTTTGCAAACATCATGCTTCTCATTCTTTCACGATCAACTTCAGCGATTCTGTTTGCCCCCCTTGCTGCTAACATGGCCCCCCCCTTAACAGTTTGATTGTTTTGCAACCACAATACAACATGATCAAATTACAATCAACCACAAACACTACAATTATTGCATTAAACCCTGCGTTTTGCCGGATTTCCCGTTATACTAATTGATTGGGCTTTTCGTATTCCTTCTCCCTTTGAAGGGAGAAGGCTAGGATGAGGGTTGATCGAATTTTTATTTGCAAACCACCCTAACCCTAACCCTCTCCCGCCAGCGGGAGAGGGGAAATATCGAGCTGGATTGCCGCACTCACGGCGTTCGCTCGCAATGACAGAGGAATTATGGACACCATTCACATTCGCGGGGCACGCACGCACAATTTAAAAAATATCGACGTAGATTTACCGCGCGATAAGTTGATTGTGATTACCGGCTTAAGTGGCTCGGGGAAATCCTCGCTCGCGTTTGATACGCTGTATGCCGAAGGCCAGCGCCGTTATGTGGAATCATTATCAGCCTATGCCCGCCAATTTTTGTCGTTGATGGAAAAACCCGATGTGGACCATATCGAAGGCTTATCGCCTGCGATTTCAATTGAACAAAAGTCTACCTCGCACAATCCACGCTCTACTGTTGGCACGATTACTGAAATTTACGATTACTTGCGATTGCTCTTTGCCCGCGTGGGCCAACCGCACTGCCCTACGCATGATATTCCTTTAGAGGCGCAAACGATTAGCCAAATGGTCGACCATATCCTTGCGCTGCCCGAGGACACCAAACTGATGTTGCTCGCGCCGGTTGTGCAAGGCCGCAAAGGTGAATACATCCAGCTGCTGCACAATTTGCACCAGCAAGGTTTTATTCGCGCGCGGATCAATGGCGAATTGGCCGAGCTTGATACCCCACCCGAACTCGACCGCTACAAAAAGCACGATATCGAAGTTGTCATCGACCGCTTTAAAGTCAAGCCCGATGCGAAACAACGTTTGGCAGAGTCACTCGAAACGGCTATTGCACTGAGCGAAGGCTTGGCCAAAGTCGCGTTTATTGATGGTGGCCAAGACGATATTTTATTCTCTGCCTCACACAGCTGCCCTGAGTGTGGCTTTGCAGTAGAGTCACTTGAGCCCAAAATGTTTTCATTCAACAGCCCTGCTGGCGCCTGCCCAAGCTGTGATGGTTTGGGCGTCAAAGAATTTTTTGACCCACGCACGATTGTGCATAACCCCCATGCCTCATTGTCTGAAGGTGCGATACGTAGCTGGAACAAAAACAATTTGTTTTATTGGCAACTCTTACAATCGATTGCCGAACATTATGAATTCAGTCTAGACACGCCCTTCTGTGACCTCCCCGCAGAGATCCAAGAAATCATTTTGTACGGTTCGGGCAAAGAAAAATTATCGCTACGCTATGTATCGGCGCGCTTTGGCCGGCGCAAACGTAACAAGCCGTTCGAAGGTATTATCCCCAATTTAGAACGCCGCTATAAAGAAGCAGAATCCAATATTATCCGCGAAGAATTGGCCAAGCTTTTAAGCAACCAGCCTTGCCCCGATTGCGAAGGCTCGCGATTAAATATTGCCTCACGCCATGTGTTAATTCACCGGCACAATTTACCGTCGATTACCGTAATGAGCATCAAAGAGGCATTGGGGTATTTTGAGCAATTGCATTTGCCAGGTGCCCGCGGTGAAATTGCCGATAAGATTTTGAAAGAGATTTGCCAGCGTTTGTCGTTTTTGGTCAATGTCGGCTTGGATTATTTGTCGTTGGATCGCAAAGCCGAAACTTTATCGGGTGGCGAAGCGCAACGTATTCGCCTCGCGAGCCAAATTGGTGCAGGCTTGGTCGGCGTGATGTATATTTTGGATGAGCCATCCATTGGGCTACACCAACGCGACAATCAACGTTTGCTCAACACACTGTTTCACTTACGCGATTTGGGCAATACCGTGATTGTGGTCGAGCATGATGAAGATGCGATTAGACAAGCGGACCAAGTGTTAGATATTGGCCCGGGTGCGGGCGTACATGGTGGGCGCGTTGTTGCACAGGGCACCCCGAGCGATATTATGGCCTGCAAAGAGTCGATCACCGGCCAGTACCTCACCGACAAACAACAAATTGAAATCCCGAAAAAACGCCGTAGTTTCAACAAATTACAGATAATTGAAATCGAAGGTGCGCATGGCAATAACTTGAAGAAAATTGACGTGCAATTCCCAATTGGATTGATGACAGTCGTCACCGGCGTGTCAGGCTCAGGGAAGTCGACCTTGGTGAACGACACACTCTACCCGGCTGCGGCGACTGAATTAAACAAAGCCACCACTTTAAAACCTGCCCCGCACAAAGATATCAAAGGCTTACAGCATTGTGACAAAGTCGTGGACATTGACCAAAGCCCGATTGGCCGCACGCCACGATCAAACCCGGCGACTTATGTAGGATTATTTACCCCGATCCGTGACATGTTTGCGGCGACACCTGAAGCACGCGCACGTGGTTATAAAACCGGGCGTTTTAGTTTTAATGTGAAAGGCGGCCGTTGCGAAGCCTGCCAAGGTGATGGCGTCATTAAAGTCGAGATGCATTTCTTGGCTGACGTGTATGTACCTTGTGATGTGTGCAAAGGTAAACGCTATAACCGTGAGACGTTGGAGATTCGCTTTAAAGGCAAAACGATTCATGATGTTTTAGAAATGACCGTGGAAGAAGCCCATGAGTTTTTTGACAAAATCCCGCATATTGCCAAAAAATTAGAAACACTCAAAGACGTGGGCTTGTCTTATATCAGACTCGGTCAGCGTGCAACGACGCTTTCTGGCGGGGAAGCACAGCGGATTAAATTGTCAAAAGAACTCTCGAAACGCGACACCGGCAGCACGCTGTATATTTTGGATGAGCCGACCACTGGCTTGCATTTCCACGACGTGAAGCAATTGCTCACCGTACTGCACAGCCTAAGAGATCGCGGCAATACCATTATCATTATTGAGCATAATTTGGATGTGATCAAAACCGCGGATTGGATTATTGATTTAGGCCCTGAAGGTGGCGATGGCGGTGGCACCATTGTGACCGCCGGTACGCCTGAAGAAGTCGCCAACCATGCAAGCTCTTACACCGGGCAATTTTTAAAGCCGATGTTGAAATAAAAATGGTTTATCCTACTGCCGGGGAGACAGGGCAACATTGGCCATCCTCAACAAAAGTGGTGTTTGCTGAAATGCTAAATACTTTTAAGAAGCTTGAGCCACCTACCCGAATGGAATGTAGTATCGGCCTCAAAACATCATAAAATTTCCTACCGTTTTCCATATTAAAATAATGACACTGAAGAACCTGCTTATCAGCAAACACAGCACAACTCTGGGCGTTAGATTTGTAAATCGCACCAGGAGGCCCCACAAAATCAACCTGATCATAAAAGGCAAACGAACGGGAGTGTTCATAACACTTCACGGGAGTGTGATCAACACCAACCTCATACTGATCCCCTTCGTATGACGGCACAATAACCTTCAATAGGCCATACGGTTGAACTAGATCGTCCTCACAGGTCGGAGCTAAATCAGCGCTTCCGACACCAGAAGCTTGATCGTGATCGCCCTCTTGACGAAGCTTTGTAGCAGTACCCGCACCAAATAGACTAGCCATAAACAACTCAAAGCCGCCGTAGTAAAGTACTGCTATTGATGATAGCAATAGTGCGCCAAGGACAATTCTAAACAATAAAACATTCGTTTCTTCGCGCTTTTTGGCCACTGCATATCCTCCGCTGATTACCACAAACAATTAAACGCCTAATCCAACATGAAAACAAGCTGATGATTTAGCAACAAAAAAGCCGCAAATGCGGCTTTTACCAAACGCACATCATCATAGCTCAGCTCTGTTAGTTTCTCCATTTTCGTTCACTGTGTGCACTTTGGTATTTGCAAATGCACTAGCAGAGGCATCATGACTAGCTTGCGCTTTTTTTACTGCATCGAGAGATTCGTTTAAAAGATCAAAAGGAATTACATTTGTAGGTTTGCCAGCCTGATTCAATGCATAAACAGCCCGCGCTAACACTTGCATAGTAAATTCTTTCGATGGCAATCTATGCCTATTCGAGCTGCATCGATTGTAGTCCACCATCGCCACATCACCATTTGGAAGAATTTTATGAGGATAATGTTGAATCAAACAAATTCGTACTTGTAAAGTAGCAAGGGTTTCATCAATGCCTTTAGTTCCCCAAAGTTGGTTTTCTAGGGTCGCAAGGGGATCAACACTACCATCTTTTGCATACCGAAACCCACGCACACAATCAACGTAAACAACCTCTTTTCGATGGTAAGTAAACGGGTAAGGAAGTATTTTAACAGACTTGTCACCGCCTCGCATTTTACTCACTTGAAGCTCGGCTTTAACTGGATCTACTTTCAACCGCAAATTGGCTTCCTTACACTCAAATAAGACATTTGCATCTTTAGCACCAAAACGCATATGTGTAGCGCCTGATTGAGCGATAGAATAGTATTGCTCCAGATTGGCTGACTGAACTGCACCCCTAAGAAATCCACAAAACGCCATAATAAAACAAGCTGCATTACGAGATAACGCAATACTTGCGGTGTTTTTTGTATGAGGATAACTGTTTTCTTCTTCAGTGGCGTCGGCTGTTGCCATCAAAATTGATGCTAACGCTAGTAGTACCAGCCACCAAGTAAGTGCTCTATTTAATGGATTCTTCATACTATGTTTCCTCCTGAAACGCTTATCTAGCAAGGCTATATCATATCAAATCGTCGCGCAGGAAAATAGCATTTAAAAACCCCTCACCTAACCTCTCCCCTCAATGGGAGAGGAACTTTCGATGTGACACCACCACGGGAATCTTTTATA
>Ga0066639_10005514_pt1 | contig 10620 bp, 5 predicted proteins | sample CryGeyCG2114_010_2_FD_59504 | JGI IMG/M metagenome (GOLD analysis project Ga0066639, IMG submission 59504) | Groundwater microbial communities from aquifer - Crystal Geyser CG10_big_fil_rev_8/21/14_0.10 | ecosystem: Environmental > Aquatic > Deep subsurface > Groundwater | place: USA: Utah... | reverse complement strand
CCCTTTTCCATAACCACAATTCTATAAATCGGATGTTTCTTTTTGCCAATTCTGACAAATCTTATTGATAACATAGTTTAAGTTTATAAAGTCTTTAAGGTCAAAAGTCCTTAAAGTATTTTTAAATATTATTCAATTAATATCATCTGGTAATTTCTAGTGACTACTTGTCCGCTTGAAGCGAAGCACTAAATTTGAAGATTATTATTAATTGAGCACATGACGGTGTAGGCTTAATTTAGCAGAAATAAGGAAATATGTCAAACATCCTAATTCTTAACTATTTTTTCCGCTTGTTCTAGTTTTAAACTTAAAAGTCTGGAAACCCCGTCACCTTGCATAGTCACGCCATAGAGCACATCAGCCCGAGACATAATCGCTCGATTATGAGTAATGGTAATAAACTGAGTCTTATGAGATAACTCTTCAATGATATCGCTAAATTTTCGTGAATTTTCTTCATCTAACGCCGCATCAACTTCATCAAATAAAATAAACGGTGAAGGATTATTGGAAATAATCGCACACACCAACGCTAAGGCAGTCATCGTCTTTTCGCCCCCCGAGAGAACATTAATATTTTTAATTTTCTTGCCTGGTGGACAGGCCTCAATATCTATTCCCATATTGGCCAAGAATGATTTGTCTTCAATATGGACAACTTTTTTCTGAATAGCTTCTTCATCATCTTCTTTAACCCCCCCTCTCCCCCCCTTGAAAAGGTGGGGATTTGCTTCTGGACCCTCCTGAGAAATATGGGGATTTTCTTCTAAGCCCGCTTCATTAATTTCTTCTCTTACTTGCTCGGCTTCGGTCAATTCTTTTTGAACCAAAACCAATTTGGATACTCCACCATCAAATAATTTTTTAAAGAATCTAGAAAAGTCATTATTAATTTTTTTAAATTCTCCTTCAAATTGTTTTTTGATTATTTTGTCCAATTCCAACACCACTTTTTCCAAGTCAGTAATGGCTTTTTCCAAATCAATGCTTTGAGATGACAAAAAATCAAACCGAGACTGCACTTCTAAATATTCTTTTTCCACTTCCGGATCTGTCCCCCCGATTAATTCCAGTTGTTTTTTGTAACGACTAATTTTACCTTCTAAATCTAATAAATCCACATCCCTAAAATCGGCGTGGGCTTTCGGCCGATACTCCTCGCCTAAATCCTGTCTAATCAGAGACCATAAATCTTCTTTTTTAGTTTCCACTTTAGCTAGTTCAATTTTAACTTCATTTAACAAACTAATAGTTTGATTCAATTCAATTTGTAAACTATGCATCTTCTGTTGTAAAGTAAAAATCTCTTTCTTTTTATTTTCTTCTTCGGCATTAAACTGATTAATTTTTTTTCTAACTATTAAATTATTTTTTTCGACGATTAATAATTCTTTGGCCCATTTATCTTTTTGAGCCACTAACTCATCAGAAAAATTATTTCTTTCTTCTGGCGTCAACTGACTTTCATAAATTTCAGCTTCAATTTTTGCCTGTTCTTTTTTAAAAGCTGAAAGTTCAATATTTAAACTACTAATTTTATCCTCGCTCATTCTAATTTCCACTCGAACATCATTTATTTGAGAAATAATACCATCACGCACCTTGTGTTTACTTTCAATTTCCGCCTTTAAAGTCGCAAATTCTTTAATTCTATCTTCGGAAGTAGTTAATTTGTTAGCCATCAATCCAGCCCATACCACCGAACCCTGTCGCTTATAACCGCCCCGAATAATACCGGTTTTCTCAAAAATATCACCATCTAAAGTCACCAAACGCCGACTACCAATACCAATAGATCTAGCATCCTCAACGCTTTTTACAACCAAAGTGTCACCTAAAATATGTTGAAAAACTTTTTCAAATTTACTGGAGTAAGTTACTAAATCAATAGCCATACCCACCACTCCATGACCCGTACCCTGATAAATATCGACTGATAAATCCTTCAATTTATTAAGTGGGAAAAAAGTCAAAGACGCCAGCCGATTAGTCTTAAGATAATTAATACACTTAACTGCGACTTCGTCAGACTCTACTACCACTCCCCACAATCGTTGACCCGCGGCGGTGGCTAGGGCGGTTTCATATTTCTGATCAATTTTCCCAATCTCGCCCACTGTGCCATAAATACCACCCAGAGTGTTTTTTTGGCGCAAAATTGATTTAACTGATTCTAAAAAATAACTATTTCTCTCGCCACCTTTGGTTTTATATAATTCTTCTTGAATAATTTGTAAATTATTCTGAGACACGGTAAGTTCATCATTTAATTTATTGATACTTGATTCTAAATCGGCTAAATTTTTCTGCTGGGCTTTAATTTGTAATTTATAATTTTCTAAGGCTGAGCTAATTTCTATCAGTCTTTTTTTAAGTTCGGATTTTTTGCCTTCCAACCATGATAAGTTTTGTTTGCCGACTTTGGAATATTCTAAATCTAACTTACCATTGATAATAGTCAGTTCTTTTAAAATATTATTCTGGTTTTCGATTAATAAATTATATTCCTGTTGTAATTTATCAAACTCTTCACTGCGACTACTTTCAGTACTCAGAGAATTTAATTTAGTTTGTAGGCCTTCTATTTCTTGTTCAGTTTTAATTTTTTGTTTATCATAGGAAGTCACGGCTATAATTGACTGCTGATAAGCCTGATCCAGGTCTGACCACTGACGACCATAAAATTTCTCCCAAGCTTCTTTTAATTCGGCTTCTATTTCTTTTCGCTTATGCAAACGGTTAACCTGCTTGGTTAACATTTTTAAATGAGGTTCTAATTCGCCAGTCAAAATTTGAGCTTGGTCTAAATTCTCTCGAGATTTTTTTAATTTATTAACAGAACGATCACGCTTAATTTGAAACTGTTTAACGCCTGTCGCTTCATCAAAAAAATCCTTTCGCTCTTGAGCAGAATAATTAACAATTCGATCCACCATACCCTGGCCAATAATACTATAAGTATTTTGTCCAAAATTTGCTTTGGCTAGTAGCAATATAATATCAAATAGCCTGACCGAATTTTTGTTTAATAGATATTCACTTTCGCCATCACGATAAAGCTTACGAGTAATAACAATTTCGGTGTAATCAATTGGCGCCGAATTATCTTCATTATTTAAATGAATAGATACTTCAGCCAATCCCATCTGAGATTTTTTGGCTGAGCCAGAAAAAATAATATCTATCGCTTTTTTACCACGTAGAAGTTTTAAACTTTGTTCGCCCAAAACCCAACGCATTGCGTCTACTATATTGGATTTGCCCGAACCATTAGGCCCAACCACAGCTGTGACACCACAAATGCCTTTGGCTAATATTTTACCAGCTTGCGTTTTGATATGAGGCGAGGTCTGGCAACCTGATCCAGGTGCTGGAAATTCTAAAATTGTCTTATTAGCAAAAGATTTAAAGCCTTGAAGTTCTATTCTTTGTAAATACACAGTAGTTAAAAGTTATAAAATTATAAAGTTTTTAGTATTTCAAAAATTTATAAAATAACATAATTATTTTATTATCTGCTTATAATTTTAGCAAAAAAGTATAATCTTGACAAAGTATAACTTTTTTGGTAAGGTAATCAGTCAACTTGTACCTTTTTAACTTAAAAGAAAACACCAAAAGAGGGAGTAACTATGAAACACTCACGGGCTGTTAAATTGATTGAGACTTGTTTGATGATTATATCTGTTTTGATTTTAGCTGGTTGCCAAAGTTCTGGCAAAGATATTTGGAATACCGCTAGAAAACCTTGGCAAGAAGTTATGCGCAGTAACCAAGAAGATAATAAAAAGCCATTTGCTGTCGACAATCGAATTGACTATAGTAAATTTGACGCAGAAAATCGGCGAAAAATTATTGATAAAAGATCTTACCGCCAAACTGAACTAGCGCCTCAAGAAACCACTCTAAGAGAAGGAGTGATTATTGAACCAGCGATTACTAATTTGGTTGATTTGCCGGCTAAGGATGAAATATCAATACCAGAGCTCGGAGCTAAAGGGTTTAAGGACGGTCAAGGTAATGTGATTATTATCTACCCGGCTAGAAATCCAGCACCGGATCTAAAAGTTCTGTTAGAAAAATTCCTCACCGATATTGAAGTGAGTGAATTTCCTAATCAAAATAAATTGTTACTTAAGTTCTCCACAAGCAAACTCGCTGACCCAGAGTTTATGAAACAACTAGGTACAACAATTGATAATTTAGATCAACCGGCTGTCATGGTGCGGATAAAATTCAGAGCTTTCTATCTCTGGTTAGATAATACTTACAACCGAGAAATGATTATGGATATTCTCAAAAATGGCATCCAAACTTTCCATTTCAATTTGCCTAGTAGTTATGATTCTACTCAACGACTAGATACCGGTATAAATTTCAACCCGATGTATAACAATCAGGGTTGGCGTGATTTTACCTTTGATGGTTCAATTGGATTTTTAGATAGTATGGGCGATATCGATAATTTGATATCGGTTGATGCTCTAACTTCTAATACCAAAAGTTTTACTTATTTGGACCAGTTGAAGGTGCCTTATTCTAATTTTATTGTCAGCGGTACAAACGTAATTGAAACCGTGGCCTTCGAAGATGTTGGCCCCGACTTAACAATTACGCCCTTTGCCAATGAGAATGGATTTATTACTCTAAAGATTGAGCAAGCCAAATCTGGAGAATTAGCGGCGCTACTTGAGAAGACTCAAAGACCGACCTTCAAAAAAGGTAATTTCACCACAGAGTTCACTGTTCGTGATGGTGTACCTTATGTTGGTGTTATCGCTATGTCAGATCGATTTCATTCGATTGACCGCGGAATCCCTGGTGTCAATAGAATTCCGATTCTTAAATCATTGACCAGTTCGATGGCAATTGAAAAAAATCGTAGTGAATTAATTATTCTAATTGAGGCTCGAGTTATGCCTCGTGATTCATCGGTTGGTACTATTACCACTGATAACCCCATAAAAAAATATCATAAATAAACTTCAAGCCCCACCTAGTTGGGGCTATTTTTTTACTCAAAAATAAAAACCCCGTTTATTTAAACGGGGGATATTTTTATATCTTATTAGTACCTAGTCGCACCGCAGAAAACGTTATTTCGCACCGCGGAAAACAAATAGTCACAAATTTACGATGATTTCTAGCATCACCAGGGTTAATAATCATCACATCTTGTTGTTCTTCAAAAAGAGCATCATGAATACCGCCACAAATCACGATATCAATATGATGATGATGTTTTAACTCTTCACGAATCAATTTAATCATCTCAACTTCAGTCTGGCCATGTAAATCAATTCCTAAATTGTGTTGGATTAAAAAGTAATGACTACAAATTTCCAAAATTGGATTATCATTAGAAATTAAATGCCAATTATTGAGCTCCTGAAGATTATTTTTAACTAATGGTGAAAGACTATAGTAAACATGAAAGTCAGCTAATTCTGAGCGACCAATATCGCTAGTTCTAAGACCACCACCAACAATCACTATTGAAACGTCTCGTTCATGAAACTCTATAGCCAATTGTTGCCAAAATTGACTATCTCGTTCAGAAATATTACCAGTGTCAGAAATAATCCCTACAGTTTGTGACTGAGTAGCAGTAGTGGTTTGAGATAATCTGGTAAAAACTATTTCGCCTTTAGCAGTATTAACTACAGCGTATTCATGCTCATAAAATAAAGGAATGACCGCTCCCGGATTGATCCAGGAAAAACCATTTCTTTGAATTAAAAATTGATGGTGAGTATGGCCAGTGAAAATATATCTGACGCCTTCATAAACTTGATTAAGAATTTCAATAAACTCATTAAATTTTTGACCATTCATCAAAACATCAGTCGAACGTTCATGGCCAGCATAAATTACCACTTCGCCTAAATTAACTATGCGATTAGCAATCGCTAATTTGCTAGCAATAATATTTTCCATCACATTTTGCGCTTTATCCGCTGGACTAATCATACTATTACCCGGTCTAGTAAAAACCCAACCAGAAGGCGGAAAAGAAAACTGGCGATCAAATTGTTGTTGGTTAGTCAAAACACAAACTACCGGTAAACCACAAAACAAATTAATATCCAAATGCTGTGATTCAATATCACCAGTATGAATAATTACTTCAGCCCCTCTTTTTTTTAAATCTGCGGAGACTTTTTTAATAATATTCGCCTCAACTTCGTGGGTATCACCCATTATACCTAAGATCATCAGATTACCCTTTCTGATTAAGTTTTAAAGTACTAAACTTATTTTTACCTTATGATTTTTTTAATAAATTGTCAATATAATTAAAATAACAACCAGGTTCCTTAAGAGTTTTTAAAATGATATAATCTTTACATGAATAAAAACAAACAAAAACTTATAGTGATTGATGGTAACGCTCTAGTCCATCGCGCCTTTCACGCCATCCCACCACTCACCAATAAAGACGGGATGATGGTCAATGCTGTTTATGGTTTCACTGCTATTCTTCTAAAAGTCTTAAAAGATTTAAAGCCAGATTATGTCTGTGCCACTTTTGATTTGAAAGGCAAAACCTTTAGACATAAAGAGTTTGAAGCTTATAAAGCCACCAGGACCAAGGCACCAGATGAATTATATGCTCAATTACCACTGGTTAAAGAAGTTTTAAAATCATTTAATATTCCAATTTTTGAGGAGTCAGGTTTTGAGGCTGACGATTTGATTGGGACTATTGCTCATCTAAAAACAGTGGATCGGCCGGATATCGAGACTATTATTATTACTGGTGATCAAGACACTTTTCAATTAATAGATGACAACACAAAAGTTTTTACACCTCATAAGGGTTTAAGTGAGACAATTTTATATGATGAAAAATTAATAGAAGAAAAATTTGAAGGTTTAAAACCTAACCAATTAATCGACTACAAGGCATTGCGGGGTGATCCATCGGATAATATCCCTGGTGTCAGGGGCATTGGTCAAAAGGGGGCTGTTAATTTATTAAATGATTTTAAAACCTTGGAAAATATTTATAATAATTTGGATTCTCAAAAAATCAGCGATAGAAATAAAAAATTATTAGCCGAACACAAAGACGAGGCATATTTGTCAAAAAAATTGGCGACGATTATTACAGATGTACCCATTGACTTTGATTTAGAAGCTTGTAAACTCGGCAATTTTGATAAAACCCGGGTTATAAAATTATTTCAAGATTTTAATTTCAAAAGATTAATGACTCAGCTTTCTAATTTGGAATCTGGTTTTCAGATAGTTGGTGATCAAAAAAGTTTATTTGATCAAGCTATAGACCCTAATCAAGTAAAATCATCAAATCAAAAATATATTTTAGTTTCTAATCCAGAAGCTTTAAAAAAATTTATGGTTGATTTTAAAAAACAAACTGAATTTTGTTTTGATACCGAAACCACTGCCTTAGATGTTTTTTCGGCTGACTTAATTGGAATTAGTTTTTCTTGGCAAAAAAATGAGGCTTATTATTTACCCGCCGATATAATAACCCAAATTAAGAACGAGTTATTGCCAATTTTTGAAAATAAAAATATTAAAAAAATTGGTCATAATTTAAAATATGATTTAGAAATTTTGAAACAGAACGGTTTTATAATCAACGGCTTATATTTTGATACAATGATCGCCTCCTATTTATTAAACCCCGGTCATCGTCAACACAACTTAGATACAGTGGCCTTTACTGAACTAGGGTACCAAATGCAACCGATTTCCGATTTAATTGGCAGTGGTCATGATCAAATAAAAATGTCAGAGGTACCAGTAAAAAAAGTATCCTGGTATGCCTGTGAAGATGCGGATATGACCTATCAAATTTATCAAAAACTAAAATCTGATTTAAAAGAGAGAGGTGTGTTTGGTTTATTTGAAGAATTAGAAATGCCTTTGGTGGCGGTCTTGGCGGATATTGAAAAAAATGGAGTTAAATTAGATCTAAAACTATTAAAAAAATTAGCCAAAGAAACTGATGACGAATTAATATTACTAGAGAAAAAAATATTTAAAGCTGTTGGTAGTGAATTTAATATTTCTTCACCATTACAGTTAAAAGAGGTTTTATTTGATAAATTAAAAATTTCTACTGTTGGTATTGGCAAAACCAAAACCGGTATTTCCACAGCCGCCGGTGAACTAGAAAAACTAAGGGGTAAGCACAAAGTTATTGATCTGATTTTGGATTTTAGAGAACTGGCGAAATTGAAGAGCACCTATTTAGACGCCTTACCAAAATTAATTAATAAAAAAGATGGTCGCGTTCATACTAGCTTTAACCAAACTGTCACCGCCACTGGCCGACTATCATCTTCTAATCCTAATTTGCAAAATATCCCCATTAGAACCGAGCGGGGACAAAAAATAAGACGGGCTTTCATTGCTGAAAAAGGTTTTAAAATACTAAAAGCTGATTATTCACAAATAGAGTTGCGTATTATTGCTTCACTAGCCAATGACAAGAATATGTTAGAAGCTTTTGAAAGTAAAACAGATATCCACACTAAGACCGCTGCCTTCATTAACGATATAAAGGTAAGTGAAGTTACTCCGAAACTAAGGAGACAGGCCAAAGAAGTTAATTTTGGGGTTTTGTATGGTATGGGGGCCTGGGGCTTATCACAAAGAACAGGTATTTCAGGACAAGAGGCTAAAAAATTTATAGATAAATATTTTCAGACATACAAAGATGTTAAAAGATATTTAGATGAAACTATTTTAATAGCTAAAGACAAGGGTTATGTAGAAACATTTTATGGACGCAGGAGATATATACCAGAAATAAATTCCGGCATCCAGCAGGTTAGATCAGGAGCTGAAAGAATGGCCATTAATATGCCTATTCAGGGTACGGCAGCTGACCTGATAAAACTAGCGATGATTGCTATTTTTAAAAAATTACCAAATATATCACCAGGCACTAAAATGATCTTACAAGTCCATGATGAATTGGTTTTTGAAGTGCCGGAAGCAGAAATAAAAAAAGTAGCGAAATTAATTGAAAGCACTATGAACGAAGTTTATAAATTGCGAGCGCCGATTGAGACGGAAGTTCACATCGGAAATAGCTGGGGCACAGTTGAATAAAAAACAGCCAGGAAAATCCCGACTGTTTTTTAAAATCTAATCTTATATTAACGCTATAAAATAATTAATGTTCATTAGCTAGTCCGCCAACATTACGATAAATCTGCCTTTGCTCTACTGATAAATGCTTATTATCAGCCATGATAATTAATCGTTTTTGCAATTCATTTTTAACCTTATCAATATTGGCCTTCATTTTATCGTTTTCTAATAAGTTGGCATTAAGATTTAAAATTTCAGTTAAAAGATCGCTATCAACGGTTAAATTATATTTACCCCACAAATCAGCAAACTCTATATAATATGCTCTGGTAATTTCACGACGCCTATTGTTTAATCTTTGCCATGTTCCGCCGTCAGTCACAATTGCTTGGATTGGTCTGATGGATTGCACTATAGCATCAATATCATCTTCGGTTACATTTTTAATACTAGTTCTAATCTTATCATAGAGCGGAGCAACTATATCTACCTGCCGAATATCTGAAAAATTATTTAAAACCATTAATAATCTTTCTAAGCCCACTGCAGAGATAGAAAAAGCATGTTTATAATCAGTAATATCAATAATTTCCAATTCATTATCTATGGTCGGCTCAAAACATAAATGCTCCACTGTGGCAATATCCAAAAGCTTTCCATGGTGATTATAAAAAATCTCATTACGATAACCCCAAGGCGATGGACGAGAATAATTTTTTAAGGATAAAAAAGTGTCTCGTGTTGCATCAGAAATCATGTTTTTCATTGGTACTCCGGCATTAATCCAATCATCATAAAAAGGATCTTTATCAATAACTTTATCAAAGGTGTATTTGCCATTGGTTAAATCAACAACCTTTCCCCCTTGACAATAAGCCACATGAACATTATTAATATCAATATTTTGACTTTTAAAAAAATCAATTAAAGAGTTAATAGAAAAAATGCCAATTTCTTTTTTCTGAGCACCGTCTATTTTGGCGATTAAACCACTTACATCCGACATATGAAAATAAGATAAATAACGATACTGATTAGGATCATTATCAATAACCGCTTTCCAGTCTTGCGGTCTAATACATGGCTGACACTTAGTATAAAACATATCGCCGGCAAAAGACACGTATTGTTTGTTAGGTCCTTTAATACCTTCTTTTTTGGTCCATTCATACCAAGCAAAGCTTAAATTGAAATTGCTGGGATAACCCTCGTTGATCATTGGCCCCGGTTTGACAGGGACCGTTCCTGGATACTTAGGAACATTGAGTAACAAAGCTTTTAGCTCTTGAAATTTCATAATTTTATTATAAATAATTTATGTTATAAATAATTAAATGTTATTACAAAAATTTAATTATAATATAACATTTTTTTAGTTTAAACGCTATTGGTGATTTTATGCTTGTTGGGACCACGGGACTCGAACCCGCAACCTCTTCCATATAAGGGAAGTGCTCTACCAATTGAGCTAAGCCCCAGGTTCAATCAACTTTCAAATTTAACAGTAGACTAGAAAATTGATTGATTTATAAACTTCAAGTTTAC
>Ga0066639_10005510_pt1 | contig 10624 bp, 13 predicted proteins | sample CryGeyCG2114_010_2_FD_59504 | JGI IMG/M metagenome (GOLD analysis project Ga0066639, IMG submission 59504) | Groundwater microbial communities from aquifer - Crystal Geyser CG10_big_fil_rev_8/21/14_0.10 | ecosystem: Environmental > Aquatic > Deep subsurface > Groundwater | place: USA: Utah... | reverse complement strand
AGAAGTCTTCCTGCAAGCGTGCAGGCGATGTGCTACGCAGGGGCTGCATGGAGTATGTTCTCCAATCCAAAGTATACTGGCCGTGCCGAAATATTGTGTTCAAACCTAGAAGAAGCGGACGTGGATGTATGTCTCTCGAATTACGATTTGGCACGCGCTGCAGAAATTGGTTAGGTGTGTATACTTTCTAACGAAACATGCCACATATAATGACAGGCGCGCCGCGCATAATTACAACTCTGATACTTCTCTTGGTGGTAAGTACATTGGGCTGGATGTGGTTTATGCAGGGACCTCGCAGTGAGTCCAGTTTACACAAAGAGGCGGCGGTCGTTATTGCTGCATGTGAAGAAGAGAGTTATAGGCCGGCGTGTTATGATCGCGAAATTCCAAAAGTTATGGATCGTGGCTTATCACTGGAAGAATCATTCAAAGTGACAGCTCTTGTTCAAGAGCAGGACTCGTCGTACTGGTATTGTCATGTCCTTGGTCACAACGTAAGCGCCAAAGAAGCCGCAAAAGATGTTTCAAAATGGACCGAAGTAGTTGCACGGTGCCCGACAGGAGTCTGTTCAAATGGTTGTTTACACGGCGCTTTCCAAGAGCGATTTCGTGGCGAACTCGTAAGCGAAGAAGAGCTTGAAGAGTTGATTCCTGAGATAAAAAGCATCTGCGAAACTGGCGATGGTCACCGAGACTTTACGGGTCTTGAACGAGCAAGTTGTTACCACGCACTTGGTCACCTCACTATGTATGTAACCAATGCTGATATTAATCGAGCAGTTGAAGTATGCGATCGCGTGGCTGTTAGTGGGCAGGCAGATCATCGGAGTTTATGTTACGACGGTGCGTATATGCAGATATTCCAGCCCTTGGAACCAGAGGATATCGCGTTGGTACAAGATATTGCTCCTAAAACGCGGGATACGGCGGTCATATTTTGTGCACAATTTGAGGGGTCACGACGCACGTCATGTTATATGGAATCGTGGCCACTTTTTGTGAGTGATTTTGATAAAAAGCTTGGTGCAATCGAAGACTTCTGCGATCGCGGATTTAGCAAACGAGACAGAACGCGTTGTTTAAATGGAGTTTTTTATGTTATGGCAGCTCGTTCGAATTTCGACGAAACGCAGATAGACACACTATGCTCTTTTGTAAGTGATGCGGCCAAAGCACAATGTTATGCCAATTCAGCTTCGCGCTTTCTTGAAACGGACTATAAGCTCGCAAAAAAAGCAGTAGCTGTGTGTGATCGAGCAGAAGTGGAAGGGGTAGGTGAGGCCTGTTACCGGGAGGTCTTGTTTTACTCAGCATATAATTATCACCCGGGGTCTGATTCATTCGTGCATCTGTGTGAAGCACTGCCGTCTCCGTGGAGTGAACGGTGCCTTAATAATGAGGGTTCGAACATGAGGGCACCATTCTACGACTCTTAATTTTGATTCAACCGGAAGATTGGTATAATCGCCTCATGAGGTATGCTATCGGCATTATTGTAGTAGGGACATTGATTCTAGGGGCATTCAGTATATTTCCGCGTGAAAGTGCACCAGAGGAAACGTATGCATTAAGTGAACAAGAGTCTCCTCATTCTGCAGGGACGGGCATACTGCACTCAGTTGTAATAACCAACGATGGATTTAAGCCAAGCGAACTCACAATAGAGCGCGGCGACACCGTGGTTTTTTCAGCTGCTGAAGATTATGGAAAGTTGTATTGGCCTGCTTCTAATCTCCATCCATCTCATTTAGTTTACCCAGAATTTGATCCACGTGAGCCCATTGAGCCAGATGAGGAATGGGATTTTGTCTTTCAAAAAGTGGGCGAATGGCGTTTCCATGACCATCTTGCACCGTATTACACAGGGACTCTAACAGTTAAGGAGACTCTATGAGTATTTCGAAGAAACAAACACAATATGTAAGTATAGGAGTTGCTATTGTGGTCACCGCTCTTTTTATTGGAAACGCGATAGTTCATGCACACGGGACAGGTGCTTCATTTGAGAAGCAAACTGAAGGAGGGTTGGTGGACATTGGATACAACGTCGAGAGCTTTTCAGAGAATGAATCAACAGTTTTCGAGTATGGGCTTCGTGCAGAAAGTGGGGGAGACGTCCTATCGTTTACGGATGTATGGGTTCGAATTACCGACGATTCATCGACGGTATTTGCAACAGGCGTTCATAATGCGCGGCTTGGGGGCGCCCTTATGACATATAAATTTCCACACGCTGGCGAATACGAACTTTCGGTACGTTTCCAAAATGATGGAGAGAACATAGCCGAAGCATCCTTTCCGTTGACAGTTGCCTCTGGAGAAGGCTCGGAGAAAGATATTTTGGTATATGTTTTCATAGGCTTCTTACTTGGTGCGGTCATTGGGATAGCATCATTAGTCGTAGTGCGACGCTCAAGGCAGTGATCATGAAGTGGGTCCTTATTGTAGTTTCCATCACCATCCTAGGCGGCTTGGCATTCTTTGCCGTATCTATTCGGCAAGATTCAAAGGCTCTGCCTGCACAAGAAAATGCGCATATTATATTGACAGAGCGAGGGTATGAACCACGTGAGGTCACGATCGTACGCGGAGGGACGGTGACATTCTCGACCGAACTAGAGAAGCCTCACTGGCCCGCTTCAAATTTGCATCCCACGCACGAAATATACTCTGAATTCGATCCAAAACGTCCGCTTGAATCGAATGAAGAGTGGAGCTTTAGTTTTACGAAAGTGGGAGCACATAATTTCCACGACCATATCCGTGCGTACTTCACAGGAACTATATATGTTGTTGAAGGTCAATAGTGTTTTTTGGTGGGTTTCGGTAGCGGCTGTAACCACATTCGTGGTTGTGGTCGTATCCGCGGGGCATATTTCATCGAGTCGCTCTCCTTACACTGCTTCGATTGAGGCGTGTTCAACTACAGAGCTCCAAGAAGTGCTGCAAATTGATTGTTGGTATTCGGTATTACGAGATGTGTTTGATAACGAAGGAACCCAGAGAGCTTTTGAAGTTTTTGTCGAAATTTATGATGGGTATCCCGTGTTTGCGAACTCGGGCTGTCACCGCCATGCGCATCGAGTAGGCGATATGGCGTACTACTACGACTACCTGACGCACAAGGATTTATCAAAAGTAGCATTCCCCAAGAACGCGTCTACCTGTGGGTACGGTTTTTATCACGGCTTTTTTGAACACTTGGTTCAAGATGTTCCCGACCTCGATTTTGTTACCAGAACGTGCGAGTTTATGGCCGACATACTTCTTGAGAATGCCCCAGCTATTCAACAGACGTGCTATCACGGTACGGGTCATGGGCTAGTGCTCGCGATCGCCGATGAACTATTAAAACCTGAAGAATGGAGTTTACAAGCATTTACTTACAAGCCGTTGAAGTTTTGTGACAGCCTTCCTAAAGCCCGAGAGAAGGACAAGGAGGACTGCAGACAAGGGGTATTTAATGTGATAGTCGATTGGATGGCTGATGGGGAATATAATCTGTCATACAACCTCAAGGAACCTTTTGCTGTGTGCGATATTTACGAAAATGTTTATAAACCTGATTGTTATTATGAAATTGCTCAAAAACTTGATAAAGCCAGTGACTTTAATACAGTGAACATGGTTACCCTTGTACAGCAAATTAAGGATCCTTCGCTCCAAAACATGGCCATGTCAGTAGGTATGGCCGGGATAGTCCAGCACGACCCGCTCGGTGAGAAGTCCATGCTACTTGGAGAATGTTTGGGAATTCCTGATTCTTTACAAGATGCCTGTGTTGTAGGCTTGCTCGGCGGGCTCGTGGAACACGGTATTGAGGGAGACTATATAACTGCAATAAATTTTTGCGAACTAGAGATGCCTTCTGAGGTACGAAAAGCATGTTACGAAGAGCTCCAAAATAAACTTCTGCGTTTCGAAACCGAAAGTACTGTGGTCGGCATGTGTGATTCCGAGGTCCTAACGAAAGGGTACTGTGCATTTCACGCAGAATCGATGAGCATTTGATAATCTACAAGCTTATATACATCGGGTGTGCAGAGTTGATATACTGTTTCTATGACAAAAACGAAAATAGCCATTAATGGTTTTGGTCGCATTGGGCGTGCATTTTTCAAATTAGCTGCACAACGCAGCGAGCTTGAGATTGTTGCAATAAACGATCTTGGAGAAAAAGCGAATCTTGAGTATCTACTAAAGTACGACTCGGTATATGGGAAAACAGGAGAGGGGATTTTAAAGCAATTTCAGAATGCCGAGTTTCTCCAAGAAAAAGATCCCAGGAATCTACCGTGGGGTGATTTAGGTATAGACGTGGTGGTTGAATCCACCGGGGTATTTGAGAGCTACGAAAAAGCAAAAGTGCACTTAGATGCAGGTGCCAAGCGAGTCGTTATTTCTGCCCCCGTTAAAGATAACCCAGAGGACGCAGGGGTAGTTGGTGCGACTGTTCTTATGGGAGTGAACGACGGCGCGTTAAAGACATGTCAGATTAGCTCAAATGCGTCGTGTACCACTAATGCCGGGAGCCCGGTGGTAGGGATACTCGATGAGACTATAGGAATTGAGAAAGCCATGCTCAATACTGTGCATGGCTATACAGCTACCCAGAGTGTTGTTGATGGGCCGTCAAAGAAAGACCCTCGAAAAGGGCGAGCAGCTGCGGTTAACATTATTCCGACTTCAACGGGGGCTGCGATAGCAACAACAAAAGCACTCACACAACTTGCTGGTAAATTTGATGGTATCGCACTGCGCGTTCCAGTTCCGGCGGGTTCTATAGCAGATATAACTTTTATTGCTAAACGCGAAACGACAGTAGAGGAAGTAAACGAAGCGCTTACGAGCGCAGCAGGAAACGCACGTTGGAGCAACGTGTTCGCCGTAACCAACGAACCACTCGTTTCTACTGACATCATTGGTGATACACATGCTTCTATTGTCGATTTAAGCATGACCCGTGTTGTAGGAGGTAACCTAGTGAAGGTGCTTGCGTGGTACGACAACGAGGTGGGATATGCGAATACACTTGTCGAGCACGTACTGGCGACAGCTTCACATATCTAATATGAAGATTTTTGTCGCATCTGACCACGCCGGGTTTGAACTAAAAGAAAAACTCATACCGTTCATTCGCGAACTCGGTTACGAGATTGAAGACATGGGTGCCTATGAGATCAATCATGATGACGATTATCCAGACTACATCGCATCTGCGGCAAAAGCGGTTGCAGAATCTGGAAACATGGCTGTCGTACTTGGTGGTTCAGGGCAAGGCGAAGCGATGGTCGCGAATCGATTCCCGGGCGTGCGTGCTGCGGTGTGGTACGGAGGCAGCGAAAAAATTCTTACATTGTCACGCCAGCACAATGACGCTAACGTGCTGAGCATCGGTGCACGTTTTGTGACTACAGAGGAAGCACAACAAGCGGTGCAGACATGGCTTAGTACAAATTTTTCTGGCGACGAGCGACATATGCGACGACTAAAAAAAATTCGTGATCTCCACACGTAACATAACAATCATATTTACTAAAATGATACTATTGCCGTATGCCAAATAATTACAATAATAGTCAAGTACAGTTTAATGAGCCGGGTATGGACTATGGCCGCGGTCCGAGAGGTCCCCGCCAATCCTGGCCCACAAAGCTAGTTATTCGGCTCGGTCTTGCTAAGGACACTAAGCAGGCAGCAATAGTCCTCACAATTTTGGGGGTTGTTGCTATTGGGATTGCGTTAATTTTCTGGCCGAGAGGAGGAGGGTATGAAATTGTCCCACAGCCAGGTCTTGGAATTTCCCTGAGTCGCTAATATGCGCACTTCTCGTCCAGTGATCGTTCCGGCGATTATGGCTGATGAGTGGGAGTCTCTCGTGAGACAAATTGAGTCTGTTTCCGAGGTGGCCACTCAGGTGCAGATTGATGTGATGGACGGTGTGCTGGTGCCCTCGTTTAGCTTTCCGTATAATCAATCTATTTTAGAAGGTCAGCAGCTGCCCCATAGTGACTCCATCATTTTCGAGGCACATTTAATGGTCCGGCATCCTCAAGAAGTTGGGTTGCGATTTATAGACGCTGGAGTTCAGCGTATCGTTGCGCAGATAGAAGGTTTTCGTGAGGGCGAGGCGGTACGCGTGTGTACATCTTGGAACAAAGCTGGAGCAGAAACTGGAGTGTCACTCATGCTGCAGACTTCTCTTGATTCAGTATATGAGCTTATTGATACTGGTAGTGTGTCATTTGTTCAAATTATGAGCATAGCTCGAGTTGGTTTCCAGGGAGAGGAATTTGACGAGCGTGCAATTGTACGAGTGCGTAGTCTGCGAGAACGGTACCCCGATGTTACAATTGGAGTTGATGGGGGAGTAGGCGAGGGTGTTCTCGGAGTATTATTGGACGCTGGAGCAACACGCTTTGGGGTTGGCTCTGAAGTCATGCATGCACAGAAACCTTCAGCAGCTTTAGCGCACATGCAGGAGTATTTAGATAAATATGCTCAATGACCAAAAAATAGAAGAGCTCGAAAAAACAGCGAATGTTATTCGCCAAGATATTATTGAGATGCTTTTAGAAGCTGGCTCTGGGCATACCGCAGGACCACTTGGCATGGCCGATATATTCACCCTTTTATATTTTCATCGACTCACACACGACTCAAAAAACCCCGATTGGGACGAACGTGATCGACTCGTACTCTCAAATGGGCATATATGCCCTGTGCAGTATGCAACGATGGCTCGGGCCGGGTATTTTCCGGTAGAAGAGTTGAAAACGCTTCGTAAGTTGCATTCACGACTGCAGGGGCATCCTCACCGAGAGTATTTGCCAGGAGTTGAGGTGAGTTCAGGGCCGTTAGGAAGTGGTCTTGGCCAGGCGGTTGGTATGGCACTAGGTATGCGCATGAATAGTGGGCGTGGCGACGTGCCGTATGTATACGCATTAATGAGTGACGGAGAAATGAATTGTGGAGTTATCTGGGAAGCGGCGATGCTAGCGGGTAGAGAGAAACTACAAAATCTCATAGGTGTTATTGATCGAAACGGTATTCAGATTGATGGCTACACGTGGGATGTTATGCCGCTTGAACCACTAAAAAGTAAGTGGGAGAGTTTCGGTTGGCACGTTATCGAGGTAGACGGACACAACTTTGCAGCGCTCGATGAGGCCGTAGGTGAAGCGCAATCAGTAAACGATAAACCATCAGTGCTTATCGCACACACCATTCCTGGTAAGGGTGTGCCTGAATTTGAACGTGATTTTCATTGGCATGGGAAACCACCTAATGCCGAAGAGGGGGCGCAGGCACTCAAGGAATTGCGCACACTTGGGAAGCGTATCGAGTGCCATGACTGTGATTAAAGTATGTTAAACAAAAAAGTAAAATTAAATACTGAAGTTTTTTCTAATACTGTCGAACAGATACCACTTCGCAATGGATTTGGGGAAGGATTAGTAGAGGCAGCTGACACTGATGAAAATGTCGTTGGTCTTTGTGCAGATCTTACTGACTCAACACGCATGCAGGCATTTGCTGAGAAGTATCCAGATCGCTTTGTTCAAATGGGAGTAGCTGAGCAGGACCTTGCGGTAGTTGCAAGCGGACTTGCGGCAGTGGGAAAGATACCCTTTATCACTTCGTACGCGATGTTTAGCCCTGGGCGTAACTGGGAGCAGATCCGCACTACTATTTGCTACAACGATCGTCCTGTAAAGATAGTCGGCAGTCATGCAGGAGTCTCTGTTGGACCAGATGGCGGCACACACCAAGCTATTGAAGATATGGCGATTATGCGCATAATTCCTCGGATGCAGGTTATTGCTCCCTGTGACACACACGAAGCTCAGCGCGCAACGCAAGCGATTGCACAAACCAAGTCACCAACGTACATGCGCCTTACGCGTGAAAAGACCCCAGTCATGACTACTGAAGCAACTGATTTTGAGATAGGTAAGGCGTATGAAATGTGGCGCAGCGAAAATCCGCAAGTTGTTATTATCGGCTGTGGCCCACTGTTGTATCACGCACTACGTGCAGCTAAACAACTCGAAAAAGACGGCGTCGGGACTGTAGTCTTGAATAGCCACACTATTAAACCATTAGACGATGAAGCTATCGTTTCTCTCGCTAAAGAGATTGGCGCTATAATTTCGGTAGAAGAACATCAAGCAGCTGGAGGCCTAGGGGGTGCCATAGCAGAACTACTTGCGCAAGGATCTCCCGTTCCTATGGAGTATGTCGGTGTGAAAGACAAGTTTGGACAGTCAGGCACACCAGAAGAACTCATTGAACTCTATGAACTCGACGCTGCCGCGATTATAGTGGCTGCTAAGAAAGTACTTTCTCGCAAGTAGAAACAAGAGACTTATGGTTGGAGGCAATACACTGGGTCAGTACACGTAACTGATCCCACAGTTCCATCTATGTCGCTGGAGAGCGAGCTATGACTTGAGTTTTCAAGGTTGGTGCCGACGACATAACTTGTACACGCACCAGACGCTACTGCACAGGTTCCGTCTGCACTGGTTAAGTTGTCGTAGTAGTAATCACTCCCAGTGCGTGGATCGGTTGGTACAGCTGAAATATAGCCTCCTGACGAAAGTGAAGTCAGTGCATCTGGGTATTCAGGTGGGCTTGAGTCGTCAAAAATAAGTTCAAGTGCAGTTTGAAGTTGTCTAACATCGGCAAGCCGCCGCGCATCGCGCGACTTTTCTCGTGCGGAGTTGAGTGATGCCAATACCACCGAGGAGAGCATGCCAATAATGGCGATAACCACCAGCAATTCAATAAGTGTGAACCCTCGTTGCATCTTTTTCAGTATCATATGGTTATTCTATCAGTGAGTGTGCGTCTTTCACAGCTTCTCGAGTTTATAGTCAGCTGGCGCTGCCTCAAGCAACTCTTCAATTTTCTCGCGAGAGAGAAGCCCTTTCTGTGCACCAATGTATTGCACTACCGACATCGAGTTAATAGGGCCGCGGCGGAGAGCCTCGGGTAGCTCCATACCGAGTGCAAGCATCGCAGTAACGGTGCTTGAGAATGAGTCACCGGCACCAGTGCGGTCAACCGGGGGCGCAGGGTCGGGATACATGGGCATTCTCCAGTAGCCGGTGCCATCTGAAGCATACGCGCCCTTGGGGCCATCAGTGATAACAACAATGTTTGGGCCGAGTGCGCGAACCTTGTCGAGAAGTTCCTTCATGTCATCACTTTTTGATTCCAAGATACGCTGTGCCTCTTCTTTATTACAGAAAAATAGTTCGCTTGCTTCGTATACATCTTTAATTTTTTCAGCCCCGAGAGATATCTGGAAACTTCCCGGTTGGAAAGCTAATTTCACAGGATGCTCTTTGCAGTATGCTGCAAGATCGTGGTGGTACTGGAGGCCGTGTTCGCCCACGCTTGAAAAATAAATCCACTCTGGTGATTCATCAAACGCAGGTATTTCGTACGGATACTCGTGATGCTTAATGAGGATGGTTCTTTCGGGGCCGTATCGCAGCACATAATGGTAGTTGCTCTGCATGCCTTTATGCACCCGAACATGGGTGGTATCAACACCTTCACTTTTGAGTGCATCCAGCTTTTTCTCGCCGAAGCTATCGTCACCGATGTCAGTAGCAAGAGCGGTAGCAAGCCCGAGCCTGTGTGCAGCGACAGCTGCGTTGCCGGCATTACCCACAGCAGGTACAACAGTTACGTCCTCGTATTCAATCTTGTCGCCAAAGCGAATGCAGAGTTCTTTACCGTGTTGGTCTTCCGCCAGATGTGCTCCTTCTTTGAGTTTGATAAAAGCGTCAGTAACAATGTCACCAAGCCCCACAAATTGGTACTTCATGAATGTAATCCTAACATAGTGAATATGGTAGACTAGTGCGTATGAAAACACTTCGTGAGTGTACAGCAGTGGCGAGAAAGCAGGGTGTCGCCCTCGGTCATTTCAATATTTCAGACTCCACACAGCTCAATGCCATTGCCGCAGCAGCTCGTGAGCTCAATGTCTCTTTAGTTATCGGCGTATCAGAAGGTGAGCGTGAGTTTGTTGGTGGGCGCAAAGCGGTCGCGATGGTTGCCGCAGCACGCGAAGAGTTTGGTGTTGACATCTTTTTAAACGCCGATCATGCGCACAGCACTGAGGCGTGCAAAAGTGCAATAGATACTGGCTTTGATTCAGTTATTTTCGACGGCACGAAATTGTCTCAAGAAGAAAATATTGCGCACACCAAAGAGGTTGTAGCATATGCGCGTGCAAGTGGGCGCGATGTCATAGTTGAAGCCGAGCTTGGGTACATTGGTACCTCCAGTAAGGTGCTCGACGACATACCTGAGGACGTAGTACTTGATGCACTTCCGACTACCGACGAAGCTTTGAACTTTGTGGAACAAACGGGCGTTGACGCCTTGGCACCGGCCGTTGGCAACTTACACGGCATGCTTAAGGGTCGCAGCAATCCGTCGCTACAAATTCCACTCATTGAGTCCATTCGTGCGGCAATGCCAGAGATAGATTTGGTCCTTCATGGTGGTTCTGGGCTTACCGACGAGGACTTTCGCAAAGCTATCGCAGCCGGCATGAATGTCGTGCACATCAATACAGAAATTCGTGTTGCGTATCGTA
>Ga0066639_10005508_pt1 | contig 10626 bp, 12 predicted proteins | sample CryGeyCG2114_010_2_FD_59504 | JGI IMG/M metagenome (GOLD analysis project Ga0066639, IMG submission 59504) | Groundwater microbial communities from aquifer - Crystal Geyser CG10_big_fil_rev_8/21/14_0.10 | ecosystem: Environmental > Aquatic > Deep subsurface > Groundwater | place: USA: Utah... | reverse complement strand
TAGACGGCGTGAAGTACGCGACCTACGGGCACTCTACGGTGGGTGTGAAGGAGGAGGCGGTCGTCGTCGTCAAGCTTTCGCCGGCAGGGAAGGGAAGATACGCACACAGGATATCTTTTGACGCGCTTTCGCGGGGGAGCGACCTTTGGCTTTTCTATCAGATCACCGATTTCGGGAACGGCTGGAGGGACCTTGCCGTGACAGTAACGCCCGGATTCGCGGGCAGCGTCTATTATGAGAAGCGCGCGGAAGAAAACGAACTTATCATTACGGGCGACGCGCCGGGCGAGGTGTCCGTTCGTCTCGTTGCGCCGCGCTTCGACGCCGCATCGTGGCCGAACTTGCGGCCGGACCAGGACGATCCATTCACGAACTTTATCCTGCGCTCAAAGCGCGCCGTGGAGCGCGTGCTGCATCGGTAGGCGGTACGGCCCGGCGCGTTATCCTATGGGCACATATACAGGCGCTCGAGCGAGCTATGGTACACTAGCCGTCATGATGCGAGGGCATAAATGTAGTGTATGGTCAGAGTAGCGATCAATGGATTCGGCAGGATAGGGCGCGCCTTTTTGCGCACGGTGCTTGCTGAGGGCGCTGATATCGAGGTCGTGGCGATAAACGACCTGGGCGATGCGAAGAATCTTGCATACCTTCTACAATACGACACCGTCTATGGGCGATTGAGCGAAAACGTTTCGGCAAGCGACGGGCAGCTGCTCATCGGAAGTAAGAAGATACCCGTCTACACGGAGAAGGACCCTGCCAATTTGCCGTGGAAACAGCTCGATATAGACGTCGTGGTCGAATCCACCGGATTTTTTACGGACGGCGAAAAGGCCGGCGCACACATAACTGCCGGCGCGAAGCGCGTTGTCATCACCGCGCCTGCGAAGGGCGGGGGAGTGGATACGGTCCTTATGGGCGCGAACGAAGAGAAGCTTTCCACATGCACGATAAGCTCGAATGCATCATGCACGACGAACGCCGCTTCTCCTCTCATAGGCATCCTCGACGAGGCGCTCGGCATCGAACGGGCGCTTCTCAACACGGTGCATGCGTATACGGCGACGCAAGCGATAGTGGATGCGCCTGCGCGCGACGATTTCCGCCGCGGCCGAGCGGGAGCGGTGAACATCGTTCCTTCCTCGACAGGCGCGGCGAGGGCGACGACGCTCGCATATACCGGCCTCTCCGACAAATTCGACGGCATCGCGGTGCGCGTGCCTGTTGCCGCTGGCTCCCTCGTGGATGTGACATTCGTATCGAAAAAGCCGACGAGCGCCGAAGAAGTGAACGACATTCTGCGCCAGGCGGCTTCGACAGAGCGTTGGAGCGGCGTCTTCGCGGTTACCGACGAGCCGCTCGTGTCCTCCGACATTCTCGGCCAGCCGTACGGCTCCATTGCCGATCTTGGTATGACGCGCGTCGTAGACGGCACGCTGGTGAAGGTCTTGGCATGGTATGACAACGAAATGGGGTATGCGCATACACTCTTGAAGCATGTGTTGGAGGCGGCGAAGAATATAAAGTAGGCAGTATGCAGAAGGCAGAAGGCAGCGCCTTCCGTAATATTCTTGTCTGGCAGAGGTCAATGGATTTGGCAAGGGAAGTGTACTCAATTACTAAGCAACTGCCGAAGGAAGAGCAGTTTAGCTTGATTTCTCAAGCAAGAAGATGTGCTATTTCCATCCCGTCTAATATTGCCGAAGGTGCCAAGCGGGGCAGCAAAAAAGATTTTGCACGCTTTTTGTGCATTTCCGCAGGATCTGCCGCTGAACTGGAAACTCAGATGCTTCTCATGCAAGACTTGTATGATACTGTTGACTGTGCGAGCGCGCTGGGATTATTGGTCGAGGTGTGAAAAATGCTGCAAGCACTGCAAAAGAAGTTATAACTGCATTCTGCTTTCTATCTACCGCTTTCTTTCCCTATGAAAATTTATTTGGCGGCTGATCATGCGGGGTTCGAATTGAAGGAGAAGCTTGTGCCCTACCTGCGCGACGAGCTCGGGCATGACGTGGAAGATTGCGGCGCCTTTGAGCTCGACATGAAAGACGACTACCCGCCCATCATCGCGCGCGCCGCGCGCAAACTCTCAAGCGACGCGGCAGCGGGCATCGAGAGCCGCGCCATTTTCGTGGGCGCCTCCGGGCAGGGTGAAGCGATGGTCGCGAACCGATTTCCGCGCGTACGCTGCGCGCTTTACTACGGCGCCTCGAAAGAGATGCAACGGGACGCTTCAGGGTTGGAATACGACATGCTCGCCTCTACACGCATGCACAACAACGACAACGCACTCTCGCTCGCGGGGCGGTTCATGGACGAGGGAGAGGCGAAGAGCGCCATCAAGCGATGGCTTGAGACGCCCTTTTCCGGAGAAGTGCGCCACATGCGGCGTATCGGCCAGATAGAGAGCGTACGTGACGAAGCATGAGTACGAAGCGCATTATCCCAACTGTAGTGCCGGATTCTTTTGAGGACGTGCTGCGCGCCCGGGAGCGGTACGCGTTTGCGGGCACGCTTCACATAGATGCCGCTGACGGCGCCTTTGCCCCGAACAAAACATGGATGCCGGCGGAAGAGGAGCAGCTGCCTGATGCGGCGGAATTCGCCTACGGCGCGCACCTTATGGTCGAGGAACCTCGGCATGCAGGGCTCTCCTTTGCGCGCGCCGGGGTGCGGCGCGTGAGCGCACATGCGGAGTCGCTCGGTGGCGCCGAGCGGGCGAACGAGACATTCGAGATATGGAAAGCGGCGGGCGTTTCGGAGATAGGCGTCGCGGCGCTTCTCCAGACCCCGCTCTCCGCTATCGAGCAATACGTGCCGTTGTCCGACTTTGTACTACTTATGTCGATAGCGGAAATTGGGCGGCAGGGCGCCGCGTTTGACGAGCAGACCTATCCGCGGCTTCGCGAATTCCATGCGCGCCATCCTGAGACGGCGCTCGCGGTGGACGGGGGAGTGTCGCGCGAGAACATCGCCGCGCTTCGGGATGCCGGTGCGAGCATCTTTTTCATTGGCGCGGCGCTCGCGCGCGCCGAAGACGCGCAGGCGGAGTACGCCGCCCTCTTGGACGCCTAGCGTCTTATACACATCGCGCGCGTTTGTTTCTCCCGGATAACCCATATACTATGTTGATATGCGGCACATTCTCTCAGAGAGGCACACGGGCAAACGCGGGTTCACCCTCATAGAGCTGCTCGTTGTGGTGGCTATTATCGGCCTCCTTTCGGCCGTCGTACTCTCTTCGCTCAACAGCGCGCGCGCAAAAGCGCGCGATTCGCAGCGCATGTCGGACTTGCGCCAGATGGGCAACCTCGTCGCCCTGATGGGCGAGGCGCAGGCGTTTTCCGGCTGCACCTCGGCGGGGCTCGCGAGCAACTGTACGACACCGGACTTCTCCCAGTTTTCCGACCCGTCCGGAGGAAGCGTGTGCGGCCCGGGCAATCTCACCGCAACCTGCAACTATCGCGTGAGCAGCGCCACGGGCGGCGCGCCGACCTCGGCGAATTGGCAGGTATGCACCTACCTTGAGCAGGGCGCCGGCTCGCTCGTTGCCGGGGCGGTCCATATCGGCAGCGATACAAGCTACTCCGTCTTGGCGGGCGGATGCGCGAATTAGGGATAGGCGCATCCGATCATGGCGCGTGCCTGTTTTGAACAGCGCCATTCTGTTCAGCGCATGTCGGACGCGCTACACTTATAGCGATGCAAACGCTTACGGATAGCGAGGTGCGCGAGCTTGAGGCGCACGCCAACCGGATACGGCAGACCGTCATCGAGATGCTGGTCGCCGCCGGTTCGGGACACACCGCGGGCCCACTCGGCATGGCGGATATTTTCGCGGCGCTCTACTTCCGCGTACTGAATCACCGGCCGAGTGAGCCGGGGTGGGAAGGGCGCGACCGGCTTCTTCTCTCCAACGGGCACATCACACCGGTTCGCTATGCGGCGATGGCGCACGCGGGCTACTTTCCCGTAGAGGAATGCCTGACACTGCGGACATTCGGCTCGCGCCTCCAGGGGCACCCTGAGCGCGAGCGCCTCCCCGGCGTCGAGACCACCTCGGGCCCGTTGGGAAGCGGCTTATCGCAGGCATCCGGAGTAGCGTATGCGGCGCGCATGGATGCGTCTGCCGATCCGGCGAAAGCGAAATTCAGGGTGTATTGCGCGATGTCGGACGGAGAGCAGCAGGAGGGAAACACGTGGGAGGGAGCGATGTTCGCCGGGAAGCACAAGCTCTCGAACCTCACCGCCATCATCGACCGCAACAACATACAGATAGACGGCTACACGGAAGACATCATGCCGCTTGAGCCGCTGCGCGGGAAATATGAGGCGTTCAACTGGCACGTCCTTGAGGTGGATGGGCACAATATTCCGCAGTTCGTCGCCGCATGCGGCGAAGCGGCGGCCATCCAGCACAAACCGACGGTCATCATCGCGCACACCATTCCGGGGAAGGGTGTGCGGGAGATAGAGAATGATTTTCGCTGGCACGGGAAGCCCCCGTCTTCGGAAGAAGCGAAGAAATTTCTGCATGAGCTGCGCACACTCGGCGGGAAGGTGCGGAGCGAGCATGAATAACCCTATGCACGTACGGGATGTCGAAACCGGTTTTGTTATCAAACTCTCGCGCGGCGAGAAGGTGATGGAATCACTCACCGAATTCTGCAAAACACGCGGCCTGCAAGGCGGTTTTCTGCAGGGAATAGGCGCGGTTAGAAATACGGAAATGGGATACTATGACCTGGAAAAGCGCGAGTACTTTTTCAAGTCCTATCCCGGTGATATGGAGGTCATCTCCATGACTGGCAATATCGCGCTTGTTGACGAAGCGCCGTTCCTGCACGTGCACCTCACGCTCTCCGATACGGAGAACCGCGCGCACGGAGGGCATCTGAAGGAGGCGGAGGTCGCCGTGACGCTTGAAGTGTTTTTGACGCCGTTTCCCGTCGCACTGAAGCGCACATACGATGACGGCACCGGTTTGAAACTGCTGGACATATGAGCATCAACCCCGACATGCGCCTTGCGGAGGGTTTCTTCGACGACCCCGAGAAGCTTCCGACGCGCGACGGCTTCGGGAAGGGCGCCGTGGAGGCGGGAAAAGCGGATGAGCGCGTGGTCGTCTTGTCTGCCGACCTTGCGGAGAGTACGCGCGCGGAGTGGTTCCAAAAAGAGTTTCCGGAGCGTTTTGTCGAGATGGGCGTCGCCGAGCAGAACATGGCGACCGTCGCCGCGGGTATGGCGAATTACGGCAAGATACCTTTCATCACTTCGTATGCTGCGTTCTCACCGGGTAGGAATTGGGAACAGATACGCACGACCATCGCGCTCAACAACGTGCCGGTGAAGGTGTGCGGCATGCACGCCGGCGTTTCCGTAGGGCCCGACGGCGCGACGCACCAGATGCTTGAGGACATCGCGCTCATGCGCGCGATGCCGAACATGACCGTCTTCAGCCCGTGCGATGCGGAGGAAGCGCGCAAGGCGACCCTCTCTGCCGCGCGCCTTAAGGGCCCCGCATACCTGCGGTTCGGCCGGGAGAAGACGCCTGTTTTTACCACGGCGGACACGCCTTTTGAGGTGGGGAAGGCGAATGTGCTGTGGCGCGCAGGAGAAATTACGGTCGCGCTCTTTGCGACGGGGCCGCTCGTCCACAATGCGCTTCTTGCCGCACGCGAGCTGGAGAAGGAGGGGATAGCGAGCGCTGTTGTAAATGTGCACACCATAAAGCCCTTGGATACGGAAACGCTCGTGCGCCTCGCGCGCGAGGCGGGCGCCGTCGTCACGATCGAGGAGCATCAGGTGCAGGGCGGTTTGGGCGGCGCGGTCGCGGAATGCCTCGCGCGCGAGGCGCCGACCCCGATCGAGTTCGTGGGGGTACAGGACAGTTTCGGCCAATCAGGCGCGCCGGATGAGCTTATCGCGCACTACCGTATGGACGCCGCGCACATCATCGAATCCGCGCGCAAAGCCGCAGCCCGCCGCGCGCGCGGCTAGGGTGCAGTAGGCGGCTCTAGAGAGTGTTCGCCTTGAAATCCGCGGGACGCCGGCCGTACCACTCTTCGAGTTCTTCCTCACGCAGCGTGCCGAGCTGCACATGGACGGCTTGCACGCCGGCGGCCGCATTTATAAGCCCGCGCAGGAGCGCCTCCTTCGGCTCGAGTCCCTTTATGATGTATGCCACGGTCGTTGCCGCGGTCGCGTCTCCCGCGCCCGTGCGCGAAACGGGCGGCGCCGGGTCGGGGTACATCGGTGCGTGGTATGCGCCGGTCTCGTCGAGTATGTACGAGCCATTCCTCCCATCGGTGATGACGGGTATCTTGGGGCCGAGGTCATGAATGCCGGCGAGCAGGTTCTTAGTGTCGCTCTCTTTTGTGCCGAGTATAAGCTGCGCCTCTTCTTTGTTGCAGAAGAATATTTCCGCTGCGCGATACACGTCGGCGAGCTTCTCCGGGCCGAGCTTCAATTGGTACGTGCCCGGCTGGAACGCGAGCTTGACGCCGTTCTCGGCGGCGTAGCGTGCGATGTCCAGCTGATACTCGAGCGACTCCTCGGGAAGCGAGGTGAGGTAGAACCATGCTGGCGGCGCGGGGAATTGCGGAAGCTTGTATGGGTAGAGTTCGTGCTTGATGAGTATGGTGCGCTCTGCCTCGTATTGGAGAATGTAGTGGTAGTTGGTGCGCAGGTCGGGATGCCGTTCGATAAATTCCGTTGAGATGCCGCGCTCCTTGAGCGCGGCAAGGCACGCTTCGCCGTTTGCGTCTCCGCCGACATGCGCGACGAGCCCGCTCTGAAGGCCCAGGCGCGCGCAGGCGACGGCCGCATTCGGGCCGTTACCGACGGCAAGCACTTCGGTTACCGATTCGAAGGGGATCTTCGTGCCGAACGGCATGCATATCTCGCAGTCCTCGTCGTTTATCTTGCAGTGGACGCGCGCGTTCTTGAGGCGGATGAACGCGTCGGTCGTTATGTCGCCGAAGGCGATGAAATCAAGTTTGTCGGCCATAGCTATGCGACACAGTATATACCCTTTCGACAGGCCAGTTTTCCCCACGAGTGTGAAGAGAGAGGCGGCCTCAAGCGGGCTTCATGAGCATGGTACTATGTAGCTCATGGTTTCGTTGCGTGAGGCGGTGGGGGCCGCGGACGAGGGCGCGTATGCGCTCGGGCATTTCAACATTTCCGACTCCAATCAGTTCAACGCGATAGTCGCGGCCGCGAAAGAAGCAGGCATGCCCGTCTTGGTAGGCGTATCCGAAGGCGAAATGGCATTCCTCGGAAGAGGCGCTGCGGTCGCCCTCGCCCGCGCCGCCCGCGAGGACGGCCTTCCCGTCTTTCTCAATGCCGACCACGTACGCTCGCTTGATTCCGTATCGGCGGCGATCGATGCGGGGTTTGACTCCGTCATTTTCGATGGCAGCCATCTTCCGCTCGAAGAGAACATACGCGAAACGCGCCGCGCGGTGGAGTATGCGCGCAAAAGCGGCCGCGACGTGCTCGTGGAGGGCGAGCTGGGGCAGATAGGCATCTCATCGAAGCTTCTCGACGCGCCGCCGGAGGACATGGACGAGGAGTTGACCGATCCCGACACGGCTGCGCGTTTCGTGCGCGAAACGGCAGTGGATCTTCTCGCGCCGGCGGTCGGCACCATGCATGGCCGCTTGAAAAGCGGCGCATCGCCCGCGTTGGACATCCCGCGTATCGAGCGCGTGCGTGACGCCGCCGGCGTTCCGCTCGTTCTTCACGGCGGTTCGGGCTCGACGGACGCGGATTTCCGAGAAGCGGCGCGCGCTGGCTGCGCGATAATCCACGTGAACACGGATATCCGCATCGCGTATCGCGCCGGCATCGAGGAGGCGTTGAAGGCGGCTCCGGAGGAGATAGCCCCGTACAAGTTCCTCGCAAAGGGCGTCGAGGGAGTGCGTGCAGCGGCGGAGAAGCACATACGGCTTTTTGCGGGGCGCTAGCGCCCCGAGCGCTTTACATCGCTTCAGTTGTCTTGTATCCTGCCGCCCTATGATGATGCAAGTGCTTGAGGTCTCTGCGCGAGAGGCCAATGATTCTCCCGACGACCTGCGCAAGCGCGGGCTTGTCCCGGCAGTGTTTTACGGCCCGAAAGAGGCGGCGACGCCCGTCGCCATTGACGCGCTGAAATTCGAGAAAGTGTGGCGCGAAGCGGGCGAGACCACCATCGTCAAGCTCACCGGCGCTTCCGGCGAAAAGGAGACGCTCATTCACGACGTGCAGCTGCACCCCGTCACCAACAAGCCGCTGCACGCCGACTTTTACGTGCTCGAAAAGGGTAAGAAGGTGGAGATCGAGATACCGCTGCGCTTCGAAGGCACCGCGCCTGCGGAGAAACTTGGCCACATCGTCGTGAAGACGTTGCACGAGATAGAGATAGAGGTCGCCCCCGCAGAGCTGCCCCACGAGCTTCCCGTCGACCTCTCGAAGCTAGAAAATGTGGGAGACCATATCACCGCAAAGGAAATCGCGCTCCCCCCTTCCGCCGAGCTGTTGACCAATCCGGACGAGATAGTTGTTTCCGTCACCGCATTCGAGGAAGAAAAGGAGGAGGCACCGACGCCGGAGGAAGGCGCCGCGCCGGAGGAAGGCGCCGCTCCTTCCGAAGAGGAAGCCGCTGCAGCGGGAGAGAAGAAAGAGGAGTAGAGGAGCACTCACTCGTTTTTCGCGCCGCGCGCGGCTTCGTTGCCGCGTCCCGCATGCGCATGAAAGCGCATGGATGGCTGGGCGTCTTCATTCGTTACTCACGCGTGCAGGCACCTGTGTTCATGAAGCATACGCGTGGATGAATAAAATGGAAGAGCGTCGCGATAGAATGTATACTCATCGTATGCACAGAGAAACGCTGCGCGTCGTGCGCATGCCGCACGCCGTTTTCGTTGCCGTGGTCTGCGCGCTTTTCCTACTTGTCCTGCTGCATGTGCCGAGCGTGGCACTTGCGGAGAGTGCCGAGGAGCGGCGGCTTCGGTTGGAGCGCGAATTGGCGGCGATAGAGGCGGATATCCTTGCGAAGCGCTCGGACCTAACGGTTCTGCAGGGGGCGCGGCAGTCGCTTGAGCGCGATATTGCGATACTCGACGCGGAGATAGCGGCGGCGCAGCTCGCCATACGGCGACGGGACATTGCCATTTCTAATATCAGGGACGACATTGCCCAAAAGGAAGCGTCGATACGCGCGCTCGATGAGCGCGTTGCAAAGGGGGCGCAGTCGCTCGCGCAGCTGATCCGGAAGACGCGCGAGATAGACGACATGTCACTGGTGCAGCTCATCCTCTCACACGGCAATATATCGCAGGTATTTGCGGACATCGACTCATTCGAGCAGATACACAACGCCATGGACGCGACTTTCAGTGAACTTGCTGAAGTACGCGCCGATCTCGCGAGCCGCAAAGCGGCGCTTGAAAGCCGGCACATGGATGAGGCGCAATTGCGGCAATTCCAAGTGCTAGAGCGGCAGAATATCGAGCGGCAGGAGCGTGAGAAGCAACAAATACTTTCCGTAACGAAGGGTCAAGAACAGGAGTACCAGAAGCTTATCGCGGAGCGGCAGCAAACCGCCGCGCAAATACGCGCCATGCTGTTCGAACTCGCCGACTCCACCGACATCTCGTTCGGCGTTGCGTACGAGTATGCAAAGGAAGCATCCGCGCTCACGGGCGTGCGGCCGGCGTTCCTTCTGGGCGTATTGCAGACGGAATCACGGCTCGGACGCAACGTCGGGCAGTGCCTGCTGACCAATGACCCGAACAAGGGGGATGGCAAGGGGGCGAATACCGGGCGGCCCATGCCGCGAACCATGCATCCGAACCGCGACGTCGATCCTTTTATGAATATCATCACGAAGGAGCTGGGCCTCGACCCGTTCAACACGCGGGTCTCCTGCTGGCAGCCGTGGTACGACAATGCCGGCAACCCGCTCGGGTGGGGCGGCGCGATGGGGCCGGCGCAGTTCATCCCTTCGACATGGATGCTCTTCAAGGACCGCGTCGGCCGCCTGACGGGCCAGGCAACACCTAATCCGTGGAGCCCGCGCACAGCGTTCATCGCCTCGGCGGTATACCTTGGGGATCTTGGCGCCGGAAAAGGCGGCACGACGGCGGAGCGGGAAGCGTCATGCCGATACTATTCAGGACGGGGTTGCAGCGCGAATACGGGCGCGCAATCGTATGCCTCGAGCGTGCAGAATCACGCCGCTGAATTCGAAAAGCAGATCGCGGTGCTCGAGGGCAGGTAAGGGCGCCTCGAACTTGGCACCTCCGGCCCTTTGTGGTATGTTCGTGGGACATGAAAAAAGATATACATCCGGCAGAGTATCGGGCCGTTATTTTTGAGGACGTGACGGCAGGGAAGCGTTTTCTCATCGGCTCTACCATCGCCACCGAGGAAGCCGATACATGGGAAGACGGCAAGACGTACCCCCTCTACAAAGTGGAGATTTCAAGCGCGTCACATCCTTTCTATACGGGACAGGCAAAAACAATCGACACGGCAGGTCGCGTCGAGAAGTTCAAGGCGCGCACCGCCGCCGCCAAAGCCAAGGCCGGCAAACCCGCCGCCGCGAAGGATAAGAAGGCGGAGAGCGCATCGAAG
>Ga0066639_10005507_pt1 | contig 10627 bp, 11 predicted proteins | sample CryGeyCG2114_010_2_FD_59504 | JGI IMG/M metagenome (GOLD analysis project Ga0066639, IMG submission 59504) | Groundwater microbial communities from aquifer - Crystal Geyser CG10_big_fil_rev_8/21/14_0.10 | ecosystem: Environmental > Aquatic > Deep subsurface > Groundwater | place: USA: Utah... | reverse complement strand
GGAGCTTGGAGCCCTGCGGCCCCACCGTCAATAAAGTTACGCATCTTCTCCTCCTCTATAAACAGAAGAAAACACTATATACAGTGATTATGCTACTTTCAAGCGTTTGAGATAGGGAACGAGGTTTGTGAGTGGAACAACTACTTGAGAACGGGAGTTCATGTTTCGAACGATTGCAGTGTTTTCGAGTGCCTCTTTATGTCCGATGATGATAGTGTACGGCATAGTAAATCGTTCTGCGTGCTCAAGTTGTGTACCAATACTCTCAATAGCAACTTGCTGCATGATGGGAACACCAGCTTCACGTAGTTGCTCGATTACTTCAAAGCTTTTCATTTTTGCCTGAGGTCCTAATTGTGCAAAAAAGAATCGAGGTGTTTGGCGTGTGCGTCGCCTTGGTTTTGTGCGACCAAGAATTTCGTGTTCCATTAAGGCACTTACCATTGGCATGTTTGTACGGTAGCTTTTCTGTGTAAGTGAATCATTTCGGCCTCCACGTGCGATAGTAATAGTGCCACCGTTTTCGGTAGGAATGCGTAGCTCAAATATAGTGTGCTGGCAACAGTCGGTGCTTCCTAGAATTGTGGGGTCGAGTTCATACGGAATTCTCATTTTTTCTGTGTATTCAAGAACAGTGCGTAAATGTGCACGACTTTCATCGTTGAGGAACTCCATTGGATTAGGAGCACCTGCAATGAGTTCACTTTGTTTTTCAGCAAGACGGTTGAATGCTCGTATGATGTTGCCTGCTTGCATGTCTTCACGAGCGTACCCTGGCATATCATTTAGTCGAGCACGAAGATAGTTCGTAAGTTCTCGCACAAAACGAGTTGAAGATTCTTTATCGCCAACGCTATTGATATGCATTGTAGAATGTTCAAGGCCGCTATTGCGAGCGATGGTTGCAAGAGTTGCGATAACGACACCTTCAGTTATTGCTGATTGACTCCCGATTGCGTAGAGTCCTAAGGACGCGATTTTTGAGTTTCCGTTTTCAAGTTGGTAGGCGAAGCGCGGGTGTTCTTCTTTGTTCATTTTGTGAGACACAAGACTCTTTGCCATCGCCGCAAGTTTACGTTCTGATGAATGAGAAATTGTGGGAGTCGCACTTTGCTTAACGGCACGCGCAGGTTTCCGTTCTTTAAGAATATGGTCAATTGAATCAAAACCGTAAAATTCAATAGTATCGAGTGCACGGTCGAGTAATTCTCCAGTGCTTGCACAGTTTGTATGAGATACAGTTAACATAATATTCTTTGCTAGTTTATAACTTCGTTGTACGTTGCTGCTCCCGGAAGAACTCCTAGAGTTGTAAACGGAAACAGTCGTAAGTATGCGCGGCCGATGATGCGATTGAATTCAAGTGGTCCCCAATAACGAGAGTCAGCACTTGCTTTTCGATTGTCACCAAGAACGAAGTATTCGTTATCTCCAAGTTGCATAGTGAGATGGGATTCCATTTGGTCCTCGGCCAAAATATACGGTTCATCAAGTAGAAATCCCTCGGGGTGCTCTTTGTTAATTATGATTACGTCAGTTCCTGCGAGTTCTACTTTTTCGCCAGGAAGTCCAATAATGCGTTTAATAAAGAACCGTGACGGGTTTTGTGGGTAGCGAAACACGACAACGTCACCGCGGGAAGGTTTTTCTAGTTTGTACGTGAGTTGGTCGATAATGAGGTAATGCCATGTGTCAAACGTTGGGTACATTGAAGTTCCGGAAACAATGAACGGCTTTGCAACATACAAACGAACGGGGAGTACTATAATGAGTACGATGAGTGCAAAGAGAATAAGACTTTTGGTCGACTTCGTGTTTTCATCACCGTCTTTTTTTTGCTCATGCATTGGAGTAGGCTGGACATACCCATCGACTTTCGAAGAGTCTTGATGTAAGTCAGCTGACATGCGAGGCATTGTACTACAACTATTTCTATTGACGCAAAGCGAAGTTCGTTTCAAGACACTCATTTTATTTTTGAACAGGTACGTGTACACTTAGCGCAATGAAATTTGTAATTGTAGGACTCGGAAATCCAGGGGAAGAATATCAATACACGCGACACAACGCTGGTCGTCTTGCAGTTACTGCATTCGGGGAGGAGCAAGACTTTGGAGAACTTCATACAGATAAAAAAGTATTGGGAGAAAGCACAAAAGGGAGTATCGGTTCACATTCGGTTATGCTCATAGTGCCTGACACTTTTATGAACAAGTCAGGAAATGCAATTAAAGACATTGTAACGAGTCCGAAGATAGCAGAGCGCCTTGTGGTTGTGTATGACGATATTGATTTACCGTTCGGAACGTTAAAAATATCTTTTGGGCGGGGAAGCGGTGGTCACAAAGGGGTAGAGTCTATAATTAAGACGGTCAAGACAAAGGATTTTGTGCGGCTACGCGTTGGTGTGGCACCAACAACGCCTAGTGGAAAGATAAAAAAGCCACAAGGTGAACAAAAGGTACACGATTTTTTACTTGGGGAGTTTAGTAAAAAAGAAAAAGAGGAATTGAAAAAACTGTTTGCACGCACAGGTGAAGCACTGGCGCTTATTGTAAGCGAGGGACGTGTAAAGGCGATGAATCAGGTAAATTAAAACATAAAAACCCGCACAGATTAGTGCGGGTTTTTATGTTGTGCGAGAGTGAATTCTCTACGCCCCTTTCTTTTCGTCTTCCGATTTTGCATCACCAAATGAAAGTGTCATTTTGTGAGCTTCTGGGTCGAAGAGCGTAATAGTGAATGGGTACAGCCCTCCTAGGCTGAGTGCCTCACGAAGCTGTTCACTTCCACCAAACTCAGATACATGTACAAGACCTGCAACACCTTCTTCAATAGAAGCGAGTGCTCCGTGCTTGTTGTACTTAATGACGACAGCTTTAACCTTGTCACCTTTTTTGTACTTAGCTGAAGCTGATTTCCATGGATCTTCAATAAGTGCCTTGATTGAGAGAGAAACTTTTCCGTCCTTAACCTCAATAACTTGAACACGAACTTTGTCACCAACTTTGTATCGGCTCTTGGGGTCTTCAACAAGTGCCCAGTCCATTTCTGAAATGTGCACGAGCCCTTCAAGGCCATCTTCGAGTTTAACAAATACTCCGAAATCGGTAGCCCCAGTAACTTCACCATCAAGAGCGTCGCCAACACGGTACTTGTCAACCATTTCAGCTTTCTCTTCAGAATCGATACCTTTCTCAGTAAAGATGAGTTTTTGCTCTTTAGCATCTGCAGTAATAACGTGCAGCGTGAGTTTCTTATCTACAAGCTGCTTTAGTTCTGCAAAGATTTTGTCCTTGTCTCCATCTGGAACACGAGGGTAGTTATCGACTGAAAGTTGTGATGCTGGAAGGAATCCCTGGATACCTTGCCATTCAATAATAAGACCACCTTTGTTTGCATCCTTTACAGGAAGTTCCAACGGAGTCTTCTTTTTCATTGCATCTTCCGCTTCACCCCATACAAGTGCTTGACGCGCTTCACGGAGAGAAACTTCGATGTATCCATCTGGGTTTTCAACGCTTGAAACCTTTGCGGCTACAATATCACCAGGGTTAACGTTTTTAAGAATATCACGGGCTGAGAGGTATTCTCGTCCGTAAATAATTCCTGTCCCGAATGGGAAGAGGTCAATATAGATTCGTCCGCGGTCGATATCGACAACAGGACCTTCTACAAGGTCGCCTACTTCTGGACTTGCAGGAACTTCATTAAGAAGTGCTGCCATTGGTGAGTCCTTTTTACTTCGAATCTCTTGTTCTTCAAGATTTTCGATTTCTGCTTCTTTTTTTGTGCTCATTTATAGTGTGTTTGTACTATTGATATGTTTTTCCATACCTATGTTCATGATATGTTCATGTACAGAAGGGTTATCATATCCTTAGTGTGCTAATAAAAGTGCCCGTAATGGGCATGCACACTATACTGTTCTTGGCTTAAAAAGCAATGGATTTTATGGTACGATACTCGACATAGTCCGCATGGATGCATGCGGATTTACTACAGAAATATATGATAATCACACATCACAAAGGAGAGTTTATGAAAGTAAGTTTCGGCGATACGACACTTGCGTTTAACCCAGTCTCGAAAAAATCAACATTGCCACCAACTCGTTTTGGGGCAGACATTGTATTCACTTCATTACAAAATGTTGATTTCAATGGAATAGATGAAGTAACACGTACTGCTAAAGCCCCTTTTATCGTACAAGGGCCAGGCGAGTATGAGATTCAAGGGGTGTTTGTTAAGGGGTTTGCATCTTCTTCTGAATACGGAGACGAAGCAAAAATTAATACTGTCTTTACGGTACGCCTTGAGGATATGAATATTTTGTTCCTCGGAGCGCTCTCAGAAAAGAAGCCAGACCTTACGGTTGTTGAAGATATGGATAGCGTAGACATATTATTCGTTCCTATTGGCGGTGACGGTGTTCTTGATGCTTCTGAGGCACACGCGCTTGCAGTTGCCCTTGAGGCGAAAATTATTATCCCAATGCATTACGATGGTATTGGGAGTAAAGATGCACTCAAGACATTCCTAAAAGAAGCAGGAGTCGAAGATATTAAAGCAATCGATAAGCTTACCGTTAAGAAGAAAGACTTGGAAGGAAAATCTGGCGAAGTCGTCGTATTAAAGTCATAATAGAGTTCGTATGGGTTTTCTTGAGGAAATGCGCCAACGACCAGAAGAGGAACGACTTGCATTTGCAATGATGGCGGCAGGTATTGTCGCGGTAGTACTGTTTCTCATTTGGGGTGCTACATTCTTCACTAACAATACGACGTCTGGTACGGTACAATCGGACGAGCAAAATGCTGCCGCTGCAAACGGACTGAGAAATATGAGTGCAGAGGTAACAGGAGCAGTGAATCAGTTTTCTGGTCAGTATGCCCAATTAAAGGATGTGCTGGATTCAGTATCGACAACAACAGAACAGGGAACGAACGCTGTTGATCTTTCGGTGGATGAATATGGAGATGTACACGTAGATAATATTATTATACAAAAAGAAGAATTAGGTACTGAGCAATAATTATGGTTTCAAAAAAAGACACAAGTAAAAATAAAAACGAAGAGGAGCCAAAGATTCCCGCAGGGAAGGGGATTATTGCACAGGGTATCTCAGGAGAAATGCGTGAAGCGTACATAAACTACGCAATGACGGTTATTACTTCGCGTGCGTTGCCAGACGTACGTGATGGTCTTAAGCCAGTGCACCGTCGTATTTTGTATGCGATGAGTAAGCTCAATCTAACCCCAACAGGAAAGACTCGTAAGTCTGCGACAGTTGTCGGTGAGGTTATTGGTAAGTACCACCCACATGGTGACTCAGCCGTATACGACTCAATGGTGAACCTTACACAAGACTTTACTATGCGTTACCCACTTGTTATTGGGCAGGGAAACTTCGGTTCCATTGATGGTGATAATGCCGCTGCTATGCGGTACACAGAAGCAAAAATTTCCCACATGGGGTTAGAACTTCTCAAAGATTTAAATAAAGAAACAGTCGATTACCGTTCGAACTACGACAACACAGAGAGGGAGCCAGTTGTACTTCCATCTGCAACACCAAACCTTTTACTTAACGGAACACTTGGTATCGCGGTTGGTATGGCGACAAACATTCCTCCACATAACTTCGGAGAGGTTGTTGATGCCACGGTACACCTTATTGATAACCCAAAGAGTACCACAGAAGATTTACTCAAGTTTGTTAAAGGTCCTGACTTCCCAACAGGATGTGTAGCGTTTAATCAAAATGATATCGCACGAGCGTATGCAACCGGACGCGGTGGGGTTGTAGTGCGTGGAGAAGCTGAGATAATCGAAAACAGTAAAGGGAATTTCCAGATTATCATTACTTCAATTCCATACCGTGTAAACAAAGCAAACCTTATTACTAAGATTGCTGAACTTGTCCAAACAAAGAAACTTGACGGCATTAAGGGACTTCGTGACGAATCTGCAGCAGATATTCGCATCGCAATTGACCTAAAGGGAACAGCTCATCCACAATCTGTACTCAACTACCTCTACAAGCACACACAACTCGAAGACACGTTCCATTACAACTTAGTGGCTATTGTGGACGGTGTACCAAAAACACTTTCGCTTAAAGCGATGATTGAGTCATACATACTGCACCGTGTTGATGTGGTAACTCGCCGGACACAGTTTGATTTAGATAAGGCGCGTGCTCGTGAACACATCTTGCTTGGTTTGAAAAAGGCACTCGACAACATTGATAAAGTCATTGCACTTATTAAGAAAAGTAAGGACGTTCCAACAGCACATACTGGTTTAATGAAAACGTTTAAGTTCTCTGCAATTCAAGCAACTGCAATTTTGGAAATGCGTTTGCAGAAACTTGCGAACCTTGAACGAAAGAAAATTGAAGATGAGCTTGCTGAACTAAAGAAGCTCATTACTGCACTTGAAGAGCTTCTAAAGAGTAAGGCAAAAATGCTTACTGTTATTAAGAAAGAATTACGAGAAGTCGCAGAGCGATTAGGAGATGCACGGCGGACTAAAATCATGAAGCGCGGTACAGACAATTTCTCTATGGAGGACATGATTCCTGATGACGAGTATGCTCTTGTGCTCACACAAGGAGGGTACATTAAACGGACTAATCCAAATGAATACCGACGACAAAAACGTGGGGGAGTTGGTGTTATAGACATGAACACGAAAGAAGAGGACGTAGTAAAAACATTCCTTACTGCGGGCGCACACTCTGAGCTCTTGTTCTTTACTGACAAAGGAAAGGTGTATAGAACTAAAATGTACGAGATTCCAGAGGGGAAGCGTTCTACAAAAGGAAAGTCGATTATGAACTTCTTGCAACTTGAACAAGACGAGAGTGTAACCTCAATACTGCCAGTTCCAAAAGATATAAGTAAAGATGCAGACTTATCTCTTGCAATGGTGACCCGCGAAGGAACTGTGAAAAAGACTGCAGCGGGGCAATTTCACGATGTACGAAAGAGTGGTCTTATCGCAATCAAGCTCAATAATAAGGACAGACTCATTGCTGCACATTTCTGTAAGAAGGGAGATGACATTGTGCTCGTTACGAAAAATGGACAGGCAATTCGTTTCAAAGAAAGCGATGTTCGCGAGATGGGACGTACTGCCGCGGGCGTAAATGGTATTAAACTTGGAAAAAATGATGAAGTTGTAGGAGCGGGAGTCGTTGAAAAAGATTCTAAAGAGAAAGCCCTCTTTGTACTCTCAGGAACTGGATATGGAAAGAAGACAAAGATAAGTGAATATAAAGTACAAAAACGAGCAGGGTCAGGAATAAAGACTGCACAAATAACTGAGAAGACTAAAGAAATAATTGGTGCCGAGGTTATTGAAAACACAGGTGGAGAGTTGGTAGCAATTTCAAAGAAAGGACAGGTTATTCGTACAAGTCTCGACGAGGTTAAATTGCAAGGACGTCAAACTCAAGGTGTGCGCATTATGAAATTACGCCCAGGAGATTCAATTGCATCAATGATAACGCTTGACGACGACGCTGATACGGCGGCTGGGGAGTAGTGCGTTTTTCTTAGTGCACGTACGGTATACTGGTGCTATGAAACCACATATACCACCACACGGGAGTATTAGTTCTGGAACAGGGTCTACTGATACAGGCGCAGCCGTGGGAGCGATGTCTTTTGTGGATGCTAGAACATTACCCGAGAATGCAGTTAACGCTCGCACACAACAAGAATTACATACAAAGCAACATGGTGGCACGTTAGGAGGAGCTAACTTTTCTAACCCTAAAAGCAACGTACATAAGTTAGGCTTCAAAGAAGGGATGGCGGTTGCTGATTTTGGTGCAGGTTCGGGCGCATACACGCTTGCGCTGGCTTCAATGGTTGGAAGCACGGGGACTGTGTATGCAGTTGATGTGCAACGCGATTTACTTACGCGTATTCAGAATGAAGCCCAACGGAGAGGATTCGAAAACGTGCAGCCAGTATGGGGAGACATAGAGTCACAAGACAGTGTCAGTATTCGAGACGGGTTACTTGATGGTGTCTTGCTTTCAAACACACTTTTCCAACTTGATGATAAAATCACTGCGATAAAAGAGGCATGGCGTGTGTTAAAGCCCGGAGGCGTACTTGCCATTATCGATTGGTCTGAATCGTTTGGTGGGTTAGGACCACAACAAGATGCCGTTGTATCACGCAATGAAGCGAAACTTACCTGTATCGATAATCAGTTCATGTTTAAACAGGAATTTCCTGCCGGGGAGCATCATTATGGATTGTTGTTTATTAAGACTGGTGGGAATGAGGCACACGGCACAAACAATACGCAAGACACTTTCATTTCCAAAACTATTGAACAAGAGTTACTATAATAAGTATGGGAGAAAAACGTAATGTATTTCAAATAATAGTGCTTGGTATTTTTATCTTCTTTATTGTGGCCGCTGTGTTGGCGTTTGCCACTTTTTCTAATGGAGGTGCTTCGAAGGATATTGGGAAAGTTGTTATGTGGGGTTCGGTCGACCAAAACATAATGAATGCATATCTTACTGCACTTAACGATGAAGATACGCGCGTTGGAAACATTGAATATCAAGAAATTTCTGAAGATGCATTTCAGACACGTCTTGTTGAGGCACTCGCCAACGGTACCGGTCCAGACTTATTTATTATGGATCAATCAAACCTTGTTCGTCACTGGAATAAAGTGCAGCCGATTGATTACGCTACGATAAGTGAACGTGATTACAAAGATGCATTTATTGATGAAGGTGAGATGTTTTTGAGTATTGCCGGCGTGCGAGCGATGCCTTTTTCTGTGGACCCTCTTGTACTGTACTGGAATCGCGATATTTTTGCTGAATCTGGATTCTCTCAACCACCAGCTTTTTGGGATGAGCTTTTCACACTCGCAGAAAAGATTACTGTTCGTGACAAAGCAAACAATGTGCAGCGGGCAACTATTGCATTTGGTGAATATGACAACGTGAATCATGCTAAAGATATTATTTCAGCACTCATTATGCAGGCTGGGGGACAAATTGTAGGACGTGGAGAAAACGGAGCGCTCTATGGAGCTCTATCCTTAAAGTCAGGTTCAAGTGACACTGTTTCAACACAAACAGCGCTCCGTTTTTATACAGAATTTGCTGACCCAGTAAAAAGCGTGTATACGTGGAATCGTTCGTTACCGAATTCTTTGGATGCCTTTGCACAAGGGAAGCTTGCTATGTATGTGGGGTATGCGAGCGAAGTTCAGGCTATCCAGCAAAAAAATGACCACATAAACTTTGATGTTGCTCCACTTCCGCAGATTCGAAGTGGAGACCAAAAGCGCACCCTCACGTTTGGAACGTTATACGCACTCGCTGTTCCAAGAACGGCAAACAATGTCTCTGGTGCGATACAAATGTCCATGTACCTTTCTAGCACTGGGCCTTCTCAGAAGTTTGCAGAAGCTACTGGTATTCCGTCACCGCGGCGCGATGTATTGAGTGCAGAACCAAGTGACCCACTAAACTTAATTTTCAGAAATGCGGCACTCATTAGTCGTGCATGGCTTGACCCACAGCCAGATGAAACGGCGAAGATTTTTAGAAGTATGATTGGTGATGTTACGTCTGGAACACGGAGACTTTCCGAGACCATCCAACGAGCCGACCAAGAGCTCAATGCGTTTCTAAATAATTAGCGTATGCTCATTAGAGTTTTAATTACGCTCCTCGTCGTTTCGCTTCCAGTTATAGCTAGTGCAGCAACATTTCAAAATCCACTTGCATTTAAAGTTGTCCACGACATGGTACGCGCCCTTGTGTATGGTGTTATATATGTAGGAACTCCAGCGGTTGTAGTGTATCTCATGTACTCTGGTTTCCTTTTTACAGCTGCACAAGGGAATCCGGATGGTCTTTCACGTGCAAAAAGGACCTTTATACGAGCGCTTATTATTACGCTCTTATTATTTGGATTATGGAGTATCGTGAGTCTTGTTAGTGGAACATTGGCTGATTTATCGGCGGCGGCACTGCTAATTGTTTTGGCAGGGTTTTTGGCCTTTGTGTTATTCCGAGGTTAAAAGAAACAACTTTGTATACACTGGTGTGTTTTTAAAAAAGACCAGCGTGGTACCATAGGGAACATGGGAACAATCAAAAAAATTCTACTTTCAGCAACAGTATGTATCTTAACCATGCCAATTACAGTGGCAGCTGCTACGGATGGTTTTGCTAATCCGTTGAAAGGTTCAAATCTCACAACCGTTGCTGGGTTTACAGAAGCTTTCTTGAGAGCCGTAGTATTTATCATGTTTCCTATTGCGGTCGTTTTCATTGTGTATTCGGGCTTTTTATTTATCGCTGCACAAGGAAATCCTGAGGGTTTGAAAAAAGCAAAAATGAATTTTCTTTGGACGGTAATAGGGGTTACGTTGCTTCTTGGTGCATGGGCGTTGTCGCTACTCATTAAAGGCACTCTTGACCCGCTTCTTAACTAGCCTATGAAACGCTTAATTGATTATGTAACATTCACCGCCATGGCGGTAAGTATCCTCATCGTCTCTACTCAAGTTGCATCTGCTGCACCGCCGAATTTTAAGGCACTCGTAGACCAATTTATCAATCTCATTAACT
>Ga0066639_10005506_pt1 | contig 10627 bp, 15 predicted proteins | sample CryGeyCG2114_010_2_FD_59504 | JGI IMG/M metagenome (GOLD analysis project Ga0066639, IMG submission 59504) | Groundwater microbial communities from aquifer - Crystal Geyser CG10_big_fil_rev_8/21/14_0.10 | ecosystem: Environmental > Aquatic > Deep subsurface > Groundwater | place: USA: Utah... | reverse complement strand
TTTTTTTATAAACTCCGAATTGAGCTTCCAAAAACAAAAATTACCACAGCGAAATCCGGAAATTTAACAATGCCGCACCAAGTCACTTATTATTTGATGATTTTTCTACAAAGTAAGCCGTAAGGCGTTTTTGCGCAAGTCAGATATTGATATTTGATAAATAACATTTTTACAGAAACTGGGTATGTTGATATTGAACAGTATCTAAGCCTTTGACAGAATATGTTTTTTTGACTAATCTTTGAGTGTTGGTATGGATTTTTTTACAACATTTTTCACCGTGGGAGGGTGAAGAAAAGATGAGTGAAGCAGAAAGGTTCAATTTCGAAGAAGTGGTTGACGTCTTCGTGCAAGCGTATGCGAAGGCACGTACTGATGAAGAGCGAACAAGAGTGCTTGCAAACATCTCAGAAACCCTCAACGACCCTGTAAGGGCACAAGAGGTGAGAAGCCAAATTCTCTTGCTGAGTCGCGTAGCTTCGTATCAAACCTTGTCGGTGCTCGATTCCCTCATTGAGGATCTTGAGCAGCGCTTATAACGCATCTACAGCTACATGCCTTATACCAAAACCATTTTTTTGGCATAAGGCTTTTTTTCTTGACAAAAGTTTCTGGCGTGATAGTATATTTATATATGCAAAAAGCATCTCGCACAATGAATGTCTGTTGTTGCGAACTAGCCCAAGAAGGTTAGTGATTTTTTGCGTACAGTACAGTTAGTCGTACACAAGACATGCTAGCCTTCAGGGCTAGTTTTTTTGTTGTTCTTTAATTTATGGAGGGTTTGTTTCGTGAAGACGAAAAGAGGAAAGCGTGCGGTCAAAGTACGGCCGAAAAATACACGGGACGGAAACCAAGATCTTTTGGAGCAGCTTGCTGAGATTGATGGCCAGTTGAGTGTAGGGTATATTACTCCAAGGCGAAAAATATCGCTGGTAGTCCGGCGACAAGAACTCCGAAAGCAGCTTAGAGAGCTGAAGAAAGGACGTGTGTAATATGTGTCAGGATCCTGGTGACAGAAACGTCACAACATTTTCAAAACCACCGACGGTTTTTGAGCTCGTGCATCAAACAGCACTGACTCTTGTCGGAAAGCATACTCCAAAAGGTCAGCTGCCGGGCATTGAGCAAAGACTCAAAGAGTTGTTGCAAGAAGCCGGTCGTAGGGTTCAAGACGACGCAGACGTAGCAGATGGCGTAAACTGGCTGCTTCGCGACAACAGAGAAATAAATGTTATCAGCCTTTGGGTCAAGATCCGTCTCTATTTTGGTCTTTCAAGACTTCCTTTCGAGGGAGGCTCGTGAAACCGCGGGGAATAAGAAAATGCGTGCGGCTGTGCTGCACAAAAAATTTTTTACATCCGGGGAATCATGAAAATGTTTGCCCGGATTTTTTATCCCTTGATGCATTTTGGAAAATATGGTATATGGGAAGTGTTGGTACGGGTACGCTTTTCAATAAAACCTTTGGGATGGTTTTTCCTTGAGTAGTGAAGAGTATATTGCTCGACACCCTGCCTTTATAGCCTTTTCAGCGTTACTGCTGTTCCTGCCCCATCTTTTCCTACTTTATAGGGCAGATGTGCGAGCGGAGGCCGAGCGGCTGAATCGGGAAACACCCGAACAGAAAGCCGCAAGGCAAGCACGATGGGTGAGGAGATGCGCCCGAATGAAACGGCGTGCAGAGCGCAGAAGAAGGGAAGGCCTGAAGGCCTAAAAAAACCAACAAGCTACCCCCGGGCATACGTGCGCGGGGCTTTTTATTTAAAATCGTAAAATTTGACACAAAAAAAATGATTTGATAAGCTATCTATATATGCCCAGTAGTGAAAACTCGATACGCTTGGCGTAAGGGATGAAAATATTGGACATAAGATAAATATACGAATATAATCAAGTAAATTTGGTTTTGTAAGGTAACTATCGAGTTTCTACTACTGGGTATGAATATACGAATTTCACAAAACGCAAACAACAATATTTTGTTGGTGGTTCTCTCTAGCTTCCGGAGTTAGTGTTTTTTTCGTATAAAAAAGTAAAAAAAATCGAAATTAGAACTAGCTCCAAGGGAGCTAGTTTTTTTATAAAAACTCCATATTTGGTACATTTTTTCGTCAGGCACTCCAGTGCTCAAAGGCGTACCTAAAAAGTACTCCTTATTCCGCCCTTGGTGCCTTCCCTGAACCGTAGTCAAATCTGAAGTTTTTGCAGAAAAATAGAATCAAACGCGTTCAGGTTTTGCCACGGTATTGAGTATTTGCTCAATATATCGTGGCAAAATTCGGACGGGTTATCAATGGTGATGAGCCGTTCGTGTACCGTGACAATTAGGAAAGAGTCGTAAACCATCAAGTTTGCCCAAGGGAGGGTATCATGAAGCTCAACGTAAAGTTGGTCGACATTCGTCCTGTTGGAAGCCGTGGCTGTCTGTGTGTTGCCTCTTTTAAGGGGCAGAAGATCTCTGCCCGCGGAGGCGATGAGTGTCGAGCCATCTGGCTTGTATTCAAAAAGATTCATGCTCTACTTCAGCCCGGTTTTTCTTTCAGGCGTTTTCAGCACGCGCCGCCTTCTGTGCGGACGAGGGATCAGAACGGATCCCATCAGACCACGTGTCCTGAGATCGTTTTTGTCTGCTGCGCGTATGTGGCATACATCGATTCCCGACGCGGATGCGACAGAAGTGCGGACTTCAACTGGCTTGAAGTCGAAAACCGCAGTCTGACGCGCGGCCTGTTTGAGTCATACAGGAGAAGTTTTGAGGCCGCCTACGCACACATGGCCGAATTGCCGGCTGAAAACAACGTCACTCGCATTGACGGTGAGGAGTGGGTGATTGTGCCTTCGGGCGGCGTTACGGCAGAGGATTGCCGACTCGCGATCAACCCCAAAAGCAGAGGACGTCCGAGACGTCGCAAAAGAAAGGAGCACGCGCCATGTGCAGCGAAGAACGAGGAGAAGGAAACGGTGCCGTTTACGGTGACATCAGGACGGAGAGCGGCAACGAGCTGACCTACGAGGAATGGTGCCGAATCATTCCACCGGATCACATCTTCGACTGACGTGTCCTAACAGGGTGTTTCTACCAACTCAACTTCTTCACCGGGAGGGTGTATGCTTTGTGATTCTACGGTAACGTGGTTCGAACCGGTCGCCGAACGACTTCGCGCACTCCGTCAGATCATCTGCAGCAGCCGCGCGGAAATCAGGCCGGGCGTGACCACGTATGACCGGGCCGAGGAGTGCGCCCAGCAACTGGCAGACGCGGAAGCCGAGGAGACAGGCCTTGCCCCCGAAGAGCGCATCTTTCGTCTCGGCTTGGCGGCATACATGGCTGCCTACAACCCCAACACGCCGGGTTTTGTGACCTGTGAGGTCCGGTACCGTATACCGGGAGGGGATGATGATGAGTATCGGTCCCAGCAAGGGAGCGGCAGAGGGACATTCGCAGCCTTCTGCGATGCCTTCAACACGATTCTTCGTGAACTGCGGATCTCCAGCGATGGGTTCACCATCGATACCTTTGCAATGGTGGCCACGGAGTCAGGTGCAGACGCCGCGGCGCTCACCACGGTGAGCATCTACTGCAATGGTCAGACCTTTCAGGGTCAGGCCGAAAGCGTGGATATCATCCGCAGCCCCTTCTGTGCCCTGGCATACGCCATCGATTCGTTCATTGCCTCACGGCAACCCATGATGACCACGGCTCGTTGTGTCGCGGATCGGCAGGAAAGTACTCTGGTCGGTCAGTAGACCGAACCGATTCACCTTTGCCGTTCTTCAGCCCTTCTGATTGAAGTTCAGACGGGCTCTTTTTTTTGACAAAACAGCGGCGTATGATACTATTCAAGTATTATGAATCTGTATATCACAACGTCATTGCCGACTCCGCCGCGCGCGCTTCCTTGGAAGTTGGGGTTTGTTGTGTAGTTCAGTTCATATAATAATTAAACAACCCGGCTTCCAGAAGGCCGTTTTTTTTATTCTAAAAACTAGTAACTAAAAACTATTCGCCGCTGGCGAATTTACGGGGTGTAGCTCAGTCTGGTAAGAGCGCCCAGCTTTTTTTGTTTAATCCTTTAATGAGTATGCTCTGCGGAGTGTGTTCTAAAACATGAGGATGTAAAAATTCAGACAGAAAAGAGCTGGGAGGTCGGGGGTTCAAATCCCCCCACACCCGACAACACCGGGGCAAGCGTGCGTTTTCGCAAACGCTTGCCCCTTTTTTTATAAAGGACTTTTAATATTTTTGAGTTTCGGATTCATAACGCGTGTGTACAGCTGCGTAGTTCGTATATTCCTGTGTCCAAGCAGGGCTTGTACGTATCTGACATCCGTGCCATTTTCAAGCAGGTGTGTCGCGAAAGAGTGGCGCAGGGAGTGAAACGTGGCCGGCTTTTGTATGTTGGCTTTTGAAAGGCTTTTTCTAAACATTTTTTGCAGTGATGTTGTGGTCAGTTTTCCGCCCCGATTTGATCCGAAGACAAGCTCATCAGGCCTTTTGCCCGCCGTTATGTTTCGTAGATCATTTCGAAGTTTTTTCGGCAATATGCTGATTCTGTCTTTTTTCCCTTTTGCTTCTTTAATGTGTACGACAAGCTCATCAATATCCAAGTCCGCAACTTTGAGGCTGATAACTTCACTTACGCGCAGGCCGCAGGCGTAGCCAAGCGAAATCATCAGTCTGTATTTTGAGTTGTCTGTTGCCTGAATAATTTTTTCAATTTCGCTGCGGGACAACAAGACCGGTAATTTTTCATTCCTTTTTGCAAATTTCATGCTGATCTTTTGTGGGTCTTTCAGAACTTCAGCGTACAGGAATTTCACGGCATTCAGCGCGAGGTTTATTGTCTGGGGTGATTGCTTTTTCTCGTGTTTATTAAGCAAAAACGCTTCAATGGCTTTTTGTTTATCCTTTATTCCCGCTTCTTTGGAAAACTTGATATAATCACGTATATAAAAAAGATACGCCTTACGAGTTTTCGGGCTATAGTTTCGTAAACGCAGGTTTTTTTCAACTTTGTCCAGAATATTTTTCATATTGCAAGCATAACAAAAGTTTGTATAACACACAAATTTTTGATACGATTGACATATATAGTTTATATAAAAACCAGTTAGGTGCAATTATTCTTTAAAGTATTTAAAATATGGATTCCGAAATATTGATACTTATCGGTTCTTTAGGAGGCGTTTTTATAGGCGCATTTTTTTCATTGATTGGAGTTCTGGTATCAACACACTACGATAACAAAAAAGATTTAAGGAAATCATACCTAAATGCAGCAATAATTGACTGGAAGCAATCATATGAAACCGCACAAAAACGAGGTAGTACAATTCTTCCACTTGATGCATACTTAATTAGCCACGCAAGGATATTAGATGCGATTAGTAAGAAAAAGACATCTATGGATGAATTGAAAAAAATGCTTGAAGAAGAGCGAAAAATATGGGATATGTGGCTACAAGTGGACAAAGAAACAAAGAATGGGTTGAAGAATACTTTAAAGAATAACAACACCTAACACGGGCTAGCCGGTTCGCGCCTTATAAATAAAATTATTTAACCGCTAAAACTATGACACATATAGACGATATAAAATCAAAAGAAGAGCTTGCCAGCGATATTCAGATTGAGATACAAGCCCTTGGCATTAACATTAAAAGTTCATTGGGCATTGTAATACTTTTATTGCTGGGGATTTTTATTTTAGGAGTAATCGCCTTAGTCCATTTCTGGTAAAAAAGGTGCGTTAAATAATTTTATTTAGCGCGCTCACCCAAATTTCGTTTTCATTTAGGCGGTTGCCTCCGGCAAATTATACCGCCACATTCAAACGAAACTTCGGCTAGCCCGATACATTAGGTGGCATTATATCAATTTTATGGAATTCAAACAGGACACTATTGGAGATATCCTAACCAGCGAGCATGAAATGGTGTTACATGGTGAACAAAATTATGGAAAATTTTTCACTAATGCCGCTGATGCCAACAATCTTCTGGGTGACTTTCTCAAATCGATTGATTGTGATCGCTATTTCTTTAGTCTTTTTTTATCACATATCAAAAAACATTTACTACTCGCACAATTTTCAGCAGTACGGCTGCACCATGTCGAAGCTGGGATGAACATACGTCAGGTGCTTGAAGCTGGCTCCTGGGCAGCATTCGCCATCGCTAATACTGAAAAAGAGAAATTCTACAGAATAAGCAACCGGGATATTTAGAATATCCTAAGAATTTAAAAATTGCTAAAAATAAATGGCTCGAAAAAAATTTTCCGGATGGATCAAGGGCGATACGGCAAAAAATAGCTAACCTGGGTGATACAACGGCTCATGCTAACGTAGTCTACGCACATAGTAATTTCCAAGCCAAGTATGCCACATTTGAAATGCCTTTTTTCGACTATGAAAATGCATTTCAGGTTAAAACAGATTTGTGGTACATTGCAAATGTTGCTCATGGGCTAATGGATCTTTTTTATGGCATTAGTGAAAAATTTAAAGGCTTAAAATTCTCGCATGATTTTTTACCAAGAATTAGAAAATTGAAAATTGACAACAATTCCTTAAAACAAGAAATGACCAGTCACCCAACCTACAAAAAACATAAAATTGATATAACACCACCTAACACGGGCTAGCCGGTTTGCGTCTGATACATTTGATTTATTTTCTTAATTTTCCTATAATTGACTTATGAAAAATTCACTTTTTACAGTCTATATAGAACAAGACGAGGATGGAGTATTTATAGGATCAATCCCATCAGTGCCAAGCTGCCATGCTCAAGGAAAGACTCAAGAAGAAATGCTTGATAATCTTCAGGATGTTTTAAAATTGTGCCTTAGAAATACTGACCAACAGGCTCTGGAAAAAACTAGGTTTGTCGGAATCCATAACCTGAAAGTCAGAGATGTTTAAGAAGGATGCCCAAGTTAGTGCCGATCAAACCCAAGAGGCTTGCTAAAATTATTCTCGATCTTGGATTTATAAAACGTGATGCCGAAGGTTCTCACGTCTTTTTTAAACATCCTGATGGCAGAACTACGATACTTCCCATGCATAGTAAAGAAATTAGCCGAGGGCTACTGAGAAAAATACTCAATGACGTACAACTGACCGTTGAAGAATACGATAGTCTCAGAAAATAAATCAAATGGGGTGCGCTCACCCAAACCCAGCCCTCTATGCAGTACAACGAAGTTATGCACTATGTTTATATACTCAAACGAAAAAATCACGCCAAGCACTCATACTACATTGGGTACAGTAGTGACTTAAAACGAAGACTTAAAGAACATCAAGATAGTAATGAAACAGCCGAATTGATTTATTATGATGCATATTCAACCGAAATGCTGGCCAGAACCAGAGAAAGAAAACTCAAACATTATGGAAGTGCTTGGCGTGGCTTGAAAAAGAGATTAAACTTGGCTTAGAGGGCTGGGTTTCACCTAGCCGAAAAGTTAGGTGAAATATTGTTCATTTTTATACCAAGCAAATATGGAGATTATTTATATCACATTACTCACTCTGGTGGCCGGCGGAATAGGTACGCTTACTGGTTTTGGCACGTCAACAATCATGGTGCCAATCCTGCTGTTTTTTCTGCCGCTCCCTCAAACACTTTTGCTGGTAGGCATAATTCATTGGTTCGGTGACATTTGGAAAATTCTTTTTTTCAAAAAAGAGATCCACTGGAAATTAATACTCACCTTCGGAATAGCAGGCATTGCCCCCAGCTATTTAGGAGCAAGCATTGTGTTTTCCGCATCTGAAAAACTTCTTTCACAGATTTTAGGAGGATTTTTGGTCGCGTATGTTCTGCTTGTCTTTTTCATACCGACATTCAAAATTCCCAAAAACGCCGTTACTGCCGTAAGCGGAGGAGTTTTATCAGGCTTTTTTGCGGGAATTTTTGGAGTCGGAGGCGCTGTAAGAGGAGTTTTCCTTTCAGCTTTTGATCTGCCCAAAAGCAGTATATATATCAACTGCCGGAGCAATAGCGCTGTTTGTTGATTCCACTCGGATAGCAACGTATTTAATCAATGAGGTGACCTTAGAGCGGCACTTTCTTTGGGGATTTTTGCTGTTCATTCCGGCTTCCTTTATCGGAGCGGGCGTGGCAAAAAAAATAGTTGATCGTATTCCTCAAAATAATTTCCGTATGGTCATCTCTGTGTTTTTGCTTTTCTTCGGTCTTACATTTCTGCTGTTCCCAAAATAAAGCATGGGCAACGTGTCAGAACGGCAGGGGATAGGGATTTGTTGTGTAGTTCAGTTCATATAATCAATAAACAAGCCGGCTTTCAGAAGGCTGTTTTTTTTATTTAACAATTAACTATAAGCAGTTGACATTTAACTTTTTAGGTATGGTGTGTTGTTAATTGTTACAAGGTAAAATGTGAATTGTAATACCGGGGTGTAGCTCAAGCCTGGAAGAGCAGTGCGTTTCGTCGTACAGGTTGCTGGTTTGAATCCAGCCATCCCGACCACATCAGGGCCAAAAACGCACGTTTCTTGCCCCCTCTTTTTATTTGACAAAAACGGAGGAGAGTACTATATTCTCTCTACTGAAGTTATCTTGAATCTTTTACACAGGAGGTCTGCATGGCAGTACCAGAACATGTCAGAGACCCTGAAGACAGGGCAAACCCATTGCTCGTTTGGAGCAGACAAGTGCGCCGGACCGGTCGGAGGTCAAGCACCGCTCCAATGGTTCGTGTTCGATGCGGCTGCGGAGAATCCGTTGTCATCTGCCATCCGGTAAAAGGCCAGGAAGAAGAAGGATTCCTCGAAATAGCGGGCGTGGACGGAACGGTCGCGAAGTGGCGAAAAGTGCTTCTTCCACTGCTTAATGTCGAGCTTGTCAAATAGCCGGACGAGAAAGAGAACTCGTCTATCCGGGGCATTGCCGTTTATGCAGAGCCCCTTTTTTCATTTGATTTTTATACCGTATCGCGGTATTATAAACATGAACCCCACAGTGATGATGAGCTAAAGCTCATCTCATTGTACCTTTTCTACTGCAACTTTTATTTTTTACTCTGCGGTATCGTCAGATTTCTGAAAAAGCTTTTCACTGTAGTAATACTACACCTCTAAACTTTTTTATCATCTTTCTTGCCTCGAATAAAAATAAAATTTTCGTTACGAAAAAGTACAACAAGATGAGCTCAATTTTTGGGTCACCGTTTGTAGTAGGATCTTACTAGAATCAATACCCGTGGGTGCTGATTTGCAGGTCCAAAGGCCATAACTTTTTATCCCAACGATTCGCTGTTTTAAATAGCGTAGAAGTTAGACAAAAAGTGGCCGGCTGGCTTATCGCCAGAAATTAGCTCATCATCTCTGTGAGGTTTTTTTGTCGGGTACAAGGCCTGTTTTATGGTGAAGTTATGTTTTGGCCCGTTACGTTCGGGCAGTTTTCCAGTAGTAATAGATCATTGCCCACCTCAATTTCGGGGATTAGCGCAGTTGGTAGCGCGCACGGCTGGGGGTCGTGAGGTCACCAGTTCAAGTCTGGTATCCCCGAAACTGTGGTGGATGAAGACGAATCGTAAGTTCGGACAGTTTTACAAAATTACCCCGATTTTATTTTCACGTCAGGCATTAATACATTTTTCAAGAAAGCGATTTTTTGAAAATTAAAATTTATTACTGTGAGCGATATTGAAAAAAGGGACAGTATTTATATGAAAAAATGCCTGGATCTGGCAAGAGAGGTCGCGGGATTTACCTCCCCAAATCCGGCAGTCGGTTGTGTGATCGTAAAAGACTCCGTCGTGGTAGGCGAGGGAGCAACACAGCCTCCGGGCGGCGATCACGCAGAAATTGTTGCGCTTAAAAATGCGGGTGATAAGGCACAGGGTGCAACAGTATATACCAGTCTTGAGCCGTGCGGTCATCAGGGAAGAACAGGACCATGTGCTGTAGCCCTGGCTGAGGCGGGCGTACAGGAGGTAGTAATAGGTACGACCGATCCCAACCCTTTGGTTTTAGGAAAAGGCATCTCTCTTTTGAAATCTTTCGGGGTAAAAGTCCGGCAGAGTGTTTTGGAAAATGAGTGTGTTGAAATAAACAAAGCTTTTTTTCAATGGATAACTGAGCACAAGCCCTATGTCACTGCAAAGGCTGCTGTAAGCAAGGATTTTAAAATAACAGCGCGCCCGGGCACGCAAACGCAAATAACCGGAGCTGAGGCTATGTTTGCTTCCCATATTTTACGCCATGAAACCGATGCAATTTTAGTAGGTGCCGGTACTGTTTTAACAGATAATCCCTTATTGACTGACAGGTCGGGTTTAAAAAATAAAAATCCTTTACGCGTGGTTGTTGATTCATATTTAAAAGTTCGCATGGATTCAAAAGTATTTACGGATAACAACGTCATTTTGATGACAATAAATACTCTTAAAAGCACAAAAGCCCAAGAATTCATAAAACAGGGCATTGAGGTGATACCGTGTAAAGAAAAAAATGACCAGGTTGATTTGAGAGATGTTTTTGATAAACTTGCGGACAGAAATATTCTCAGCGTACTGGTTGAAGGCGGAAGGAAAATTTTTGATTCGCTTTTAGAAGATAATCTTATTGATGAGTGGCAGGTTTTTCAGAGT
>Ga0066639_10005499_pt1 | contig 10635 bp, 13 predicted proteins | sample CryGeyCG2114_010_2_FD_59504 | JGI IMG/M metagenome (GOLD analysis project Ga0066639, IMG submission 59504) | Groundwater microbial communities from aquifer - Crystal Geyser CG10_big_fil_rev_8/21/14_0.10 | ecosystem: Environmental > Aquatic > Deep subsurface > Groundwater | place: USA: Utah... | reverse complement strand
ATCCTAGGTAAAGGAGTTCTTGAGGAACATAGGATTGAAGTAGAAGATATGATAAGCTGATCTTTAGCTTGCTCCCAAAACTAGTATAGTCAATATAAGAGCTATGAATGAAACTATTATTGAGAATTTAACAGTTTTATTAACTTCAATTTTTACTTTTGCAATAGACAATGTAATCGGGAATATAAAACAGAAAGCTAGCGAATAAATTGAGATAAATATTATTGTCTGAATTTCTTGAGGCGTGTATTTGAGCGTAAAAAAGACTAAAGAAATCTCTGAAGGAGTATTTATAAGCTTTCTACAATCGTTTAATTCACTTGTGAGATTCTGCATCTGGAGGTTTGTATCGTTAAGGAATTTCTCTCTGCTATTTAGATTATTCTCCCAAGCTGATAATGCTCTATTTCTTTGATCATAATCTTGAATTGTCTGGTTCAATTCATCTTCACAAGAATTGAATCCTGCATTATGGATTAATACACCACCTCCAACTAGCAGGATTAATACAATGAAGAAAGCACTTAATAAGATCCAATCAGTCATCAGAATTTTATATCATCAGTGATATAATAACTTTTCTAAAGATTCTTAAGGACATATAAGAAGATTTTTATAACACCTATTGTTAATAGGTCTATGAAAAAAGAGTTTTTTATGCAGGAAGCTATTGATGATGCCATTAAGCATGGTTTGCATTTTGGTGCGGTAATTGTTAAGGATGATAAGATTGTTGTTAAGGCTGGAAAAAGGCCTGTTGGTGATCCTCGCTATCATGCTGAAACTCAAGCTATCATGAAAGCCACTAAAAAGCTTAAGACTAGAAATCTCAAAGGATGTACGTTATACTCTACATGTGAACCATGTGTTATGTGCTACTATATGGCGTGGATTACAGGAATAAAAAAGATAATATTTGGAGCTACACTTCAAGACTCGATAGATTTGGGATATCCCGAGATTAATGTAACAACAGGAGAGATGAATCATAAAAGTGGAAATAAGATTAAGTTAGAGGAGGGATTCATGAAAGAAGAATGCTTGGAGCTGTTAGGAAATAAGTACTAAGATTTATATATTCAGTTAACACCATTAATAATATAGGAAAATGGTCAAAAAAGAGAAAAATAATAACCTATGGTACATTCTGGGTGGTGCAGTTATTATCATTCTAATTTTATTAGTTTTGTCTTCAGATATAAATAAACCGTCTGTTAAAGAAGAACTAACTAGTGAAGATTTTGAAATTATTAGTGCTGGGTGGAATGTTTACCAAACAAGATACGACCAACAACAAAGTACTTATGTTCCAGATGAATCACTACCAAAGATTAATTGGAGTTATTATTGTTCTGGTCTCGGTGGAGACGGTTGGGAAGAGCTCTCAAACTGGCATTTTACAACCCATCAAAGCGAAAATTTACTTTGTGTGTACTATTATGACGGAATCCGAGATGAATTGCACAATGATGGATCTAGGTCATTGTTTAATACAGGAGTTTTATATCAGGGTATGGGTAGTAGCTTGGATTACAAGGAAGATCATGAATTGATGATCTGTTGTACTTCAGACTCAAAAGATGGAGAAGTTTGTGATTCAATAAATTTGCCCGCGAGGTGTTAGATGGCTAAAAAAAAGAAAAATAACAACCTAGGGTACATTATTGGGGGTATTATCACTTTGGTTTTATTAATTTTAATCTTAAATTTTGGATATACATTAAACAATTCTAATAAATTAACTAAAGATGATTTTAAGATAATAGGGGCTTCTTGGAATGATTATAAAATGATTTCTGTAGGAAATCCGGAAGACGGATGGACTTACACAGAAGATTTGAATACCCCAATAGGTTGGGAATCATTCTGTAGTTCTTGTAGTTCTTCTGGAGATTCTGATCTTCCCTTACCTGGTGTTGAGGAATGTACAAATAACCTCTATCATCTAAAGGTTTATGCAACGAAACCTCTCGCCTGTAAGATTTCGGTAGATGGAAATTCTGAACAAAGTTTACATTATTTTGATGAATATGAGCCACACATCCCTATAGATAAAGGAGTAACTAACGTGGTAATCCCTCCAACACAATATTTTCACTTTTCTGAATTTTTAGACTTTAGAGTCCCCCATAACATTACTCTTTGTTGTGCCTATGACTACTTATACCCTAATCATTGGACTGGACCAGTTTGCGATTCAATAAATTTACCTGAGAGGTGTTAGATGGCTAAAAAAGAGAGGAATATCAATCCATGGTATATACTCTTTGGTATTATTATCTTAGTTCTGCTGTTTTTCATATTTGGTAGAGAGTACATCTCTTTCCTACCTAATGGATCTTCTGAAAGCCATATAAATGTGGAAATTGATAATCCAAACCCAAATATCCTCTCTCTTGAAAACCAGAATTGTTTTTGGTTAGGAAATCAAGTAAGATGTAGTGGAAGAGTTAAGAACATCGCTTCAGGAGACACACAAGATGATATTTTTTTATTACTGTTAGTTAATGATGAAAATAATCTATGTGAGTCTTCTTGTAAGGGAGAAACTAATTTGGGGGTTGTTAAAAAAGGTGAAATAATAACTTACTCTGTTACCTGTGATATAAGCAAGAGAAAAGATGTTGTTGCAAAATTGATACTTAGCGGAACAAATGCAATTTTTAATATCTGCTCTTAAAAATGACACAAAAATCTAAATCTGATAATTCAAAGAAATATTTTAATTTCATTATACCCTTAGTAATCATTGTTTTACTGATCATTTTATTCTTTAGTTTAAATCAGAGAAGCAATGATTCTTCAAAAAAAACTGCCTCAGATGGTGATGATAATTCTGGTTCCTGGTTTGATTCATTAAGCAACAAATTAGTTGATAACTCCTGTAGGTATAACGATGGTGATAACTGCCAGAACAGTCCTTCAAAATGCGTTTGTAAAGATATTCAAATATGTGCTCATGATAGATTTAAATCGGACAATCTAGGATGTTACACCCCTGTTTGTGGTGATGGGTACCTTGATCCTGATGAAGATAGTAGCAATTGTTGCTTAGATGCAGGATGTTCCGGGAATTTAGTGTGTGATGCTAATATAAATCAGTGTGTTAAGCCACTCTGCCCTTTTGATTGTTGTATTAGTGATCAAGAATATCAGGATAAGACTTGCCCGCAGTATTATTCCTGTAATGCTCAAGTACACTCTTGTGAACCGGATGATAGCGACAACGATGCTTTTCCCGATTATTTAGAAATTCAAACAGGCACAGACGGATTTAATCCAGACACTGATGGCGATTCTGTTTTAGATGGCTATGATAATCATCCTTTACATGAATATTTACCAAGAACATATAGTTATGGTTGGCGTTATGGCAAAGAATGGTTAATTTTTACTAAAAAATTCGAATTTGATATAAGTATTAGTGAGGATGTTGTAGCTTCTTATGAAAAAATGCCTAAAGACAAATTAATTAGTAGAGCTGATGTTCAATTAAATGAAGTTGCTCAAATTATGAATAATTTAGCAGATGCAGAAGGATACAACGATGCAGATAAATTAATGATGGTTATTGCTTTCTCTCGTTCTTTTAATTACGATTATACAAAAAGGGATTTTGATAAACCTCTGCCAGATTGGGCAAATTTCCCAATGGAAACAATGGTAAAAAAAGAAGGGCTTTGTGCGGATAGTGCAGTTATGGCAGTTGCACTATTAAGAGAAATGGGTTACGATGCCCATTATTTATCTGGACCTTGTTCAGATCCTTCGGGAAGTTGGCACGCAATAGTGGGAATTGAATTAGTAGATGGAATTACTTTAGATGGGACAGAGAGATATTTAACTTACAACGGAAAAAAATATTATTATTTAGATGCAACTTCAAAAGATTATTCAGGAAATATTTTTTATTCAACAACTTCTAAAGATGATTTTGGAACAACCTATTGTTCTGCAAATGATTTTAATGTTAGAGAATATTAACTCTCGCTTTTCGTAGCGACTTCTTCTGTAAAAGAATCAAAGTAAGGTTTTTAAAGTTGATATCCTATGATTTAAGAGAATGAAAAGTAAAACTCCAAGAATATTATGGGTTGGCATCGTTGCATCCTTGATTTTAGTTCTGACTATTGTAGCAGATTACCTTGGAGAGAGTTATTTTAATGGTCAATGTTCAATATCCGAACAGTGGTGTATGTTTCTTGTTTTTAATGTAGGTTTTATAACTTCTTGGATTGCGATTTTATTTTCTTTGTATGTTATGATTATGTTAGTCTATGTTTTCGCAAAGAAAGTTAAAAGATTATATTCCTTTGTTGTTATAGCGACAATATTAAGTATAACTGGTTTTGTCTTCTCTAATGGCTATTTTAAATGGGTTAGTTTAGCCTGTTATCTTGCCCTCTTTTTGATTTCTTTATTTAATATTTGGAAAGAATAATCTTCTTTTATAAGGAGAAACAAAAAAAAAGAACACAGTTCTTGTTTATCTTGTTTTATGGACGTCAAAGAAATTACTGCTAAAGCTATGAAAGCTCTAAAAGAATGTGACGCCATAATCGCCGATGCATCAGAAAAAGCTAATAGTGTATATTTTGAAGTAGGATACGCAAAAGCCCTAGGAAAAAAAGTCATAATTATTCACAAGAAAGGAACGGAAGCAAACTTCCTAAGAATCTTAGCAGATACTAGTATAGAATATAAGGGTTTTGAAGATTTGAAGGAGAGACTGAAAAAGTGTGGTTTACAAAAGTTTAAATAATATGTTAATACTGTTTATATATGAAGAAGTTGGTGGGCATGTTTGTAGTATTTTTGGTTCTTATGGGTATTTTCTCGTTAGTGTCTGCCTTTGAGAATAATGTGAAGTATGTTTCAGGAATAACTTGTGAACCTGGGGTCTTCAGCTGTGACAATAGTCTTCAAAATGTGGTTGTATGTAATCAGAACGGTGATGATTATAATGTTCAAAAGGTATGTAATGAAGGTTGTACTACTGATTGGTCAGTTGGGGGAACAATGTGTGTAGAAGATGCACAGATACTTAGAATAGAAAAACTTAAATCACATTATAATATATCAATTACTATAAATGTTCTATTGGCAGTTGCTTTGATAATTCTGATCATAATCAGCTTAAGCAACAAGAAACAGAATAGGCATAACAAAAACGAGAAATGAATAAGTTTTAAAAATTTAAAATTAGCAATTAGTATCATGGAAGAAAGGGGTCAATTTTTAATCATATCAGTCGTGGTATTATTCTTAATATTGCAGATTAATCTTTCTAAAGCAGTGTCAAGTGGTTCTATATAAATATGCAAAGATAATGATAAGTTCATAGATCGTCAAGATAATTCTATTCAAGTGTGCGAGAACGATATAACCCTGCCCCCCTTAACAACAACAGCACCAAAATGATGCTTATGCTTTTCAGCATCAGCAATCGCCTCACGCATAAAAAACTCTTTATTCATAAAACAACCAAATAACAAGAATATAAAAATCTTATTAATGTTAAAAACATTTTTATATGGGTAGGTTTTATAAGCTATAGAAGGTTTAATAAAAAATGGGGCAATATCAAGATATAAGTATTAAGGATTTAGTCGAAGGAATTAATGTGAATTATTTTTTACCAGATATTCAAAGAGAGTTTGTTTGGAATACAGACCGTAATAAATTTGAAGATAAAATTTGCGATCTTTTTGATTCAATTATGAGGGGGTATCCTATTGGAACTCTTTTATTCTGGGAAGTTAATTACCAAAGGTTAAAAGAAGATAACATCACCGTGCTGGAGTTTATTAAAAAGAGCAATGGTGAAAACGGGGTTGTTCCATCGGACAACTTTAAAAACAAAGATATAACTCTAGTCTTGGATGGCCAGCAGAGAATAACTATCTTAAATCTGGCATTCACGGGATTATTTGAAGATAAGTACAGGGGCATAAGGAAGAAAAAATACTTGTATTTTAATCTTTTAAGTAAGAAAGAAAAAGGAAAGGAAATTAATGAGAGGCTTTATGATTTTAGGCTCATAGAGTCTGAGGTACCCTACTTTAAGGATAAGGAAGGCCGGTTATGGCATAAAGTTGCTTTGTTATTAAAACAACCAGATTCGACAACGGATTATTGGGATGAAATAACGACAAAAGAGCAAATACCTCCTAAAGACAAAAATCGGGTATTAGATAATCTGACAAAGTTCTGGAAGATAATATCTGAAAAAAACCTTTCTTATTATGAGATTGGGAAAGAAAAGAAAGATGAGGAAGCATTAGAAATATTTGTCAGGGTTAACTCAGGGGGGGTTACTCTTACTTACTCGGATCTTCTTTTTTCTAAAATAAAGCAATATTGGAAATCAGGAGAGAAAAAAATAGATGCAAGAGAAGAATTTAAAGAATTCTTAGAAGAAGTGAATAATAATGATTTTGATCTTGATAACGATTTCATATTAAAAACCGCCCTAGTCTTGATTGGTAAGGATATAAGATACCAAGTCAAAAATTTCAATAAAGAGAATGTTATTCTAATCAAAGAGAACTGGATGGACATAAAGAATTATATAAAAGCTACAGTGAACTTCCTGAGAGAGATTGGTGTTTCATCGAAAAAGATGTTAAGAAGTAATCTATCTTTAATTCCAATAATTTATTATCTCTATAAGAATACATCCCAAGAAATAGACCGGACGAGTAGTGATTTTGATCTATTAAAGAAGTATATTTATTCTGTATTGTTGAACGGAGTATTCGGGGGGCAGTCAGATTCTATGTTGCAAGATTCTAGAACTATAATCTCCTCAAATAAAAAAGACCAGTTTCCATTGAATGAGCTATTTGAAGCTTATAAGAAGAAAAATAAAATTATCCGATCAGGCGAAGAATTAAATGATTTATTAAAAGAAATAAAATATGGCACTGATAAAGGCAAATTAGTATTAAATATAATTTATGATTTTAGATTACCAAGAGAATTTCATGAAGACCACCTATTTCCTAGAGCTAGGCTTCTAAAGAAGTTTGATAGAAAAGATGTAAATAATATCGCAAATATCCAACCATTAGGTAGCTTTACTAACAACTCTAAAAATGACCAGAAATTTACAGACTGGATAAAAGAGAAGAATCGAAGTGATGATTATGCTGAATTAAACCTTATACCTAAAATGAAAGATTATAACGAAGAAAACTTCTTAGAATTCTTAGAAAAAAGGAGGGGGTTAATGCTCCCTAAATTAAAAAAATTCCTTGGATAAGAAAGCCCAATTTTAATAGATATTTCATGTATTTTAACAATTAATTATACTAAGATTTTATTTGTATGATTTTATGAGGGAAGTATCTTAATGAAGAATTCTGTGTATCTATAGTTATTCGTAATCCTAGATTATTCATCCGAACATGCTTGGTTTTTCTGTTTGTTTAATTTGTGTTGATACTAATTCTTTAAAGATATCATCATTAAAGTATCCGTTCTGTGAATAATAAAACACTATATCATCCCAAAGCTTCTCTAAATCACGATAATTATACCCCTCAGTGAACTTACCAATAATCTCTAAGTCTAATACTAATTTCATATTACTCTTATTAGTAAGCCTTGAAATAAACTCTTTCCTATCATCAATGCCAGGAAGCTTAAATTCTAGTATGTTGAAACGATCCTTAATAGCGTTTCCCATCCTTAAAACATTATTAACTGTGAAGATGATTATACTACTAGGTTTTGCTAATAAATCATCAAATTTCATGCTCAAATCAGCCAATAATGGGCCTTCATGATCCCTCTGGTAAGGATCACCACCAAATAGCTTATCAGCTTCATCAATCAAGAAAACACAATTCTTGAACCTTTTAGCCCTCTTAGTAATATCAGCAATAGTTCTTAGAGGTCCTAAACCACCAAACAGGTCATTCACATTCAACCTAACTAGAAGACACTCATTTTCACCAGCTAAGGCATGAGCCATGAAAGTTTTGCCAACACCATTCTTTCCAGAAAAAATTAGCAAGTTAGACCTCTTAACGCCATGCTTTTTAAGCTTCTTTGAGTTCTTAACCCAATAGGATAGCTTCATTAGCTCTTTCTTTACTTTCTCATGTCCTACTACCTTGCTAAAATTCAGCTTATTGTTAAAAACTGCTTCATATTTTATTCCTGAAGGCTTATAGTTTGATAATACTTTAATTAGTGTGGATTTTCTAATTATCCCGTTACTATTACGAAAACAGATCTTTATTACTTCCTGTAAATTTCTAAAGTTATGACCAACACTTTTATTTGCTAGTTCGTTAATCAGTGAACTGCTTATTAGTGAAGAGTATTTCTCTTTAAGAAAGACTTCTTTGCTGGCTTCATCGGGTTCTTCCATCTTTATCTTTCTCTCAATACGATCATTCCATGACTCCTCCATAAACGAAGAATCATTAAGTGTCATGAAGAGTAGAGTCTTGCTATCAGTGGCTTTTGTTATCTCAAGTAACTTAAGGAACCTCTTTCTCTCATTATCACCTAATTGCAGATCAAAATCTGTTCTTTCAAAGTCTAACGAGTTATTAAGGTCATCAATAAACACTACCGACAACTTGTCTTTGTCTAAGTCTTTTAATACTTGGTTGAGATTTTTGACTTGTTTAATCTTATCACCAGCAAAAGAAGAAGGCCCTAGGTAAATCGCAGGGATATTTAGAATAGACAAAAAGTTCTTAACGAAATAAGTCTTACCAATCCCTGGATCTCCCTCAAAAATATAACTCCTATCAACAAACTCATTAAGTTCACCAGTATTAATCTGGCTTACTAAATATCTGAATGAAACCTTATCCTCATCTGAAAGGTTTGATTCGTCAATGAAAGAACTGATTTTGTCATTCATAGAACGACTAAGATCTTTCACTTTATAAAATCTTTTAACAGTTTGTGTGAAAGAATTTAAGAAGTTCTTATGAAACCCATTCCAGCCTTTGTTATTCTAAGGTGGTCATCAGAATCCTTGGATACATAACCAAATTTTATTAACTTATTAACTATCCTATAAAACTGCGTTGGGTGAGTTCTCTTAAGTAAATCTTCTTTCTTCCTTAGTGTTTCTGCTAACTGGTTACGGTTCTTTACCTTATTACCAAGAAGGAATATATGTTTTAGAATAATCCTTTCTCTTTCTTTCAAACCACCCAACCAGGGAGTTGTTAACAACCAGACTACTCCTGCTATAAGAAAAGTTAGGTAAAACACTAACTTTAACCATGAAAACTGAGATACTAACAGCTCACCATTACCGCATAACTCGATACTACTACACTGCTGAACCTGACCAAAGGCAAAGAAGAAGAACGACAGTAATAATACAAGCCCTACAAGTAATCCAACACCTATAATGGTTTGTTCACGAGAAAACCTCTTTACAATAAAATCTTCCTTCTTCATAAGGCAATCATAGAGCAAGGATATAAAAATGTTTAGAGTATTTAATAATCGGTATTGATAAAAATAAGCTTAGGATTATCAGAGTAAGATTAGAAGAAGACACTAATAAAGTAAGTATTATTATATAACTAATTGGAAGGTTCGTAAAGCAATAAGTAATAAAAGAACTGGTAAGACCTATCTAGAACTTCATAAGTGGATAGATAATAATCAACATCTTAATAAGTAACCATTGAAACCCATCTCTCTTGTAGTTCTCTTTGATGAACCCCAGGGGTTTATTAATAACTACCTGTTATATGCAATTAAATTCTCACTAGTCTAAATCTCATTTTTCTTTTTTTAAAAGAACATTTAGGGTGAGAAAACAATTTAGCGATACATTTAAAAATATTTGAGTATATTTGTATTTAGGCAGGTAATATGGAATCAAAAAATATCACATTAAGGGTAAATTCTGAACTTTATGATAAGTATAGAGAACTTTGTAAGAAGAAAGGTTTATTAGTATCTAGACAGGTTGAAATTATGATGGAACAACAATTAAAAGGAGAAAAAAATGGCAGATAAAAGATTAAAAGAAGGTTACATTCAAGATTTTATTTCAGGTCAAGAAGTGAAAGCAACACCTGAAGAAGTTGAAGCAGTACAAATTTTTTCAAAACAATTAGTTGAAGATTATGGTTATCCCAAAACTCACATTCAGACAAGACCCCAATTTAGAGTTAAAGTAAGACCATCGGATACAAAAAAAGAATATCCAGTGGATATTGTTGTTTTTTCAAATGAGAGAAAAGTTGAAGATGAAGCCTACATTATAGTTGAATGTAAAAAGAAAAGTCGTAAAGATGGGAAAGGCCAGTTACAAGATTATCTAAGGTTCTCGAAATCATATCTAGGTGTTTGGTTTAATGGTGAAGAAAGACTATTTTTAAGAAAAATTGAAGAAGCGGGTAAGGTAAAATTTGAAGAAATCCCAAATATCCCTCAATTCGGACAGAGGGTCGAAGATATAGGAAGATTTAAGAGGGAAGACTTGAAACCAACACATAATCTTAAATCAACATTTAAAGCAATTAGAAATCATTTGGCGGCTAATACTGTTGGTGCAACAAGAGATGAAGTTCTGGCTCAACAATTAATAAATTTAATTTTTTGTAAAATTTATGATGAAAGATTTACTGAACCAAACGAAATTGT
>Ga0066639_10005493_pt1 | contig 10640 bp, 9 predicted proteins | sample CryGeyCG2114_010_2_FD_59504 | JGI IMG/M metagenome (GOLD analysis project Ga0066639, IMG submission 59504) | Groundwater microbial communities from aquifer - Crystal Geyser CG10_big_fil_rev_8/21/14_0.10 | ecosystem: Environmental > Aquatic > Deep subsurface > Groundwater | place: USA: Utah... | reverse complement strand
TTTCTATGTTTATCTTTTTATACGGCCAGGATTCTTACCGCTCCAGCCAAAAATTGACTGAAATAAAACAGAACTTTATTGAAAAAACCGACCCCTCGGGCATAAATATTGTCTGCCTGACTGCCGAAGATTTTAGTTTGGAAAAATTCAATGGCGCCGCCAGTCAAAGCGGTTTTTTGGTGGCTAAACGCCTGATCATCGTCAAAAATCTGCTGACAAAAAAACCGTTAAAAGAAACGGCTGACGATCTGGTTGAACTGCTGAAAAAACTGGCAGGCAATGACAATATTTTCGTTTTCTGGGAAAACGGCCTCCCCGATAAACGCACGGCCCTGTTTAAATATTTGAATACCAGCCAGTTGGTTCAAGACTTCACTCCGCTAGAAAACCGTAAACTGGCTGATTGGGCGGAAAAATATCTGGCCGCAAAGGGTGGTCAGATGGCCAAAAGTGCCTTGGTGCTGCTGTTGTCTTGTATCGGCCACGATCTGTGGTTGCTGGCCAACGAACTGGACAAACTCATGGCTTATAAAAATAACTTGCTGATCAGCCAAAAAGACGTGGAAGAGCTGGTGACGGCTAAACTCAACGAAAATATTTTTGGCTTGACTGATGCCCTGGCCGCCAGCAACAAAAGTCAGGCGCTAAAGTTGCTCCAAGAACAATTAAATCTGGGGCTGAATGAAACTTACCTTTTGGCGATGATGCTACGGCAATTCAGGATCCTGGCGGAAATCAAATCTCTGCTCTCCCAAGGGGTATTGCCGCAGGAAATGGCCAGTAAACTTAAGTTGCACCCTTTTGTAATAAAAAAATCTCTGCCCCAGGCGCAAAAATTTACTTTAACGAAATTCAAAAATATTTATCAGAAGCTGGTTGAGGTAGAGAAAAAAATAAAGTCCTCGGCCCTGCCTAAGCAAACTTTGCTTTCATTATTGATTATGGCTATTTAACGGCGGGTGAGTTCTTAGTTTGACTTAATTTAGCGGCTAAACGGGACTTCTGACGATTAGCTTTATTTTTTTTAATCACGCCGCGCTTAGCCGCCTTGTCAATGGCTTGCTGGGTCTGACGCCACAACGCCTGTAGTTTAGCCGGATCGCCGGACGACACCGCTTTTAAGGTCTTTTTGATTAAATCTTTGATTAATTTTTTGCGCTTGACGTTGCGAGCAGTTCTCACCTTGTCCTGACGCAAAGCTTTCTTTGCTAATTTGGTAATTGGCATATTAATTTACATTGTTACTTTTAATAATAAGGGGCTAATCTAATATGGGCTAAATCACGTGGCTGATCCTACAAAAATGAGCTGTTGGCAAATGCTGGCCGATTATTTATACTACCTATGACGGAATCAAAAAAATAGTATCATAATACTAATAGTTAATCAAGTAAACCCCGCACCCAGCCGCTCGCGAGCGGCTGGGTGCGGGATAAATTTATGCAAGTGGAATATCTAACTCCCGAGGAACAAATGCTGATTGCGGAAGACCTTTATAACATTACCGACTCCATTGAAGCGGCCAGAAAGCTTGGAGAAGAATACGGCATCAAAATTACTTACGGTAAATCGGTTAAACTGACCGATTTTGCCCGCCAGCTCAATAAGACCAAATTCTACAACTGGGACATAGAAAAAGCTATCCAAAAACATGCCGGCCATAAGATTCGTTTAGAAGATTTATAGCTTCCAGCGGCCGAATCAGCCACTTTGGGAAATTCCGGGAATCTAAATTATTCAACTCCGCCGCCGCTTGGACCGAAAAATCTCCAATGGCCGTTCTGGTTAACTCCTGAATAATGGCGCCGCTACCCATTTTTTGCCCCAAATCATGGGCTAAAGTTCTGATGTAAGTGCCGGTGGAACACTGAACTTTTATTTTTAACTGGTCATCAATTATTTTACCGGCCATTAGCTCAATATTATAAATTTCTATGTTGGCAGGCCGGCGGGTTATTTCTTGGCCCTGGCGCGCCAATTCATATAATTTTCGGCCGCCGACTTTTTTGGCCGAAAACATCGGCGGCAGCTGTTGTTGCTTGCCCAGAAAAGAGTCTATAATTTTTACCAAAGCAGGGGTTGAAGTTAATTTAGCCGACGGCGCTGCCACCCTGGTAATCTTACCGGTTCTATCGTAAGTGTCGGAAATCACGCCCAGCTTAATAACGGCCTCATAAGTTTTTGGCAGAATGTCAAAAAATGCCGTCAACTTGGTGGCCTGGCCCAGAGCACAAATCAACAGACCGGTGGCTAATGGATCTAATGTGCCGGTGTGCCCGATTTTTTTAAGGCCGGTGATGGAGCGCAGTTTAGCCACCACTTGGAAAGAAGTCCAGCCCGCCGGCTTATTAATTAATAAAAACCCGGCTACCGCATCAGCCAGGGCTTTTTTTAAAATTTTGCTTTTAGAAGTTCTTTCTTTAAAGGGCTCCAGCCGTTCTATATCACAAGCCAGATCCGAATTAACAACTAAATCATGGAGGCCATTAACAAAAAACTGCTGATCGTAGCCAAGAGCCACTAGCTGTGGTTTTTCTTTTAAGACAACCTGATACGGGTCAGCCAGATCTCCCAGGATAATTTGATAATTCTTTAATTTGCCGATCTTGGCCAGTAAATTGGTCAAATTTTCCAGTCTCTTTTGTTCATTAAAATGCGGCGGCCGGCCCTTGGCTTTTATAACGTTCCTGTCCCGAGCAATAACGATGATTAACCGATCTCCCAGCTGCCTGGCCTGATTAATTAATTGCAGGTGACCGGGATGAATAATATCAAATGTACCGCCTATAAGCACTTTCCTCATATAAAATGTCAACACTTAATTTTACTATGATCTTAACGCTTTGAGCCGGTCCCGCAATTCAGCCGCTTTTTCAAATTCCAGATTTTTGGCGGCCAGCTCCATCTGGTTCTCCCAATCTGCTATCAGATGCTTAAGCTCTTCTTTAGGCAGGGCCGTTAAATCTTTTAATTTTGGCGGTGGCTCTGCTGATCTTAAACGCATGTTGTCTAAAACAACGTCTTTAACAATGGACTGGGGCCGAATGTGATGTTGCCGATTATAGTCTTCTTGAATTTTACGGCGGCGCTCCACCTCCATTATCGCCCGGCGCATGGAGCCGGTCTTAACTTCAGCATACATTATCACCCGGCCATCTTTATGCCTGGCCGCCCGGCCCATGGTTTGGATCAGAGAAGTTTCTGACCGCAAAAAACCCTCTTTATCCGCATCCAATATAGCAATTAAAGAAACTTCCGGCAAATCCAGCCCCTCGCGTAATAAATTGATGCCGACCAAAACATCATATTTTCCTAAACGCAAATCTCTGATTATCTGCAGGCGCTCTAAAGTTTGAATTTCCGAATGCAAATACTGGACTTTAATATTGTTCTCCTGCAAATGCTCCGTTAAATCCTCGGCCAAACGCTTGGTTAAGGTGGTAACCAAAGCCCGCTGCTTTTTTTTAACCACCTGGCCGATTTCTTTGATTAAATCCGCAATTTGATTTTTAGTTTTTTTAATGACCACCTGCGGCTCCAACAGTCCGGTCGGTCTTAGTACCTGCTGGGCCACTTGGGAGCTGGCGTCATTGATTCTGGACTTCAAATCTTGTAAATCAACCAGCTCCCGGGTTAAACTGCCGACCCTGACCGTTTTAGTTTTAACGTTGGACTGGCGGTACTCGTAAACGGCCGGGGTGGCCGAAACATAAATAACCCGGTTAATATGATCTTCAAACTCTTTGAACTTTAACGGCCTATTATCCAAAGCCGAAGGCAAGCGAAAGCCAAAATCAACCAGAGTTTGCTTGCGGGCCCGATCGCCATTGTACATGGCGTTAAGCTGGGGTATGGTCATATGCGACTCATCAATAAACAGCAAAAAATCATCGGGATAATAATCAATTAAAGTGGCGGGCTGCTCGCCCGGCCGCCGGTTGGTTAAATATCTGGAATAGTTCTCAATGCCGTTGCAGTAGCCGGTCTGCTCAATCATTTCCAGATCGTAGTTGGTTCTTTCTTCCAGGCGCTGCGCCGCCAAAAGATTATTTTCTTTTTTCAGCCGGCTGACTCTCTCTTGCATTTCCTGTTTGATGTCTTTAATGGCCCGTTTCAATTTTTCCTCCGGGGTAACGAAATGCTTGGCCGGAAATATTTCAATTTTATTGATTGCCGCGGTTTGAGGGCTGATCGCCTTGCCCGTCAGCACGTCAACTTTACTGATGCGCTCCACAGTTTCGCCGTCAAAAATCAGACGGACCACTTCGTCTTTTTCTTCAATCGAGAAAATTTCCACCACTTCACCTCTGGCTCTAAAGTTGCCGCGGTAAAAATCATAATCATTTCGTTTGTACTGCAAATCGGCCAAGTGGCGGAATAATTTATCGCGTTTTAATTTTTCACCGGCCGTAATCTTAATCCGCATGTCGCTGTAATCGGCTGGACTGCCCAGGCCGTAAATGCAGGAAACCGAAGCCACAATTAAAACGTCCAGGCGGGTGAGCAGGGCATTGGTTGAGGCATGACGCAAACGGTCAATTTCTTCGTTGATTTCCGTTTCCTTTTCTATATAGGTATCGGATTGCGGAATATAGGCCTCGGGCTGATAATAATCATAATAACTGACAAAATAATGCACGGCGTTGTCCGGAAAAAACTGCTTGAATTCCGAGGCCAGCTGGGCAGCCAAAGTTTTGTTGTGGGAAATGACTAAAGTCGATTTTTGCGCCTGGGCAACAACATTAGCCATGGTAAAAGTTTTACCGCTACCGGTAACGCCAAGCAATGTTTGATGCCGATAACCACTATTTAAACCTTTGACCAACTTAGCTATGGTCTGCGGCTGGTCCCCGGTCGGCGCAAACTTTGATTTGAGCTTGAATTTCATATTAAAATTGAAATGGTTTTGTAGCCATTCCATTATACCAAACTATTGTTTTAAATGAACCCCTCCCTGCGGCAAGCCGCAGGGTATCAGACAAGGCAGAACAACAAGGAGTCCATTCGCCGAAGCCGGCTCGGGGTTCGCCGCGCCTTCATCCCCGCAGCTTGCTGCGGGGTATTCGGCGAAGGCGAATAAAAAATGACCCTTTTGAACCAACGAACGAATTCGCCGATCCAAAAAGGTCAAAGCGCCAGAGAATCAAAGGGACTTAAAGCCCAAAGATTCATAGAAGCAAAGAATTGCGGGAGAACACCTGGCCGCCAGCGCCCCAACCGTACGAAACCTCGACCGAATAGGCGCTCAGGCGCCAGCCGCCGTAATCCCAGCGAACGTTGACAACGCGCAGGACACCATTGACATCATGAACGACAAAGACGTTTGCATCGCTATTGGTGAGCAGAATGCCCTGCTCGCCGTTTCTCTGATTCTCAATCAGAGCATAAATTTCAACGAGTTTGGTTTCCGCTTTCTCTTCACCGCCGAGTTCGGCGATTATCAATCCGCCAACGGAAAATTCAAGCAGTTGAAAATAGTAGATGTCGGTTTGAGCGTGCGGCCCTTCGGTTTTGGCACCGAACCATGCTGTGAAATTCGTCCCGATGAATGAAATTTTCACCGGCGCATCTGGGCTGGTGCCCACCACAAAACTTTCCCTAGCAATGAAAGGTACGCCAGTGGCCGGGATGGTAACTTTGCCAATGAGTTCAAGTAAACGACTAATAGTGCTGTTTTCCACAACAACCTCTCCTTTCGTTTTGTAGGTATTGACGCCACGTTTAGTAGCGTTTGCCTGGTTAAATGTGCAATATTTATCGCTGAATAATATCACACAATGAAGCTTTGTCAATTGATTTTTACTGCCAAAACTGCTACATTGAAGCTAACAAGAAAACTATGATTAGTTATTTAAAAGGTCAGGTTCTGCTGAAAAAATCAAACTACATTATTCTGGAGGTTGGCAATATCGGCTACCAGATTTTTGTTAACCAAAAAACTTTAAGCGATCTTAAAGAAAAAACCGAAGCCGCGGTATACACCTATCAATACATCAAAGAGGATGCCCTTGATCTGTATGGCTTCTTAAGCTTGCCGGAACTGGAGCTGTTTAAAAATCTGATTGCCATATCCGGCGTGGGACCTAAAAGCGCCGTCAATATCTTAACCTCGGCCTCGGTGGAAGATATTATTCAGGCCATTCTGGCCGAAGACCCGGCCATGTTGAAATCAGTATCCGGCATCGGCACCAAAACGGCCGAACGCATTGTGGTGGAATTAAAATCCAAAATCGGCGCGCTTTCTAAAGAAATAACGTCTAAGGATATTCAAGCCGCGCCCCAGAGTCTGGAAGCCATTGAAGCGCTGATGGGCTTAGGTTACTCCCGCCAAGAAGTCTTAAGCGTCATCAAACAAGCAGCGGGCGAAGCCACCGATACTTCGTCAAGAATCAAAAGCGCTTTAAAATTACTGGGCCGTAAAAAATGAAGTTGCAATTACTTAATCAAGAACAACTAAACGGCTTTGCCTCGGCTCAAGTGCGCAGTCAGATACTCCAGTCCTGGGAATGGGGCGAATTTCAAAAGAACCCTGATTCATCTGAAGCCAGACAGGTTTGGCGTTTTGGAGTGACGGGCAAGAGTGACCAACTGATGGCCGCCGCTCAAATCATTGAACACCTCCTGCCGCTTAAAAAAAGTTATCTCTACTGCCCCAGAGGACCAATTATTAACCCGGCGCTTTCAGCCGAGGAAAAAGTCAGCGCCTTACAACTGATTTTAAGCAAGGTTAGGGACCTGACTATAGCAACTTCTCAAAGAGAAGAGGTTTTTTTTCGTTTTGAGCCGGCTTTCAATATTTCAGTCTTTAAATCATCAAATCTCAAAAACACCAAGCCAACCCAACCGGCCGATACTTTAATCTTGGACTTAGAGTTGTCTGAAAAACAACTGCTTAGCCAGATGCACCAAAAAACGCGCTATAATATCCGGCTGGCTGAAAAACACGGCGTCAATATCAAAATTGGCGAAAATTTTGCTCAAGTCTGGCCCCTCTTTGAACAAACAGCCAAAAAAGATAACTTTAACCTGCACCCAAAAAATTATTATCAAAAAATGCTGGAAACCGTCCCGATGATAAAACTGTGGCAGGCCGAACATAAGGGTAGTGTTGTTGCGGCCGGTTTGGTCGGCTATTTTGGCGATACCGCGACTTATTTGCATGGCGCTTCAGACTATCAGCAACGCTCATTAATGGCGCCTTATCTTTTGCACTGGGAAATAATAAAAAACGCTCGGCAAAACAATATTAAATATTACGACTTCCATGGCATTGCCTTAACCGAAGACCGGCGGCATCCTTGGTTTGGTCTCAGCCGCTTTAAAAAAGGTTTTGGCGGAAACATAATAAATTACCCGGGCACCTTTGACTTTATCTACCAAACCGGCTGGTACCAGCTCTACCAGCTGTTTAGAAAAATAAACCGTGTTTTAAGATAACTTATGACGCCAAACAATTTTTTTCTGTCTAGTGCTGTAGAAAAAAATCATTACCCGCCGGAAACGGCCGGCCGCTTAATGATTACCGCGATTCCGGTTATCCTGCCCGATTACACCATTAAACAAACGGAAGATCTGCTTTTAGAGAGAATTAAGGATTTTGAAACGATAAATTATATTTATATCGTCCAAAAAAACGGCCAGCTGGCCGGAGTAATTTCTATTAAGGATATTCTCAGACAGCCCAAGCAGATCAGCGTTGAGCAGGTTATGACTAAAAAAATAATAACGGCCCATCCTTATACCGACCAGGAAAAAGTGGCTGATTTGGCTTTCAAAAACAACATTAAGGCCGTGCCAATCGTAGATAAAGCAGGGATTTTTCTGGGCATTGTCCCAAACGATGTTGTTCTAAAGATTGCCTATGACGAAGCCCGTGAAGATATTCTAAAACTTTCGGGCGTTAGCCATCACCATAAGGAAAATGACGATATTCTCCAGCTATCTTTGCCGGTCTTATTAAAACACCGCTTGCCTTGGCTGCTGATTGGTTTATTGGGCGGAGTGCTAACGGCCCAAACGGTTAGATTGTTTGAAAATACCTTAGCCGAGAATCTTATTTTGGCCGCTTTTATTCCTTTAATCGTCTATATGTCCGACGCGGTCGGCACCCAGATGGAATCTTTTATCATCAGGGATCTTTCCCTTAACGAGCATTTGCCGTTTATCAGATATTTTTTTAGACAGTTGCAAATTGTCGTCATTATCGGCCTGCTGTTAAGCGTGGCCTTGCTGGTATTAAGCGGCTGGCTGTATCATAACTGGCTGGTGGCCCAAGTTTTAGGGATAGCGCTGTTTAGCGCCATCTTTTCCTCGGTTATAACCGGCCTGATCATCCCTTATTTTTTCAGCCGCCTTAAACTGGATCCGGCCAACGCCAGCGGACCGGTGGCTACGATTATCCAAGACTTTTTAAGTATCATGATTTATTTTATTATCGCCTCGTTATTTTTATGATGACCGGCTCAATTAAATAACCGGAAAAAGCTCATGAAACATATAATAAAAAAATTGGTCCCTGAATTTTCCTTAAACTGGTACCATAGAGGGCTGGCGCTTTTGGCGGCCATGGTCTATGGCTGGCCATCGGGTAAAATGGTGGTAATTGGCGTAACGGGCACCAACGGCAAATCAACCGTCGTTAATCTCATCGGACAGATTCTCAAAGAAGCCGGACAAAAGGTGGCCTGGACCGCCACCACCAATTTTTACCTTGACGGCCGGCAGTGGCTTAATGACCAAAAAATGACCATGTTGGGTCGTTTTAAAACTCAAAAATTTTTACGAGAAGCGGCCCAGGCCAACTGCCGCTATGCCATTATTGAAACTTCATCGGAAGGCATTAAACAGTACCGTCATCTGGGAATTAATTATGATCTGGTGGTTTTCACCAACCTAACGCCGGAGCACATTGAAGCCCACGGCAGTTTTGAAAATTATAAAAAAACCAAAGGCCAGCTGCTGCAACATTTAACCAAGCGCCGGAAAAAAATGATCAATGGCCAGCTGCTTGATAAAACCATTATTGTTAACGCCGACGACAAGCACGCCGGTTATTTTCTAAGCTTTCCTGCCGATAAAAAAGTAACTTTTTCCATTGACAATCCGTCTGATGTTAAAGCAGCAGATATTAATTTGCGTTCCAGCGGTACCGTTTTTAATATCGCTGGTAATGAAACAATAAATTTTGAATCTTCTATCTTTACCAACCTGTTGGGCCAAGTCAACATTTATAACTGTTTAGCCGCCATTGCCGTCTGTCATGTTTTAGGCATTGCCGAGCCGACAATCAAACAAGCCCTCTTTGCTTACCAGGGTTTGCCCGGTCGGTATGAATTCATTGAGGCCGGCCAGAATTTTAAAATCATGGTTGACTACGCCCCGGAACCTGAATCAATGAAAAAACTATACCAAACCTTGAAACTGTTTAAGTTTAATAAAATAATTCACGTTCTGGGCTCTTGCGGCGGCGGCCGTGACAAAGCGCGGAGGCCGGTGCTGGGTAAACTGGCGGCGGCCAATGCCGATGTGGTTATTATCACCAACGAAGATCCCTATGACGAAGACCCGCAACAGATTATTGATCAAGTGGCAGGCGGTGCCGTTGCTGCTGGCAAAGCGTTGAATCATAATCTTTTTAAAATTTTGGATAGAAGAGAGGCCATTCAAAAAGCTCTGGCGCTGGCCCAAAAAGATGATTTGGTTTTAATCACTGGCAAGGGCTGCGAACAATTCATTTGCCTTAAGCGAGGTAAAAAAAATCCTTGGGACGACAGAGAAGTGGTTCGGGAGCTGTTAAAAAAAACTTAATGTATAACTTGTAATTAAAGTAAAAACTAAAAAATGTTTCATTTTAAAGAACAAATCGTGGCTGAACTAAATCAACTCGCTACCAAAGGCCTATTAAAATCAGAACGGATTTTAGAAAGCCCCCAGGGAACGGAAATTATGGTTAGCGGGAAGAAGGTAATTAATTTTTGTTCCAATAACTATTTGGGACTGGCCAATGACGCCCAAGTGATTACCGCGGCTAAAAAGGCGCTGGAGCAATGGGGTTACGGGCTGGCCTCGGTGCGCTTTATTTGCGGCACGCAAAAAATTCATCAGCAGTTAGAAAAAAAACTAAGCCGGTTTTTAAATTTAGAAGAAACGATTCTGTACAGCTCCGCTTTTGACGCCAATGGCGGCTTCTTTGAAGTCATGGCCGCAGCAGACGATGTCATCATCAGCGATGCCTTGAATCATGCCAGCATTATAGACGGCATCCGTTTAAGCAAGGCAGAGCGAAAAATATTCCAGCATTTGGATTATGATGACTTAGCCGCCAAACTGGCCGATAGCCAGGATAAAAGGCGGAAAATTATTGCCACCGACGGCGTGTTTAGCATGGATGGCGATATTGCCGATTTAAAAACTATTTGTGATCTGGCCGAAAAGCACCAGGCGCTGGTGATGGTTGACGACGCTCACGCCACCGGCTTTATGGGTGAGCGCGGCCGCGGCACGCCAGAGTACTGCCAAGCTATGGATCGGGTGGATATTATTACCGGCACCTTAGGCAAGGCTTTGGGCGGCGGCAATGGCGGTTTTATCTCCGGCCCCAAAGAAATAATCAATCTGCTAAGGCAGCGCTCAAGGCCTTA
>Ga0066639_10005491_pt1 | contig 10642 bp, 7 predicted proteins | sample CryGeyCG2114_010_2_FD_59504 | JGI IMG/M metagenome (GOLD analysis project Ga0066639, IMG submission 59504) | Groundwater microbial communities from aquifer - Crystal Geyser CG10_big_fil_rev_8/21/14_0.10 | ecosystem: Environmental > Aquatic > Deep subsurface > Groundwater | place: USA: Utah... | reverse complement strand
ATATGCGGTTTAAAGATGTGGGGCAACCAGGACTTGAACCCGGGACCAACGGATTATGAGGGAGGGAGATTCTCCCATAAACCAGTAACATCCAACCGTTATGAGTATGATTATAAAAGAGTTGCTTATTGGATGCAATTGGATTTGATTGGTTTGTGAGGGTGCAATATGAAGTTTGTTGCACCGCCATTGCACCGTAAAGCACTTCATCTACAACTGGCTGCGTTAACTTTTGATTGAAAATTTACCTATATTTATTTTTTTGATTCTATCATTCAAGGATCTTGTGGACTTACTTTATTAAAATCTTTTCAAAAGTATTTTATATGTGCTTATTGTTAGAAAATACTAAAACAGTGGCTTTTGCATTTCTTATTTAAATTATTTTCAATAAATTAATTAGTTTTTATTTGTTAATTTACTTCCTAATTTAAAATTTTATTGAATATATAACAATATTATTAAGTTAATTAAATTAATAAGGTTTGTTAATATAATTAAATTAATATCAAAAGAACTCCATTATAATGACTCCATTTCATAGTAAATATTGGGCGCATATATTAACTCTTAAAAGTGCATCTTGCAGTATCCAGAATCTTTCACGTTCTATTGCAAATGCTTGTGTAGATCTGAATCCACATCAGGTTAATGCTGCTCTATTTGCTTTGCAATCTCCATTGTCAAAGGGAGTTGTTTTAGCTGATGAGGTAGGTTTAGGAAAAACCATTGAAGCTGGCTTAGTTGTTGCCCAATATTGGGCTGAGAGAAAAAGAAAAATCTTACTTATTGTTCCAGCCTTTTTAAGAAAGCAGTGGCAACAAGAATTAAGAGATAAATTTTTTATTCCATCATTAGTTTTAGATTCTAAGGCTTTTCGAGAACACCAGAAAAATGGAGAGAAAAATCCATTTAATAACGAAAGTCAGATTATTATTTGTTCTTATCATTTTGCTTCTCGTCAAGAACATTTCATTAAAGACGTTTCCTGGGACCTTGTAGTAATAGATGAGGCTCATAGACTTCGGAATGTATATAAAAACTCAAATGTGCGAGCTAAAGCCATATCTGAGTCTTTGAAAGATTGTAAAAAAATATTACTAACAGCGACGCCTCTTCAAAACAATCTCATGGAACTTTTTGGATTAGTTAGTGTAATTGATCCACATGTTTTTCCGGATGAAGGAGCCTTTAAAGAGCAGTTTGTAAAGAGTAAGGATAGTGGCTTTTGCATGGGAAAGCTTAAGGAGAGAACAAGTCCTATTATTACCAGAACATTACGCAAACAAGTTCGAGAATACATTCCTTTTACGAATAGAGTTGCTATTACCCAGCGTTATTTTCCAACAGATGATGAGCAAAATTTATATGAAGGTATCTCAACGTATCTTCAAAAAGATCATCTTTACGCAATTCCCAATCAGAGCCAAAGATCATTGATTACTTTAATTCTTCGAAAGCTTTTGGCGTCCTCCTCTTTTGCTATTGCTCAGACTCTTAAAACATTGATTTCTAGATTAGAAAGGCAGTCAGAAAGTAATGATATTCTTGGAAAAGAGGAACAAGAATACTTAGATAGCATTAGTGAAGAGAGGAAAGAAGAGGAATATTTACCAAACGAAGATGAAGCTTATAACTCTTTTTCAAGTGAAAATGAAGAAGGCGTACTTCTAGAATTAAAAGAACTTAGATCTTATTTAGCAATTGCAGAAAGTATTCAAAAAAACAAAAAAGGAGAAGCTCTGCTTATTGCTTTAGAGAATGCTTTCAGGCGTTTAAAGGAGCTTGGAGCTCAACAAAAGGCAGTTATTTTTACTGAGTCAAAAAGGACCCAAGCCTATTTATTTGAGCTACTAACTGATAACGGATATGCCAATAACATTGTTTTACTGAATGGATCAAATAATGACCCGACTTCTAAACAAATTTATCAGAAATGGCTTGAAAAACATGATGGCGAGTCTATTATTTCAGGGTCTAAACAAGTAGATTTAAAGTCTGCACTTATTGAGAAGTTTAAGAATGATTCAAGAATTCTAATTGCGACAGAAGCTGCTGCAGAAGGGGTAAATCTTCAGTTCTGCTCACTAGTAGTTAATTATGATCTTCCATGGAATCCTCAAAGGGTAGAGCAACGCATTGGTAGATGTCATAGATATGGTCAAAAACATGATGTTGTTGTTGTTAATTTTCTGAATGAGCGCAATGCTGTAGATCAGCGAGTTTATGATCTTCTCCAAAGCAAATTTCAGCTTTTTGACGGTGTTTTTGGTGCAAGTGATGAAGTTTTAGGTGTTATAGAATCGGGAGTAGATATTGAACGTAGAATCTGTGAAGTGTATCAGACTTGTCGTAGCCCGGAAGATATTCAAAAAGCATTTGATCAGCTACAGATTGATCTAGATGATCAAATCAAACTAAGACTTTTACAAACAAAGGAACACCTTTTTCAACATTTTGATGAAGATGTAACCTCACTATTAAAGATTCGCCAAAGTGAAACTGAGAGTTCTTTAAATAATAGGGAAAAATATTTATGGAATCTTACTAAACAAGAGTTGCCAGAATCTACATTTCATGAGAAATCTTCTTCGTTTGTTTATCATTCACAAGGTCGACCTCTTAAGTATTTTTTAAGATGGAAAATAGCCGAATCAGAAAACGGAATTTTTTATCGAGAAGAACATCCTCTGGCGATTAATTTAATTTCAAATGCTAAATCAAGGGTTCTTACTCCATCCCACTTAAAATTTAACTACAGCGCCAATATTAGTAAGATTTCAGTATTAGAATCTCTTGTTGGTAAATCTGGTTGGTTAGAGTTATCACTTCTGAAATTAGATACTTTTGATACAGAAGAGTTCTTTATATTTTCAGCGATGACTGATGAGGGAGATTCTCTCGATTCAGAAATTTGCTCCAAGCTTTTTCAAGTCCCAGCTCAAATTTTACAATCTATAGATGAATCTTCAATTCCTGACTTAACATCTTTAAAGCAGAATTCTCAATCGCAAATTTTTAAAGAAGTAGAAGGTAAAAATCGCTCTTTTTTTGAACAAGAGGAGCAAAAACTTGATGATTGGTCGGAAGACCTTAAATTAGGCCTTGAAAAGGAGTTAAGAGACTTAGACAAAGAAATCCGAGAGTTTAGAAAAAATGCAAGATTTTCAGAAACACTGGCTGAGAAGCTTACATTTCAAAGAAAAATTAAAGCTTTAGAAAAGAAGCGCAACCTCAAGCGCAGCAATCTTTACAAATCCCAAGACCACATTGAAAACAAGAGAGATGAACTTATATCGAACCTTGAAAAACAGATGAAACCAAAGTCTTCAGCAGAGTCTCTTTTTGTTATTCGATGGTCTGTTGCATAAATTAGGAGAAAAATACAAGTGACAAGAAAAAAACAACGATTAGAGCTTACCTGGGTGGGAAAAGATGAATGGGAGTCACCCGAACCTCGAATTCTTATTGAAAAAGAACATTTTGGCACAAGAAAAAGATCTGAGAAATCCACAAAAAACAAAGAAAATCTTCTTATCTATGGAGATAATCTTCTTGGTTTAAAAGCTCTTGAGAGAAACTACACTGGCAAAATCAAATGTGTTTTCATTGACCCGCCTTACAATACAAAATCACTTTTCTCTCATTATGATGATAGTTTAGAGCATTCTCTTTGGTTAAATATGATGAAAGAAAGGCTCATTATTATGCATAGGCTTTTAAAAGAAGATGGATCAATTTGGATAAGCATCGATGATGATGAATGTCATTATTTAAAGGTGCTTTGTGATGAGATTTTTGGAAGAAAGAACTTTATTTCCAATGTAATTTGGGAAAAAAAGTACTCTCCTCAAAATGATGCGAAGTGGTTATCAGACTCTCATGATCATGTACTTGTATATGCAAAAAACATAGATTTTAAGCCTTGTGGAAAAAATATTAAAAAGAGACTAAATCTTTTGCCACGCTCTACAGAAATGGACTCTAGGTATAAAAATCTAGACAATGACCATCGAGGCCCCTGGATGTCGGATAATCTTTCAGTGAAAAGGATAACTCCAAAGGACATTTATCCTATTCTAACCCCTTCGGGAAGGGAAGTTTGGCCGCCTCCTGGAACTTCTTGGAGAGTTTCAAAACAAAAATTTAGTGAGCTTAAAAGTAGCAATCGAATTTGGTTTGGAAAAAATGGAAATAATGTTCCAAGGTTAAAACGATTTCTTTCTGAAGTTCAAGATGGTGTAGTTGCAAAAACTATTTGGTTTAGAAATGAAGTAGGAGATAATCAAGAAGCTAAAAAAGAAGTTATAAAAATTAATGCAAAAGATGTGTTTTCTACACCAAAACCTGAACGTCTCATTCAACGGATACTTCACTTAGCTACAAAGCCTGGTGACCTGGTCTTAGACTCCTTTGCAGGGTCAGGAACAACAGGTGCTGTTGCTCATAAGATGAAACGCCGTTGGATCATGATTGAACTAGGAGATCACTGCCATACCCATATCATTCCACGAATGGAGAAAGTTATTTCAGGCGAGGATCAAGGAGGGATTTCAGAGCAAGTAAAGTGGAAAGGAGGAGGAAGCTTCAATTATTGTGAGCTAGCGCCATCATTATTAGAAAAGAACCGATTTGGAAGGTGGACGATCAGTAAGAAGTACAATCCTGATATGCTAGCAGAGGCAATGTGTATTCACTCTGGTTTTACCTATGCTCCGAAGGAAGAACCTTACTGGATCCATGGATTTTCTTCGGAAAGAGATTTTATTTATGTGACTTCTATGGAGCTAAGTAGGAATCAACTTGCTCAGTTGAGTTCTGAGGTAGGAGAGCATCATACTCTTTTAGTTTATTGCACAGCTTTTCGAGCTGAAAAAGATGAGTTTCCTAATCTCACAGTCAAAAAAATTCCAAAGTCAACTCTAAATAAATGTGAATGGGGAAGAGATGATTATAGTCTCAAGGTTGCTCTGCAATCAGAGGTAAAAATTGCTAATGATAGAAAGGGGCGAGTTTCTTCTACATCCTCTTATCCTTCACAAAATGTCCCTATGGCAGCAAAAGGAGCTCAAAAATGAAAGAACATGTTCGAACGATTACTCAGAGATTAAGCTTAAGGAAACCTCAAGTAGATTCATTGCAAATTTTATCCCGAATTGGAGAGATTCTTTCCCTAGAAAAAAGACCAAACTTGGAAAGTTGTCTTGAAAAAATTCATGCAGAGTTTCCTTCAGTAAAAGACTTTGAAAGGGAGTTCCCTAATTTATGTTTTGCATTAGCAACAGGGGTAGGAAAAACCCGTTTGATGGGAGCCTTCATTACTTATCTTTATTTAGAGAAGGGGATTAAACACTTTTTCGTTTTAGCTCCGAACAATACTATTCATGATAAGTTGATTCAGGATTTCTCAAGGCCTGATTATTCAAAGTATGTTTTTCAAGGAATTCCAGAGATTGCTCAAAATCCTCCAAAAATTATTACTCGTGATAATTTTCACCAAGGAGCTGGGATTAGAAACCAAATGGCTGGACAAAAAGATCTTTTTGATAATGATAGCCAGATTCACATCAACATTTTCAATATCAGCAAGATTCATGCAGAAAGTAAGGGAAATCGTGTTCCTCTTATTAAAAAACTTAGTGAATATATAGGTGAAAGTTATTTTGAATATCTATCAGGTCTTGAAGATCTTGTACTAATTATGGATGAAGCTCACAGGTATCGAGCGACTGCCGCAATGAGGGTACTCAATGAGTTAAATCCGGTTTTAGGTATTGAACTTACAGCAACTCCACAAATTGAGTCTGTAGCTCAGACAGTCCAATTCCAAAACGTAATATATAATTACCCGCTTTCTCAAGCTTTAAAAGATGGTTTTGTCAAGGAACCTGCAGTGACAACAAGAGAAAATTTTGATCCTAAAAAATATAATGAACATGAGCTTGAGGTCTTGAAAATACAAGATGGAATTACAGTTCATGAAGAGACTAAGCTTCATCTTCAAGCGTATGCAGATGAAACGCAAACTCAGCCAATCAAACCTTTCATTCTAGTTGTCGCGCAAGATACGTCTCACGCTAACTCTTTGTGGAAGCTGATAGAAAGTGATGACTTTTGCAATGGAAAGTATAAAGGAAAGGTTATATCAGTTCACTCAGCTAAAAGCGGTGATGCAGAAGAGGAAATGATAAGAAAACTTCTTTCTGTAGAATCAATTGAAAGTCCAGTGGAAATTGTTATTCATGTCAATATGCTTAAAGAAGGATGGGATGTTAGGAATCTCTATACAATTATACCTCTAAGAACTGCAAATTCTAAGACTTTGATTAAGCAGTCTATTGGGAGAGGTTTGAGGCTACCTTTTGGGAAAAGAACGGGAGTTGAAGAAATAGATACCCTTACTCTAAAATTATTTCAGCATCACTAACTGCACCTCCAGAAACACTTTCATAACAGCGCTTGGCATGACTAAGATAATAAGACTGAATTTGCATGGCTGACTGAAGGGTTTCAAGAGATACTTCTTCAGACTGTGTATTCTCTTGTATTTCTTTAAGCCTATGAATAATTATTGAGAGCACTGCAATCACTTTGGCTTGTTTCCCAATATGACTCTCCCAGTATCCTGGATGGCTACCAGAACGTGCATCATTTTCATTGTTAATCAACCAAGTATTAAAATGATTTTGAGCATTTACTGAAAAGTAAAGAGTACGGTTAGTTTTTGCATCATTATCTAACTGTTGAAACAAATTCTGCATCATATCTTGTAGAGATGAACAAACTCCTTTTTCTGGAAGTTTGAATTTTGGATTGGAATCTGGATAGCACACAAATTGAAATCGTTGCATAAATCCATCAGCTCCACTTCCCTTGCTCATAGCTTCTCGTAAGTATTTATGAAGAGGAGATGGGGGAATACATCCTACCCACGTTAATGCAAGGGGAATATTGAGTTGAGAAGTTCTGCACATACGATCATCTGAATAGTCTTCCAGGCCTGACCAGCAGCTCATCATGAAAGATCTATCTCCTTCATTTCCAATTTTGTCAAGTTTTTGAAATTGTCCCTTTAATTCATCACAGCGGTAAATGATCCCTCTAGGATTACCTGCCATTAGTTCTCTTAATTTTGGAGTTGTAGAATCATCTGTTATGTATCGCTGCCTTATTGGAGGGAAGAAATCAACACCTTCTTCAAGGTCAGGGTTTTTCTTTTTAGAATTATATTCTCTTTCCTCTTTTTGAAATTTTTCTGCGGCACGTTTTTCTAAAGGTTTAAATAACTTAAAAATATCTCGCATTATCGGGCTTTTTTTTGCTGATGGTGGTCCTATAAGAACACACCAGCAATTTGATGTTTCAACCCATGAGCCATTAGAGCTCATTTTCAAATGAATAGATCGACCTATTAGACCTCCTAATGCAGCAATTAAAGATGTAGCTGCATAGTCTGGTACTTGTGAATATTCTGATGAAAGGGTTGCTAAATATTCGCTTATTTCTTTTGGCAAGCTATCTAAGGGAAATGTAGGAACTGATTTAAGATCTAACTGAAACTTTCTTGGTAGTCCTTCAAAAAGGACTTCAATTGGTTTGAAGTCAATTTCAGAACATTCTTCAATAGACAGCATGCTACTTTCAACTTCTAAATAAAGAGCATTTTTTAAAGGCTCTAGCATATTTTCAGGAATTGATTCATATCCATCCCAGTTCTGTCCTCTTAATACTGTTGATTGAGCCCAATCTACCAGATCTCCTCCTGGAATTGTTTTCACAAGATTTATCATAAAAATTTCTGCATCCGGAACAATACGTTTTATCTCTATTGTAACTGTTCTTGCAAATAAGATTCCTGCTTTATCGTTGTCACGAAAAATGATAAATCGCTTATAATGTCGTATAGGATTCCAGTCGGATAATGGTGGACTTTTAGAACCCAGAGCCGTTGAAATTACTGGCCAACGAAATTGGTGTAAAACACTCGCGCATTTTTCTCCTTCTGTTATAAGTAAGGCATTGAAAGGAGATGAATTTATAAGTGAGTTAAGCCCGAAGAGTGGATAAGGCTTTGAACACGTTCCTTCTATCCACTCTTCTTTTTTCTTTCGAAATTGCCGATAAGTCTTGTCTTTTCCAGTACCATATCTTGCAATAATCATTACTGGAACACCATGTTCAAAATAGGTCCAGTGTTTTGCATATCCTGGTAAAAGATCTCGGATATATAAGAGGTTTTCTATGTAGGACATTAGATCACCTCCCAATCTTTAGCAAGTTTTTGCAGAGCTTCAAGGAAACTAAGATCATCTCTTTTTTGAAGAAATGCTATTATATCACCGCCACTTGCTCCACATGACCAGCACTTAAAAGCACCTGTTTCTAAATTTACTTTGAAGGATCCAGCATTCCTATCATCATGAAATGGGCAAAGTCCTGCTATTGCCCAACCACCGCTTTTAGAAGAAAAGTTTTGGAGGTTTTGTTCTGAATGGTAAAATTGATAAGGATCAATATTACTTTTTAATATATTGATATCGATTTTATATTTCATTTCTTACCTCCTTTTTGACCTTGCTTTTCAATCCAGGCGTCAAAAAGATCGAGGCGAAAATAAATTCTTTTGCCAATTTTTCTAATCGCAGCTTCTAAGCCATTCTTATGGCGGTTGTTTAAAAAATGGTGTAATTGTCCCTTTGAAAAAGGATATTTTTTGTTTTCTAGAATTTGATTTTTTGAAGAGTAAATTACTTTTGATTCATTGATTTCTGACATAATCATCCTTGGTTTATATTTATAAAAGGCTAATTGTGTCAGATGAGATTGGTTTTGTATGTGTGTGGCGGGGGACAGTTTTGAAAGAAATACTACTGTTTTTGTTTAGGCCTAAATCTATGGCCTATATTTTCATGAGGTTCAGTTAAAAAAGTCCTGAAGAAAATTTCCTCAGGATTAGCTGAAAGCTGTATTTTTGATATCTCACCTTTAAACCTTACTCTCAATGGTTTAATAGAATGGCTAAAGATTTTACCCCCATTAATTTTACTTAGAGCTGAAAGGTAGTGAAATAGGGTTTTTGATATTCTAATTTTCTCTTCCCAAAACAAGGTTGGTAAATGAAGGTAGTATGTTTCTGAATCTGAATAATATGAAGCACTCTTATAAAAGATCTTCTCGTTTGGGGTTATTTCTTTTTTTAAGTTATCAGAAGTAAGAGTAAGTAATAAACTTATCTCAGTTAAGGTTCTTTCACGAGCACTGAGAAGACAGCACCAAAATAAAGCAATAACTTCAGCTGTTGTATGTTGCTTATTCGGCCTTCCTCTAAGAACAATTTGAACTAAAGATTTTAAAATACGTAGAGTATCAAGAATATCTATCGGATATTCCTCTGGCGGAAGATTTCTGGTAACCCTTCCATAAGATAATTCTAGTTTTGGAGGAAAAATAATGTTCAGAAAGCCAGGTTCGTCTTTCAAATAATTTCGTCTTATATAACTTGCAAAACTTTTTAAAGATAATTTCCATCTTTCTGTTTTAACTTTCTTTTCGGATACTAATTTATCCAAATGATGTAAATATTCTAATAATGTATGAGTGTTTAAAGGAGGTTGGATAATATATTTTTCGTAATCTTGAATATCTAAATCTTGATCCATCCATTCATCATAAAATTTAGAGGCAGGCTCATAAAAACATTTTGGAATTTGTAATTTCTCATTGTTTTTTTGCATCAAATTGTAATATGGTTCGGCATTCATCCAAATGTAGCATTCCTCACGAGTCCAGTAATCAAGTTCATCTATATATTCAGGATCGACTAAATTTTTAACTGATTTAGCTAATTTTTCTTTTTGTTGTGCTTGTTGAATAAAATTTTCTAAGATTTTTTTGAGTGGAGATAGATTAACTTTCATTTTTACCAAAAAAATTAATATATTTTTCGAATTTTGATCATCTTTAGAAACATAGTTTTTAAGGCCAGCTTCTAATTCTTATTTCCATTCATAATGATTTCTCATTAACAAAAATTTAACTGGCGATTCCCTTGATAACACGTCCTAAATGACTTTTAGTTTTTAGGAAGGCTTTTAACTTTTTTAACAGCTTTTTCATAAGGCTCATCATAATAATCCATTAATTTAGTAGCCTCTCGATCCGGCACAGTATAAACTTCATTTGTGCGAGGATGTGTAATTTGATACCCCTTATCAATGTATTCTTTTGCCGTACAATAAAAGATTTTATTTTTAGCCTGATACATATATACAATGCTTCCGTCAGTGTAGCGCTGATTATTTTCATCAGTAAAAGAAATAGAGATCCTAACTCTATCATATTTGAAAGGATATTCTCTTAAGAAAGGTCTAATTTTTTGATGATTATTAATATGATTTAGAAGCTTTTGAATAGCTGCAATCTCTAGTTCCCGAGCCTCTTCCAAAGATGTCACTTTTTTTTGTATGGTAAACATCACTCCTATCTTTGCTACATCATGAGGCATACTACCACCGCTTCCAATACATTGAAGCCCATATTCTCTTTTCATTTCTTTAGCGAAATTTTTTACAATTTCATCAGCATATACTTCGTAGTCTTCATTATTATCTTTAATATTTTTCATCTTACAATTGGTTATAAA
>Ga0066639_10005490_pt1 | contig 10643 bp, 11 predicted proteins | sample CryGeyCG2114_010_2_FD_59504 | JGI IMG/M metagenome (GOLD analysis project Ga0066639, IMG submission 59504) | Groundwater microbial communities from aquifer - Crystal Geyser CG10_big_fil_rev_8/21/14_0.10 | ecosystem: Environmental > Aquatic > Deep subsurface > Groundwater | place: USA: Utah... | reverse complement strand
AATCTTAAAAACATTACCATACTGATCATTAAATCTGCGCGCCAAAGTACGAGTTAACTCAACGTGCTGAGACTGATCTTTGCCAACTGGCACAGCATCTGTATTATAAAGAAGAATATCAGCAGCCATTAAAACGGGGTAGTCAAAAAGACCAACACCAACATTTTCTCCTTTATTTCCAGTTTTATCTTTAAACTGAGTCATTTTGTTCAAATCTGACATTCTAGCAATTGTATTTAAAATCCAAGCAAGTTCAGTATGAGCGCTCACATCTGATTGCTGAAATATTATAGATTTTTTGGGATCTATCCCGGAGGCCAAATAAATTTTAGCTGCTTCTGTAATTTTTTTATGAAGTTCTTTTGGGTCCTGTTTTACAGTAATCGCATGATAATCAACCACGCAAAAAATACAACCATATTCATCCTGCATTTCTACCCACTTGGAAATCGCCCCTAAATAATTACCAAGGTGCAGATTGCCACTAGGCTGAACTCCTGAAAATACTTGTTTTTTTCCGCTTTTGGCGGATCCGCCTTGGGCGGATGTTCTTATATTCATATATCCTTATTTTAGTTTAATTTCCTCACAAAATCAAGTTTCAACATTGACTTAATTATCTCAATATAGCAATATAATAATATAACCTTTAAATTTGATAAGCCAAAATCTGCTTCTCTAAATTTATTGATAAAATTATTATTTTTTATCTTTTTATATTACTTTATTATTTTATTTTTAAATTCATGATAAACTTTCTTCACACCAACATTCCTGAAAGAATTTTAATATCTATCGGACCACTTCATATCTACTGGTATGGTTTTTTAATTGTGATTGGCATGATTCTGGCAATCTTGATTGCTATCAAACTCGGAAGCTACTATGGAATCCATAAAGACCTAATTATTGATTCTTCATTTTGGCTAATTGTCGGTGGCGTGGCTGGAGCTCGCATTTATCATGTATTTTTGGAATTTCCATATTATCTGGCAAATCCATTAAACATCTTTAAACTCTGGAATGGCGGATTGGCTATTCATGGCGCTATTATTGCTGCAATTATTATTCTTTATCTAATCGCCAAAAAACATAAGATTGAATTTTTCAAGCTGATTTCTCTGATTACGCCTGGATTTGCTCTGGCTATGGCGATCGGACGATGGGGAAATTATTTCAACCAAGAAAATTTTGGTCTACCCACCAGTCTCCCTTGGGGAATTCCGATTGAAGTTGCCAATCGCGTTCCTGGATATTTAAACTTTGAATATTTTCACCCCACTTTTCTTTATGAATCAATCGGTAATTTTATAATTTTTTTGATTTTAATATTTATCCATTTTTTATTAATTAAGAAAAAAATAAAATCTTTCGAAATTGTGCTTTTTGGACACTTAATTCTCTATTCTATTCTTCGTTTCTCAAATGAATTTGTGCGCATAGACATAACTCCAAAATTTCTTGGCATGCGTTTTCCACAAATCATGAGTTTGATAATTATAGTAATTTCTATAACATTTATTGCTTTTAGAATATATAATCACAAACACTTGAAAAATATTAAAAAACATGATAGTATAGGTTCATAGCTCTCACTCTATTAATAATCTACAACCTAATAATCTAATAAGCTAAATAAATATGCCAAATACAAAATCAGCCAAAAAAGAGCTGAGAAAAAGCACAAAAAACCAAAATTATAATAAAAAAATCAAGGATAATTTGAAAGACTTGGCGAAAAAGAGCCGAAAAGCAATTGAGGCGGGCGATACAAAAGCCAAAGAACTTGTAGAAAAAACCGTAAAAGCTATAGATAAAGCGGCTCAAAAGGGAGTAATCAAAAAAAATACTCGAGACAAAAAAAAATCCAGATTGCATCTAGCCCTAAATAAAAAATCAAAAAAATAAGATAATTCAAAAAACAGCCCATATTTCAGAAGCTGTTTTTTGTTGTCTTTTTTGGCGCCACTTGCTTTCTAATTAAGTGGCATAAAAAATACCGCAATGATAAGATTTGAAATAGTAGAAAAAATAAGAAAATAAATTGAGAATATAAGTAAAAAGTGGTAAAATAGAGATGTATGAAAAAGAATAAATTATTAATTATTATAATTATTTTTTTAATATTTTGTTTTTCGTCTGCAGTTAACGCAGATGTGTCTTTTCAATATGTGAAAAGTACGTCTGGATTACTTTTAGATAAATCTTTAGACATAGAGTTAAAAGAAGCTATTGTAGATATAAATCTTGAAACCAAACACTTAAATGGCATATTTAAATATACTCTAACGAACCAACAGTCAGAAGTGTTCGTGTTTATTTAAAAGCACGTGGAGAAGAATGCTATCATGAATGTGAGCCCATTGATGTTGCAAATGGATCAACTATGTTCAATATAAATGGCAAGACACCTGGTATTTTGGGTTTTTCAGAACAATACAGTACCCTCGATGGTAAATATGCTGGTGCTGAATTTGATTTACTTCCTAAACAAATTAATATTATTGAAGTAACTCAATATATTACTTTGCCCTTTTATTATCATTTAGACACTTTGTCTGAATTTTCAAAAGCAAATTATGAAAAAATAACAATTTATGGAGACAGAAACGTAGATATAGAATTTAATGAATATTACCCTTTTAAAAAAGTTTCAAATGATAAATGGGTCTGGGAATATTCTAATATAGATACAAAAGATAAAAATTTACAAAATTTTATAACCATAAAATCAAAGGAGAATTCAAATGGACAATTAAACCTTATTAAACAAAAATTTAGTTTTGCTGCATATAAAATTTTATTTATTGGTGGATTGGCTTTAATATTATTAATTATAATTATTTTATTTTTTAAAAGAATAAAAAGGTAAATATACTATTTAATTAAAAGTTGGTATTTTCTCAAAACTACCAACTTTTTGTTTTCCAAGTAACCCAAACAATATCTAAGTATCGTGAACAATGTTACAATAACTTCGACTAAATCTTTGTAATGAGTAAACTTAATTCTGTTTTGAAATCACTTTGCCCGGTTTTTATTTTTTTATCAATTTCAACTAGTCTAGAAAAAATCTTTTTGAGTACTTGCAGGGAAAAACTTCTCACCTGAGTTGAAGCTTTCTGCACTACAAAAGGATGAAGCCTCAAATAACTAGTAATTTTTCTAGAAGTTGCCCCTTGATCAAGCGCCTGCCTTACTTGCATGAGAATTCTAAATTGCCTGATTATCATATGAAGTAAATAGCTATCAGCTACTCCTGCCTCTATTTCTTTTTCAAACAAATCTAGGGCTTGGGCCTTGTTTCGATTGCTAATAGCATCTGTAAAAGCAAAAATATTTTCATCGAACTTGCCCCTAATAAATTCTTCTACATCTTCTTTTTCAATTTCCGCTTCACAAACTTTGTCGCCAAGAAGACACTGCGCTTTTTTATAGTTTATTAATTTATTGATTTCATTATTCAGCTGCCATAAATCACTACCAACTAAACTAGAAAGAAGAACTGCTGCCTGCTGTTTGATTTTTCCATTTTTTGCTTGAAATTCTTTTTTTATCCAGTTAATAATTTCTGTATTTGATAATTTTTTGAATTCCTGCGTATATTTTTGCTTATTTAAAAAATTGAATAATTTATTTTTTCCCATGCCTTCGCTAGCTATGTCATCCCAAAAAATAATTATATTTTCCTGATTTTTCTTGTCCACCGAATCCGCCCCTTCGGCGAAGCAGGAGGGTTCTTTTTTAATTAAATAATCTCTAAGTTCATCAAAAATAGTTTTTGATTTTGAGGAAAAAATTCTTTCAATTATAATCATTCTTTTTTTTGAAAAAAGAGAAGAGGCTCCAATTATTTCATTTATTTTATTGAGGTTAATATTTTCTCCATCCAAAATATTCAAGCTATTTCCGCTTGGATCTATGTCTCGCAAAAATTTATTTTTTAACTCTTTCAATTTTTGTCGGCTTCTGTATGTATCTTCACCATATAGAAATATTATCATATTTTAATATCATAATCTAAATATAAGTAAAAATCAACTGTAACAAAATAGCTATTTTTACGTATTATTTATATATAAGAAAAAATATGAAAAAGAAATTTTATCAAATTAAACTAATAACCAACAATCCCGTAGTTTATGGGCATTATTCTCTTTTTGTTTGCCACTCCTGTTGAGTTAATTTAATTTGATACAATTCGACCTCCATTTTCAAATTAGCCTTACCGGACCGGTAAGGCTAATTTTGTTCATTGATAAAGAAAGGAGAAGCTATAAAAAGACAAAGAGTCGTTTTTCTGGCTGGCGAAAAAATCGACCTCGGAATCTTGGAAAAAGAACAAGACATTGGAAGATGTTTGAGGTGGGTGAACGATCAAAAAATCACAAAATTCCTATTAATCGGCGTTCTTCCGACCAACAAAAATCTTGAGGAAGAATGGTTTGAGAAACAAGGAAAAGACAAAGACAATATCGTGTTTGCCATCCTGACAAAAGAAGGAGAAATGATCGGAGTGGCTGGTTTGCACAAAATCGACTGGCTGACTGGGCTGGCTGAGGCTGGAATTTTGATCGGAGAAAAACAGCACCATTCAAAAGGTTATGGCACAGAAGCGGAAAAACTGCTTCTTTTCTATGCCAAGGAATATCTAAATCTGAGAAAAATTACGGGTCGAATTTTTGAAGAGAACTATGCCAGCAGAAAAGCAGCCGAAAAAAATGGCTTCGAAAAAGAAGGTTTTTTTAAAGAGCACCTCTTCAGGAGAGGAAAATTTCACAATATTATTTTCTATTCAAAATTCATCTAGAAGTATAAACCGGTCCAAAAGGCTAGCCCCGAACCACTAAGGGCTAGCCTTTTTCATTGTTTTAATTGATAATTTTTGCTATAATTATAATATAAATTAATAAACCTAATATAATCTAGACGATGCAAACAACTAAATGCCCCCTCTGCAATAGCGATTTGATTATTGGAGAGGGATCTTTTGAAGGCGACCTCATTGATTGCCCAAACTGCGAAGGTGAGCTGGAAATCGCATCCCTTCATCCTCTGCGGGTTGCGGAAATCAAAAACGAAGAAGAAACTGATTGGGCAGAAGAAGAATAATTAAATTATTTCAATTTTTATTTTTTACTTGTTATCCAGGGCTGTTTTGATTTATAACTCCGTAAAATGATACGGAGTTTATTTTATTTTTCTAGCTTCTTTTTTAAAAAGGTCTCCTCTTTCTTTGTAATTTTTGAATATCCCAAAACTTGCGCAAGCCGGAGAAAGAAGAACCACGTCTCCTTTTTCAGCGTTTTTTCTAGCCAACCGAACTGCTTCACTCATAGAATTTGCTGATTTAATATTTTTGGCTGAATATTTTATTTTCAACAAATTCTTTTTTATTCTTGGGCTTGCATCTCCTTTTATTAATATAACTAATTTTGTTTTTCTTTTAGCTACTTTAGAAAAATTATTAAAATTTGAATTTTTTTCTGCTCCGCCTGCTATAAGTATAATCGGCAAATCAAAAGATTTCATGGCAGTTATGGCAGATTCCGGTATGGTTGCAAAACTATCTTCATAATAATCAACACCCTTGACTCTTCTTACAAACTCCAAACGATGTTCAAGGCCTTTAAATTTTTTAACTGCTCTTTTTATCACTTCTTCTTTTACGCCGACTAGCTTGGCCACTTCAAATGCAGCTGCAATATTTTCTTTGTTGTGCTCGCCAGATAAACGGCTCTCGATTTCAGATTTTTCAAAATAAATTACTTTGCTTTTCAAATTATGATTTCTTAATTTTTCTTTTAATTTTTTGCTAACCACTGCTTTGCCATCGCTTTTTTGGTGTTTGAGAATATTCAATTTCGCCTGCCAATATTCCTTTAAACTTTTATGATAATTTGGATTATTGGGGTCTGCTGGGGCTAGATGTTCTCCTGAAAAATTTGTGATTACAGCTATTTTCAAGCTTTTATCAGCATCTTCTAGTTGAAAACTAGACAACTCCAAAATTATCCAATCATTTTTTCTAATCTTATTTATAAATCCAAAAGGCGCGATGCCAATATTTCCTCCCAACCATACTCTTTTTCTGCTTTCTTTCAAAATATTGTAAATCAAAGAGCTGGTCGTGCCTTTTCCTTTTGTTCCAGTAACTCCTATTATATTTTTTGTGGGGCATATATCAAAAAATAATTTTATCGGGCTTGAGAGCTCAACTCCCATTTTCAAAGCTTCTTTGATCCCTGGGCAATCCATGGGCCAACCAGGAGAACGAAATAACACATCAAAACCATCAAGATTTTTGTTTGCGTTTTCTCCAAGTTTCCAAGAAACGCATTTTTCTTTATTAAATCTTTTATATTTTTCTCCCAATACTTTCTTGTCTCTCGTGTCGCAAATTGTGATTGCGCAATTAACTTTTTCATTAATAAAAAATTTGATCAAAGCTTGATTTTCAATACCGAGCCCAAGAATAGCTATTTTTTTGTTTTTTAAATTTTCTAAAATTTTATTTTTTTTCATATCTCTTAACTCTTAAATCATAAATATATAACTTTCTAACTTCCAACTTTATACTTCTAACTTCGTTAACTCCCCCCAACTTTTTCCCACACTTACATCTACTTCTATTGGCACTTTGAGCTTTATTACATCTTCCATTGTCTCTTTTATTTTTGAAGCATATTTTTTTATTTCACTTTCCTTGATCTCAAACAAAAGCTCATCATGAACCTGAATAATCATTTTTACTTCATCTTTTTTAAATTTTTTTTTCAGAGCTTGATTAATTTCTATCATGGCCATCTTTATCATATCAGCTGCTGTGCCTTGAATGGGCATATTTGTAGCAATTCTCTCGGCACCCTTCTTGACCATAATTACAGACGAATTTATTTCTGGTAAATATCTAATTCGACCAAACAAAGTTTCTGCATATCCTTTTTCACGAGCCGATTCAATAGACTTGTCAATATATTTTTTTATGCCCTTATAAACCAAAAAATATTGATCAATAAATTCTTTGGCCCTAAAATACGGAATATCTGCGGTTTGCGATAATCCGTGCGGACCCTGTCCGTACAGAATACCAAAATTGGTTGCTTTGGCTTCTCGACGCATTTCTTTTGTGACTTTTTCTGGATCTATTTGGTTGATTTCAGCTGCCGTAGCCGTATGAATATCAACCCCCTCCTCAAAAGCTTTGATCATTTTTTTGTCTCCAGACATATGAGCTGCCAACCGAAGTTCGATCTGAGAATAATCAAGCGCTAAAATTTTATATCCTTTTGGAGCTACAAAAGCTTTTCTAATTTCTCTTCCCAACTCTGTTTTGACAGGAATATTCTGTAAATTTGGTTCAGTTGAAGACAAGCGACCAGTAGCAGTCACGGTTTGATTAAAGCTAGTGTGCAAACGACCTGTTTTTTTATTTACCAATTTTGGCAAAGCATCTACGTAGGTTGTGATCAGTTTATTTAACTCTCGATATTCCTGAATAAATTTTATAATAGGATGAAAATCTTTTAACTTACTCAATTCATCGGCAGAAGTAGAAAATCCTGTTTTTGTTTTTGAAACATTTATTGTTGGAATTTCTAACTTTTCAAATAGCACTATTTTCAATTGCTGTGTTGAATTTATATTAAATTTTTCTTTAGCCTGTTTATAAATTTTTTCTTCTAGCTCTTTTATTTTTTTATTAATTTTTTTGCTAATATTAAATAAAAATTTCTCATCCAGTCCAACTCCATTATCCTCTACTTCTGAAAGCACTTTGACCAATGGCATCTCAATTTTCTTAAATAATTCATTAAGCTTTTTTTCTTTGAGCTGTTTTTTTAATTTATTCACCAATCTCTGGGTAAAATCAGCGTCCTCGCAAGAATACAAAAAAAGTTTTTCTGTTTCTACTTCGGAAAAACTAATTTTGTCTCTGCCTTTCCCCAAAAGGTCTTCTTTGGCAATCTTTTCATAACCCAATTCTGTAAAAGTTAAAGCATCCAGATTGTGCTGACGAGTTCCTGGATTCAAAAGATATGAAGCTATCATAGTATCAAATTCAATTCCTTTCACCTCAACTCCATTGCTTCTCATTACCCGAACATCAAATTTCATGTTATGAGCATTTTTTTTAACATTCTTGTCTTCAAAAATAGGTTTTAGTTTTTTCAACCATGGATGATTTTTCTTGCTTTCTCCTGCCCGCTCGTGACTCGCAGTGGCAGACAGATTGCTTTCTTTATAATTAAACAAATTATTTTCTTCACTTCTTACTTCTAACTTCTTACTTCTAACTTCTAAATAATATGCAACTCCTTTTTCCCATGAAAAACTAATTCCCAATAGATTTGATGTCAAAGGATCAAATGATGAAGTTTCTGTATCAAAAGTAAATTCTTTTTGTTCTTTTATCTTTTTTAAAAATAAATTAAATTTTTTATCATTATCAATTAAAATATATTTAAATAAATTTCTGTTTCTTTCAAACTTGTCTTCCGTTTTCTTTTCTTTTTCTTCTTTCGTGCTGTTTTGATCTTTGTTTATCAAGGCATGCACTCTAGGAAGAAGCGACTTGAATTCTAGGTCGCTTAAAAATTTAGTCACTTTTTCTGAATCAAAATTTCCAAATTTTACATATTCTAATTTAAATTTTATTTTTACGTCTCTCTTTATAGTGGCTAAATCACGAGACATATAGGCATCATCTTTATATTGTTTTAATAACTCAATTGTTCTTTCTTTAATTGTGTTTTTGTGTTTTTGTGTTTTTGTGTTTTTTATATAATCATAAACGCCATCCAACGTTTTAAAATTTTTAAGCAATTCAACTGCCCCTTTTTCACCAATGCCTTTCACGCCAGGGATATTGTCGCTCGGATCTCCACGAAGAGCTTTGTAGTCAATCATTTGATTTGGTTTGAGACCATATTTATCTATCACTCCTTTTTTATCATACAAAACGCTATCAGAAAGTCCTCGGCTCATTGTATAAACTTTTGTATTATCATCAACCAACTGAAGCGTGTCCATATCTCCGGTGACAATTATTTTCTCAATATTACCGTCTACTTCTTTTACAATAGTTCCTATCAAATCATCTGCTTCAAATCCTTTTTCTTCATAAATAGGAATATCAAAACTCTTGGCCAAATCTTTAACCAAGGGAATCTGTTTGTATAAATCATCCGGAGCAACTACCCTTTTTGCTTTATATTCCTTGTATTTCTCATGTCTAAAAGTCGGGCCCTTTTTATCAAGAGTCAAAACAATAAACTCTGGATTAAATTCTCTGATAGCCTTGAAAAGTACTGTGGCAAAACCATAAACAGCATTAACCATAACTCCATCCTTGGTAGTCATAGTTGGGGGCAGAGCGTGAAAACTCCTATGAATCAGGGCGTTCCCATCGATAATTAATAGTTTAGCTTTTTTATTTGGCATATAAACTTATACTAATATTATAGCATATTAAGCTATAAAACAAGACGAAAAATCAAAACCGGGTCACTTGCGGTTTATTTCGCAAGCGCCCGGCTTTTTTTGTCAGTCAAGCATCAGGTTTGTGCCTGATATTATCTCCAGGGAGATTCAAGACCCCTCTTTTGATTTCTTGCACTGACATCTCTTCTGCCTCCAATCTTTCCCTCAGGTGATCCACAATAACCTGCGGATTAATAGTTTCACCACAAGTGAAAACGTCCACTGCGGCGTAGCCATATTCCGGCCAAGTATGGATCGCGACGTGAGACTCTGCAATCACAACAACTCCGGAAACACCATATGGAGAGAAAAGATGAAAAAAGGGTTGAATGATGGTTGCTCCGGAAACCTCGACAGCTTGGAGCATAAATTTCTCTATCATATCACGATTGTTCAATGTTGCCCTGTTGCATCTGTACATTTCTACTACAAGCTGAATTCCTAGAGCGTTCATCTTTTGACCCCTCCTTTCTGTTTTGATTTTTATTTTTATTTTATGAAATAAATAATAACATTTATTAAAACATATAACAATAATTAAATAACAAAAAACCACCTCAGTTTTTACCAAAGTGATTTTTAAATATTGTGTGAGAGTAAGTAAGCGGGGTTATAACTTTCTTTAAAGATAATAAAAAAATTGATTTTTCAAAAATATTATACAAAGAAAATATATAAAATAAATAACAATAAAACTAATAAAATAGTGTATAATAAAATATACTTAATTTTTTTTGCTAACCCACTCTCTTCTTTGCCGTGGCCAGGAACAAATTTGCCAAAAAGTCTATTTGATTTTAAAGAATTTAACTTTAACAAAAATATTATAAGTAAAAAACAGAAAACAAAGACTTCAAAATATAAAGAGACACTACTAACGTCCTTATAAAAACCAAAAACAATCCAGGCCAAAGAAATAAGGGCAAGCCCAAATATTTTTTCCAAGGTGTATTTTTTTAGATTTTCAGCTTCAGCCATTAACCTTGTTTTCGCAACGCCCATAGAGCCAATGATTACTGTTATCACAAAAATTGTTAAATGGAAATAATTAAACATATTTAAATTATAACAAAAAATCACCTATAAGGCGATTTCAAAAAGTGGACCAGACAGTCCCGAGGCCTCGGGAGAACCCGCCACCCCCTGCGTGCAATCCCGAG
>Ga0066639_10005489_pt1 | contig 10645 bp, 9 predicted proteins | sample CryGeyCG2114_010_2_FD_59504 | JGI IMG/M metagenome (GOLD analysis project Ga0066639, IMG submission 59504) | Groundwater microbial communities from aquifer - Crystal Geyser CG10_big_fil_rev_8/21/14_0.10 | ecosystem: Environmental > Aquatic > Deep subsurface > Groundwater | place: USA: Utah... | reverse complement strand
AGTATTTATCCCGCGTGAAACCGAGATTTGATTTAATTCTTTTGCAACGGCAATAAGCGGATAGATATGCCCGCCACTCTCTCCTCCCGTGAGCAAGATTTTCAATTTTTTAGGTTGTTTTGTCATAAACTTTAATTTTTATTTTAACGTTTTTTAAGAATATTTAGAAATATTAACAATCATTCCGCTGATAGTCATAAAAACCGCAAGAGCTGTTCCGCCAAAACTTATAAACGGCAAAGGCGTTCCGGTCAAGGGAAGAATTCCAGAAATAGAACCGATATGCGCCGCAACTTGCAAAGTTAAAAGAGCGCCAAAACCAAAAAGAAGCAATTGGCCGAATTTATCGCGATAATTCTTGGCAATCAGGAATATTCTAAGGACCAATAAGAAGAATACGAAAATCAATACTGACACGCCAATAAATCCGAGCTCTTCAGCGATTACGGCAAATATAGAATCCCCTATCGGTTCAGGTAAATAACTTATTTTTGTAGTTGATTTGCCGTATCCGACTCCGATTAATCTTCCCGAACCAATTGCGATACGAGCTTGATTTAAATGGAATCCGCTTGTTTCTAAATTAGTCTCCGGATTAAGGTAAGCTAAGATTCTTTCCAGCCTATAGGGCGTAAAATAAATCACCAGCATAAATATAACAGTTAATAAGAATCCCGCAGACGCTATATAACGAAGCTTGGCTCCGCTTATGAAATAAACGATAACCGCTGTTGCTATTAAAATCGCTGTTATGCTTGTTGCAGGCTGTTTTAAGAGTAATAATGCGATAACACCGGTAACGGTTAAAAAAGGTAGGAAACCTTTGCCTAATTTTTTTTGTCTTTCTGTCTTTCTTCCCAACCAAGCTGCCAAATAAACAATAAAAGTGAATTTTAAAATTTCAGAAGGTTGGAATGTAATCGGGCCGAAAGCCAACCAGCGAGAAGAGCCTTTGGCGGCAGTTCCAAGCGGAGTAAATACAAGTGCCAGTAAAAAAATAGAAAATAGTAATAGCCATAAGGAGATTTTCTCCCATCGTCCGTAATAGATTTTTGAAGTCAGAAAAAATCCAATCAACCCAAAACTGAATCCATAAATAATTTGATGTTTTAAATAGAAATAAGTGTCGCCGAATTGAATTTTTCCCAAGTCAGACGAAGCGCTCGCCAACATTACGAGCCCGAAGATCACAAGCAGCGCAAAGCAGGAAAGAATTAAATAATCAGGATGATGACCCCGTCTTCTTAACCTGATTTTTTTTCTCCTCATAAAACACTGTTTAAAACTTCACCGGTAAAATTATTATTGAATTCACCTCCGTCAACCGCTAATTTGCCGTTTACAAAAGTATTGATTATTTTACCATCTTTATAAAGTGACAAATCCGCAATCATACCTTCTTTAATTTCTCCTCTGTCTTTAAGGCCAAATATTCTGGCGGGAACGCTTGTGATTTTTTGAACCGCTTTCTCAATCGGCATAATCTTTGTTTGCAGGGCGATTTCAAGAAACTTTGGGAAGGTGTTTAAAATTCTTTCATGCGCAATGACGCGCGCAGTTTCTTCAAGGCTTGGACTGCTTGAAGCCACTAAAGCCTTTTTATGGGTTAAAGATTCAATCGCAAAATCAATATTGATATTTTTATAGAATAAAGCCGCGCGCATATTTGTAATTTCCATCAAACGCAAAATCCCCTCTTCTAAATCAACCATCTGAGCTTCCGCAAATTCTTTTAGAGTTTTTCCGACCAGATATTCTTGGTTTGGGGCATGCGCGATTATTATTTCTTTTCCGCTATGGCAATTAAGTTCGCCCCGAATTTTTCTCCGCGAATCTGAATTTCGTATTGCTTTCAGCATCCCTTCAAGCTTTCCTTTTCTAAATTGCTCCGGCAAAAACATATAGATAGAAACAATGCTTGTGTCAGACGGATAACTGCCGAAATGTATATCAAGATTCGCTTTATCCAATAACCTAAGCGCCTCTTCAAACTCTTTTTCAAATCCAAGTATCGGTCTTAGGTGATTGATGATTATTTTAGCTTCTGTTTCCCGCGCCAATCTTATCACTTCTTTAACTGATTTAACCAAGTCTTCTTTTTCATTTCTAAGATGAATGGAAAAAATTTTCTCTTCTGCTTTTGCTAGATTCCCTAATGCTTTAAGCTCGCTAAAAGAAGTTTTAAAAGAGTGAGAATAACTAAGTCCGACAGAAATTCCAAAAGAACCTTGATTAAAAGAGTCTTTAATTATTTTTTTGAAAACCTCAAGCTCATTTCGCGTTAAATTTCTTAAAGAATTTCCTGTTAACGCCCGCTTAACCGTTGAGTGGCCGGTTAAAGTCGCAAAATTTACGCCAATTTTAGATTGAGACAAGTTTTTTAAAAACTCAGACATAGTATGCCAATTAACGTTAATGCTGTCTGTATTAGACCACTTTCTAACAGACTCTAAACTTCCATATAAAAGCGGCGCCAAAGACGAACCGCACTGGCCTCCTATGATTGTCGTTACTCCCTGGATTAGAAAATATTTCTGGTCGCGATTGGTAAAAATAGTTAAGTAATGGTCAGAACCTGTATCAGTATCAATAAATCCCGGAAGTAGATACGCGTCATTTCCGTTAATAATTTTATCAGCGTCCTGTCTTGGAAAACTTCCGATTGCAGATATTTTGTCGCGATTCAATAGAAGGTCCGCGCGATACGGAGGTTTGCCTGTTCCATCAACAATTTGCGCATCACGAATAAGAATCATTCTTTTATTATAACGCAAATTAGCCAATATAAACCAGCTGTGTTATAAACTTAACTCAAACCCTAATATTTTTCAGTCGTTATAAATACTGATTTAAGAAAAATATCACTAAACCGAGAACACTGAACATTGCAGAAGTTATCCAGAATCTCATTGTGACTTTTGTTTCATGCCAGCCCAATGCTTCAAAATGATGATGGATAGGCGTTGACAGGAGAACTTTCTTACCCCTGAATTTTTTACTGAGTATTTGAACTATAACCGATAAAGACTCAATAACTAGAATTATTGCAAAAAATGGCAAGAGCAAAGTCGTATTAGTGAGCATCGCAACCACTCCTATTGTAATTCCTAAAGACATTGAACCTGTATCGCCCATAAAGAATCTGGCAGGATATATGTTAAACCATAAAAATGCCAAAAGCGCGCCGATTGTTACTCCTCCAAAGGCGGCTAAATTAAATCTTCCCAGCGCAAAAGCAACAACGGTTAGAGATAGAAAAGTAAAAAGCATCGCTCCTCCTGCTAAGCCGTCCAATCCATCAGCTTCATTTGCGGAGAACGCGCTTGAAACAATGACAAAAATAAAAAGAGGGACATACCACCAACCAATACTTACTTGACCGACCAAAGGAATCAGCAAAACATCCCAATCAAGCCTGAAATAAAACCAAAGCGCCCCTAGAAGAGCTATAAAAAAATAGACAATCAGTTTTTGGCTTACACGAAGACCGCCATTATTAGGTCCAATTCTTAGAACTCCGAAAATATCGTCAGTCAATCCCAATATTCCTGCGGCGAGCATTGCCACCAAAGGCAAATACGTTTCAGCGCGGTCAACAAAATTTAAATAACCGAAAAATCCGTCAAAAATCGCGCTCATCATCCAAATAACGAGCGCCATTCCGATAACGGTTCCCCAAATAATTAAGCCGCCCATTGTTGGCGTTCCGGATTTCTTTCTATGCATCTTTGAAAAAATCGGAGTTTGTCCTGTATCTCGTATTTGTTTTGCGGCGTTGAATTTTTGCAGTTTTCTGCTGATAAACGGTGTTAATGATAAAGCTGCAAAGAATGCCGCAAGCGTTAAAGTTAAGATTTTTACTACTTGTAAAATAATCATTTTAAGTATTTTGACTTAATGTTTGACAAATCTAAGCCGAAAAATGTTTTAAATATTTCTTTTTAGCCAATCGTATAATTTTTCGGTTTCATCAAATCTGTTTTCGGTTCCGAACACGATAATCAAAAACCTTTTTCCGTTGAATTTGAAAATTGAAACAAGGTTACCTCTTGCTTCATCTGTGTAGCCCGTCTTTCCTCCATTAAAATCATGCCTGCCCGCAAATCGGTTATTCGCCGGAATAAACCTTTCTTCTCCGGATTTTAATTCTAAAATATTAGCGCCTCGTTCACTTAAGATTTCAAATACTGAAGGGTGGTTTTGTGAAATATAATTTACCAATCTTTCCAAATCCGGAATTGTCGTTTGATTTAAAATTGAAAGCCCCGCAGGGTCAAAAAATACTGAGTTAAACATTCCGATGTTTAAAGCTTTGTTTCTCATCAGATTGATAAATTCTTCATATCCATAAAAATCAGCCAAAGCAACCGCCGCGTCATTGCTTGAAATTATAAGCATAGCTTTTATTAAATCAGACGTGCTAAAAGTTTCGCCTATTTGAAAATTCCCGGAATACCCGACCGTTGAGACGGCATTTTCGTTTATTACAATTTTTTGCTCCGGCTTTATATTTTCACCGGCAATAACAGCAGTCATTAATTTTGTGATAGACGCCAAAGGCCACCGTTTATCAATATTTTTTTCAAATAAAGCCCGGTCAGCTCCTAATTCTTTAACATACGCTGAAGAAGCGTTGATTTCTGGCGGCGGCTCGGTTCGTCTTATCGGTTCCGGTTCTAACGAAAGTATCAATCTTTCTCCTAAGCCTGTCTGTGTTCGCCGCGGTTCGCTGTTGACAAATTGAGGCGTTCTTATATTGTCTTCTTTAACTTTTAAAGTATTGGCTATAAGACTGGTTTCTTTTACATCGTCCGGCGCCGTTATCCTCTGACCGACGGTGCTCTCTGTTTGTCCCATCAACACTAAAATCAATACTATGAGCGCAAAAGAAACGCTTTGTAAATTATATTTGGACATATCTAATCTGATTTTAATTTTTCAATTACATTTCTATATTTTTCATATTCCGGCAAGTTTTGATTGCGTTCTAAGCCGGTATGTTTTAAAAAATCAAAACTTACGCTGTAAATATATGCGTTTTGCCTTTTAGGGTCGGATTTCCTTTCAATTAAGCCGCGAATCAGCAATGCCCGCAAGATGAAAGTTGAATTTACTCCGCGAACATAATCAATGACATTTCTTGAAATCGGCCCGCCGTATGCAATAATAGCCAAAGTTTCCAAAGCCGCAGGCGTTAATTCTTCTTTGAGTTCGTCTTTTATGAAACTTTCAAAAATGCCGCCAAATTCCGGTTTTGTAGTGAGTTGAATTTTTGTATCTGAAAAAATTAAAGAAAACCCTCTATTTTCAGCTTTTAAATTTTCGCTGAGAATATCCAAAGAAGTTTTAATCTCGCCCTCTTCCAATTGCGCATAATTTTCTTGTTTTTTTAAGGTGCTTAGAATCTTTTTGATATCAATTGGCTCTCCATGTATAAAGAGAAGAGCTTCCAGAACTGCTTCTAGGTTTTGATTTTTAATTTTTTTATCCATTATCAAAAGTTTAATTTAAAATTTCAGATTAGTAAGAAGCTATCGTTTCTTAATAAGTATATCACCAAACTGCTCATCTTGCTCCAGATTTACAGATCGCTTTCTAAACAGATGAAGGATTGCTAAAAATGTAACAACAATTTCCTCTCGGGATTTGGCTTCTGCCAAGCCTGAAAAACTATGCTCGGCCGCTTCTTTTAACCTTGTAATCAATTCCTTAACTTTATTTTCTAAACTGATAATCACCGACCTGATTTTTTGAGTTTTTGGCATAAGCGCTTCAAAAGAACTCGCGAGGTTGTTCAGAGATGACAGAAGATTTTCCAGAGTTAAATTCGGAGCAGGATAAAAAAATGAAACATCTTTCAAAGAATTGAATAATTGTCTTGAGATAACATTCATTTCATTATTCCATAGTTCTCTAATATGGAAACTTGCCGTTTTTCTTTCGTCTTTCGTCTGAACCGCAAATTCTTTATAAATCTGCAGCCGGACTTCTAAGTCTTCAATGCTATCTTCTTCTTCTTCGGTTAAAGTTAAATCAGGCAGCAGTATTTTTGATTTTATCAAAACGAGCTTTGAAGCGACAACTAAAAAATCTGACAAAATCCCCGGTTCAATTTCGGGCTCAATCTTCCTTAAATAATCCAAAAAATCTTCGGTAACCGAAGCTAAAGCAATTTCAGTGATTTCCAGGTCCCGATTTTGGATGAGTTCTAATAATTTATTCAAGGGTCCGGAGAATTGTTGCAGTTTGACTTCAAACATAATTTTATATCACGCGTAAATCTCAAACATAAATTTTTAAATCTAGATTCCGCGCAGTAGATTTAATATTGTATTTAAATCATACTTAATTTCGAATAACTATCTATGACATTTTAATGCTATATTTCGGGTAATACAAGCGTTTGTTTTAATCGGTTGAAAATACGATTTGCATAACGATGAACTGCGCTAATTGCGATTGATAATTAGCGCAGCGATTAGTGAATCAATAGAAAAATCCGTAAATTTCCCTTTCGTTTTCAATCTCTGAATCTGATGCCGAATGCGCGATTTTGAATACCGGATACGCGATTCTTTAGCTTGTCATTCAAGCGCCTCTTGCGTATAAATATTGCTCGCGTTCCATAGCATCCATCCAGAATAATCGTTAGGTGCCGTATTTGTTGCGGAATCGTAAACGGCTTGCATTTGCTTACGAACCATTGGCGCGTCATAAACGGCGCCTAAGTCAAAATCCTGCAACCACGGCCGAAGTTTCGCTAATTTATTCGGATTAAACCTTGAAGGAGGCGTAGTCGTTGACGCGTTCTGAAGAATTATTTTACGCTTGAACTCCTTAATCCTATCCAATGCCGTGTCAATTGAATAACGAATAACCTCATACGGGTATTCTGCCGGTTTCCTGTAGCCTAGAAATCCGGTGAAATAATGCGACGGATAAACCATAGGCGCAATATAATCAAAAAAAGGCAAGGCATCCTCTAAATACTGTCCTATTCCTAAATCGTCCGGATTTACGGTAACAAGGCCAAACAAATCCGCGGAAATTTTTTTATCCGGCAATTGATTTCTTACATATTCAAAAAAACTCGCGATAATTTTTTGCTTGTGAATTTTTTTATCCCAAAAAGGATAGATAATATCTCTTAAATTGCCATCTGAAGCAAAACGGATGTAATCAAAATTTATTTCGTCAAACCCCCGAGCAAAAGCGTCTTTCGCGATTTCAATATTATAATTCCAGGCTTCAGTTGCTGCAGGGTCAATCCACGACAACCCTTGCCTGTCTTTCCATATTTTTCCAGTTGAAGAGCTTTGCATTGCTAAATCCGGCCGAGCCAGAGCTAATCTTGGGTCTTGAAAAACAGACAATCTTCCAATCACATAGATTCCCTCGCCGTGAAGTCTTTTAATTAATGTGTTTAATTGCGGGATTCTGACTTCCACCGCTTGATAATTGTTAGGCAATTCAAGATTCGTGTCGTAAAGTATGTAGCCGGAATAATCTTTGATGTCAATAACAATAGCATTCAATTCGCTATTTCGTATTAGATTCAGAAAATAATCTACTTTTTTCTCATTTCCGGATGACCAGCCGGTCGCATAAATCGCTTTTATGATTTGAGGAGGATTTTCAAGCGGTTTCTGCGGTTCAATATCGTTGTAAGAAGCGCGTTTAGATTTTTCTTCGACTTTGGATTTATTTTCTAATCCTTCAACTTTAGGCAAGACGTCAGCTAGAGAATTAAAAGAAGTAATACTTATTAAATTGGATTTTTTGAAAATTCCGGTTCCCCGCACAAAGATGCCTGCCGAAATTATGAGGATTATTAGCAATATGGACTTCTTGAACATAGGTTTAATTTTACTTTAAAACTTGATAAAAATGAATAACCTTGAAAGCCCGGAGAAAATTCAATAAAACGCGCGGAGTATCTCATCTCCAACCATCACCCAATCCAACCATCACCCAACTCTTTACCTTATACAGGATTAATCTGGAATAAGGTAAAGAGTTTAGTTGGAGTTTAAGAATTAAGTTTGGAGGAAATTGAAAAGAGTTTAGTTTTAGGGAAACTTAAAATGTTTGAATTCTTCTAAGATAGAACAGAAATTACGAAAAAGAGACATTACAAACCTTGAATTACGAAACTCCATTTCAAGCCTTTTTCCCGTCTTTAGGCTTTGGCTTTGCAAAAATTTCTGTGTCATACCGGAGGTAGATCCGCCTCTCACGGAAAATATACTCGGTATCCTCGCGAAATTTTTACTTTGCTCGCCTGAAATTCCGAAAAAATCCAACGAAAGGAGTTTCGTAATTCAAAGTTACAAAATTGCGACAATTGAATTATAATATATAATGAATTCAAATGAGTTTAGCTATTTATCGGAAATACAGACCGAAAATTTTAAGTGAACTGCTTGGTCAGGAACATATTGTTGAGATTTTAAAAAATGCCGCAAAACGAAATCGTCTTGGGCACGCGTATCTTTTTTACGGTTCGCGCGGCTCGGGAAAAACAACTGCCGCGCGTCTTCTTGCAAAAATCGCAAACTGCGAAACACGTGAAAAAGATGAAAATTTCAGAGATAAAGGCGAACCGTGCAATAAATGCCGGCCATGCTCTGAGATTGATTCAGCTCATGCTTTGGACGTTCAAGAGATTGACGCCGCTTCAAATCGCGGAATCGACGAAATTCGCGACTTAAAGGAAAGCATAAAGCTATCCCCTTCTTCATACAAATACAAAGTTTTCATTATTGATGAAGTTCATCAATTAACAAAAGACGCTTTTAACGCGTTATTGAAAACTTTAGAAGAGCCGCCGGAACATGCAATTTTTATTTTAGCCACAACTGAATACGAAAAAGTTCCCGCCACAATCATTTCTCGCGCGCAGAGATTTCATTTTAAAAAATTGGCAGTAAGTTCAATTATTGGAAAATTGAGACAAATCGCAAAAAACGAAAAAATTTCCGTGACCGATGAAGCTTTAGAACTAATCGCGGCAAGCGCAGAAGGAAGCCTAAGAGACGCGGAATCATTGCTTGACCAATTGTATTCTCTGGAAAATGAGATAACTTTAACTTCTGCGGAAAAAATTATCGGGAAAGCGGGTTTTAGCCGAACCTCACAACTCGCAGACGCATTATTAAAAAACGATTTGAAAAAAAGCCTGGAATTTGTCTCCGCAATAACAGAAGAAGGTTACAATATTACGGACTTAAACAAAGAATTAATTCACTATTTTAGAAAAGCAATAAGCCTAAAATTTGATTCAGAATTGGAAAATATTTTTAAAAATCAATTAACCGGAAACGAATTAGAGCAAATTAAATCGCATAGCAGAATAATTGACGAAAAAAAACACATTAATCTTATTAAGTCATTGATTCGCGCGCACGCTGAAATGAGGTATTCGCCTTTTCCGCATATTCCGCTTGAAATCGCGATTATAGAGAATTTGAGAAATCAGTGAGTCAAGATGTCAATCAGAGAGTAAATCACGCTAGAAATTCACGTTCGTCATTAAGCCAGTCGTTTTTTTCAAAACCGGTTTTTATTTATTTTCGCGGTAAATCGCGTAATATTTTATTTCTCTATTGGGATAAATCAGTGGATAATTTAAATTGACTGAATCGAAAATAAGATTATACTGAGTTTGGAGGGTAGCGTAAAGTTGGCTAAGTGGGACACAGCGAGTAACTTCGGTTGTCAGCTGTGTCGCGAAACAAGGCGAGAATAGCCGTAAGCATGTTTCATTCCTCTCGGGCGAGGTGAAACTCACTTTGCGTAAACCCGACACTGGCCGCTGGCGAAACAAATTGCACAAACTTCAAAATTTCGCTAGCGGCCCTTTTATTTTTTTTGTAAACAAAATCCGCTACTACACTAATTACCGATCGGTAATTAGTGTAGTATATGCGTATATTCAAACGATTAAAATAGGTATTTTCTTAACGCGCGATGATTTTTTAAGCTGAAAATTAACTATTTTAATCTTAGAAAAAATTTGCAAGTCTAAGTAAAAATGTTATTATTCAAAAATATTGCCGGATCGTCTAAAGGTAGGACGTCAGGTTTTGGTCCTGAAAATTGGGGTTCGAGTCCCTATCCGGCAGCAGAATTGAACGGAGCAAACTTTGAGTCTTGAGATTATTGTATCCAGGCTGATACACAAATCCAAAAAGAGAAATTTACCCCTAGGAAGCCGTAGGCTTTTCTTCGGGTTCTGCGCTGACTGCCTCGCCGAAAAATTGCTAAATATGTTAAAATTTATCTATAAAAAATAGAGTGGCATTTCCGGTATTGTTTTTTTTCAAGTCGCTATCTTATTACAAAATAACGATAATTTATGGAAAAACCGAGAATAGAAGACCCGTCTATGCTAATACCGATTGAGATGTATCAGATTTCCGGGCATGACGAGGTTGATCCAGAGAAATATCTTAGAAACAAGGATCAGGACAATTTAATAGAATTGGCTGTCGAGAAAGGTAAAATTTTGGATAAAACTTTAGACGCCCCGAAACAAGAACTAACTACACTTATTAAACAGGCCCTGTTAGAGGGAAATCCCGAGGTTAAAAGAAAAGCGACAACGATGATTTGTCACGCTCCGAGACAAGAAAGGGCTTCACTT
>Ga0066639_10005487_pt1 | contig 10649 bp, 9 predicted proteins | sample CryGeyCG2114_010_2_FD_59504 | JGI IMG/M metagenome (GOLD analysis project Ga0066639, IMG submission 59504) | Groundwater microbial communities from aquifer - Crystal Geyser CG10_big_fil_rev_8/21/14_0.10 | ecosystem: Environmental > Aquatic > Deep subsurface > Groundwater | place: USA: Utah... | reverse complement strand
TCTTGCTTATTCTATGATTAACTTGCGTCCTTTTTTCAGTACTACTTAATATGAGTTCATTATAATATTATTATATACTATTTTATAACATAAACAAAAAAACGCCCTCATAAGCATTTTTTTAGGTGGTCAGGTGATTCAAACAACTTCTTCACCAGTTGTAAACCGAAGCTTCATTTCTTCTTTTTGTTCTTTTCTCAAATTCTTAAAAGTGCCCTTTGTCCATGGATGATTTTTGAGTACCTCGGCAACCCACTGCCCACCAAGCAAATGAGGCATCATTATATAATTGGCTCCAACTTCATACAAATCATCCAGGTGGTTGTTATGATAAAGATTGGCAATAATAATCGGCTTTTCACTAAGTTTACGGACATGTTTAATTAACATTTTTTGATCGTCTGCCTCCGGGATAGTAGAAATGATCATCTCTGATTTTTCTAAAGGCAACGATTCCAAAAATTCAATATCAGCCGCATCACCAAAATAAGCTGGAATACCTCTATGCCTCAATCTAGAAATTGCATCTGGATTGTAGTCCACAACCGCAAATTTAATTTTCTTTTCTGCGAGAGCCTCACACACCTTCCAACCAATGCGATGGTAACCAAAAACCCAAACAGAATATTTCTTACCCTCTTCCCCACCAGACTTGATAACATCTTCACCAAAACGTTTCAATAAAGGTAGAACCTTTTGATAAAGCTGCTCATTGTAAGTAATGAGATAAGAAGAAATAACAATTGTGATAAACGCCACGATAGTCAAAATAGCTAACTCTGGACCATTCAAATATCCTAGCTCTCCACCTTTGAAAACAAGTATAAAACCAAACTCACTAACCTGGGCAGCAGTGATGCCGGCCAAAAATGCACTGCGCCTGGTGTATTTCATGCGACGCATGACAAAATAAAGAATAATGGGATCGGCCACTAAAACAAAAACCGCTAAAATAACACCGGGGACCAAAGCAGATCTAATATCTCCAAGTTGGAGCTCGCTACCAAGGACTATAAAAAACAAAACAATAAAAAAATCACGAAGTGGTCTTACGCGACTGCTAATTTCTTGTTGATAAACCGAAGCCCCAAGTGAAATCCCGGCAATAATTGCTCCTATTTCAATACTAAACCCAGCCCAATACACCAGGCTGGCAACACCAAAACACCAAGCTATGGTGAATATGAAAAGTAATTCAGAGGATTTGGCAACACGATACATTATAAAGGGAAGTAAAAATTTTGACATGAGATACACTCCCCCCGCCAAAAGCAATCCCTTGGCGCCAACGGTCAAGATGGTTTCATACCAAGCATTTCCATGTTTATCTGAAGTGTTCAAAAAAATCATTATTGCAACGGCAATAATATCTTGCACCAGCAATACTCCTATTATATATCTTCCATAAACTGCTTCTAAATCTTTTTTATCTGCCAAAAGTTTTATTACAATAATAGTGCTTGAAAATGTAATGGCAATGGCAATAAAAAGCGACGAAACAAATCCAAAATGCAACAGCTTCATAATAACAAAACCAACCGCTGCTGTAATCAAAAACTGCAACACACCGCCAAGCACCACGGCCTTGCCAGTTTTTTTGATAAAATCAAAATTTAAACTCAAACCCACAATAAACAGCAAGAGCACAATTCCAAATTTGGCAAATGTTTCAAAAAATTCTTCACTCCCCTGAACTAAATTCAAAAACAACGGACCGGCAATAAGTCCGGCAATAATATAAGCAACTATGAGAGGTTGGCGCAACATTCTCATTATGAATGCTATCGAAACAGTGATACCAAGCACGACTGAAATTTGTAGAAAAATATTATCTACCATAGATGCACATATTATATCAAAAAAAACGATGTTTGTCGTTTCTTGTCACATAAATGTGTAAAAACTATCAATAGATAAAACCGGTTTTTATTTTATTCATCTGCGAAAAATGAAAGACGCACGCAACGCGTCTCTGTAAATTTGTTACATATTACATGTCATTTCAACTCACCCCATCTCTTTCCAATCTCCACATGCACTTCTATTGGCACGCGCAGCTTGGTCACCTGCTCCATTTCTTTTTTAACCATCTCGGCCACTTCCTCTGCCAAATCCTTTTTCACTTCCAATACCAACTCATCATGCACTTGTAAAATCATCTTAATATCAGTGCTTGAGTGCTTGAGTGCTTGAGTGCTTTTATGAACAGCAATCATCGCCATCTTCATCAAGTCCGCGGCTGTTCCTTGCACCGGCATATTTATGGCCATACGCTCTCCGGCTGCTTTTAGCTGGTAATTGCTTGCTTTAAGTTCTGGAATATACCGACGTCGTCCAAACAATGTTTCGACATATCCTTCTTTTTTGGCCAACTTCAATGTATCATCTAAATATTTTTTTACGCCTGAAAATTTTTCAAAGTATTTTTTTATAAAATCTTTTGCTTCCCACTTTGCAATACCGGTGCGAGACGATAATCCAAACGCTCCCATACCATAAAGCACACCAAAATTTACTGCCTTAGCTGCACTGCGCATTTCTTTTGTAACGTCTTTTAATGATACATTGTTTATAACAGCCGCTGTGGCTTTATGTACATCTTCACCTTTTTCAAAAATCTCTATCAACTTTTTATCTTTGGCTAAGGACGCAACAATACGTAATTCAATTTGCGAATAATCTGCCACGACCAACACATTCCCCGGCTCGGCAACAAATGCTTCACGAACTTTTCTACCAAGTTCGGTTCTAATAGGAATATTTTGCAAATTTGGGTCTGAACTTGAGAGACGACCAGTTGTCGTTACTGCCTGGTTAAATGTTGTATGAATACGACCAGTCTTTTTGTTTACAAGTCCTGGTAAAACATCTATATATGTATTGCGTAATTTTTCGAGCTCGCGATAGTTTTCAATATACTCAATAATGGAATGGGATTCCCGTAACTTTTCAAGCTCACCAGCGGCAGTAGAATACCCAGTCTTTCCCTTTTTTATGCCTTCATTTGGCAAGTTAAGTTTTTCAAACAAAATATCGCGCAACTGAACTGACGAGGCCACATTAAATTCCTCACCCGCTTCTTTCCAAATTTTCTTTTCCGATTTTTTAATCTCTTTATTAACATCTAGGGATGACTCTCTTAACATCTTTGTATCAATTGCAACCCCGTTCAACTCCATCTCTGCTAAAATCGGCACCAGAGCCATTTCTACGTCTTGAAAAAGCCCGAAATCCTCTTGTTCTTCAAGCTGTTTTTTGTATTTCTCATATACTTCCAAAACAATGCTCAATTCTTCTGCTACTAGTTTTGGATTTACTCCAAAAAAGCTCCCTTGGTCAGACCCAGCTGGCAATTCTCTACCCAGTTCACGCAAAGAAATTGCCTTCAGGTCATGAGCCCTGGTGCTCGAATTTAAAAGATACGACGCGACCATAGTATCAAACAGCTCACAAAGCACCTGAGCACCTGAGCACCTGAGCACTTTTACAAGTTGCTTTAAATCATGCCCAACAATGGTTTTCTTCTTATCTTCAAAAATACTAAAAACATTTTTATCAGGTTTTTCAATATAATAACTTCCCCTTTTCGTAACAAATACAAAGCCCATCAAATTACTATCTAAAATATTTGCCCCACTCAAAATTTCTTTGCAGGCAATTACTTTTTCTTTTTTAAGTTCATTCAAAATTTCTCCTAAATTTTTCTTATCAGCAACGATTAATTTTTTACCACGTATTTTTTTAGTAGTCTGTTCATTGATCATTGATTGTTGATCATTGTCAGTCCCCGGCAACCGCTTTATGAGCGAATAAAATTCGAATTTTTGAAAAAGTTTTATTAATCTTGATTGATCAAACTCTCCAATCTCACAATTTTCCAATTTAAACTTCAAACCACTAACATCCCGCCGAATAGTGGCAAGCTCCTCACTCATCTTGGCATTCTCCTCACCTTCCTTTAACTTTGAAATAACGCCCTGTTTAAACTGATCACTGATCACTAATCTTTGATCATTTAATTGTCTATAAATTTCTTTTAAACCGCCAACTTTTGTAATAAGCTGAACCGCCGTCTTCTCCCCAATCCCCTTAACTCCCGGAATATTATCCGAACTATCACCTCGCAATGCTTTATAATCCACGATCATCTCCGGTCCAAACCCAAATCTATCTTTAACAGCCGCCTCGTCATACAAATGGAAATCTGACATACCTTTTCGCAATAAATAAACCTCTGTCCTCTTATCATCTACAAGTTGCAACAAATCCATGTCACCGGTCACTATAATACTCGTGATCTTTTGATCTTTTGATCTTTTGATCTTTTCCGTAATAGTCCCGATAACATCATCAGCCTCAAATCCTTCCATCGTATGTATCGGAATCCCAAACGCCTCCACCACTTGATAACACAACGGAATTTGATCATAGAGCTCCTGATCTGCCTTTATTCGCGTTGCTTTATAATCTTTGTAAATGTCGTCCCGAAATGTTCCCCCAGCCACATCAAAACTCACCGCCATGTAATCTGGCTTCAAATCTGACAAAACCTTAAGAAGCATGGAAGTAAATCCATATACCGCATTTATCATGGTCCCATCCTTGGCAGTAAGAGGTGGAAGAGCGTGGTAGGCTCGGTGGATGAGGGCATTTCCATCTATAATGATAAAGATTTTTGATTTCATATGAACATATTGTATCACAAAAATAAATACAATACACATAAATAATATGTCACGTGGTATGTGATGTATGTTACGTGATTATTGACTTCTCCTCCAAAATTTCATATAATCAACCTCGTCAATCTTTAATTTTTAATCTTGAGTCTTTATATGTTTCTCACTCTCATCCTCATCGGCCCAGCAGTGCTTGCCATTGGCTACGGCCTATACTTAATCCAATGGATCAACAAAAAACCTTCTGGGGACGAACGCATGCAAAATATTGCTCGTGCCATACAAGAAGGTGCTAAAGCGTACTTGGGACGCCAATACAGAACCATTTCTTATGTTGCCATAGTGGTTTTTTTATTGCTTGGATTCACGCTTAACTGGCTCACAGCCCTTGGATTTTTGGTAGGCGCTGTATTTTCTGGCATTGCCGGATTTGTTGGCATGAATGTCTCTGTCAAAGCAAATGTAAAAACTGCTCAAGCTGCCAAAAAAGGTTTGAAAGAAGCTCTCGATGTCGCTGTAAAAGGAGGATCAATCACTGGACTACTTGTCGTGGGTCTCGGGCTCCTCGGAGTTTCGGGTTTTTATTTAATTTTCAAAGATGTAAATGCCCTAATCGGTCTTGCGTTTGGTGGAAGTCTTATTTCAATTTTTGCTCGTATTGGCGGTGGAATATTCACCAAAGCAGCTGATGTTGGCGCGGACTTAGTTGGAAAAGTAGAAAAAGGAATCCCAGAAGATGATCCCCGTAATCCAGCAGTTATTGCAGATAACGTCGGCGATAATGTTGGCGACTGTGCTGGTATGGCCGCTGACTTGTTTGAAACTTATGCTGTGACTGCTGTAGCCACCATAGTACTTGGAAGTCTAACATTCAAAGGAACTGATGCGGGAATTTATTTTCCACTTGTTCTTGGCGGAATTTCAATCTTAACCTCTATCATTGGGACATTCTTTATCAAGTTGGGAGCAAAGAAAAATATCATGGGCGCCCTATACAAAGGTTTAATTGTATCAGGGATTCTTTCTCTGGTTGGATTTTATTTTGCTAGCAACTATTACGCGGGAGATCTAAGACAAGTGGTGGCTGGTGGAGTAAGCGGACCTCTTACAGGTATGAGACTTTTCTGGAGTGCCTTTATTGGTGTTGCACTTACTGCTGCTATGGTCTTGATTACAGAATATTATACTTCAACAAAATACAAACCCGTAAAACAAATTGCCAAATCAAGTGAGACTGGACACGGAACAAATGTTATTACCGGACTGGCAATTTCTATGAAATCCACTGCCCTGCCAGTGATGGCTATTGTGGCTGGCATAATGATTGCCTTTAACTTGGCTGGACTTTATGGAATTGCTATTGCCGCTATGGCTATGCTTTCTTTAACTGGAATTATTGTAACCATTGACGCTTATGGGCCTATTACAGACAATGCTGGCGGAATTGCGGAAATGGCCGAGATGGACGAGGAAGTGCGTAAGACAACAGACCCCCTCGATGCTGTGGGAAACACAACCAAAGCGGTAACAAAAGGCTATGCTATTGCTTCAGCTGGTCTTGCCGCTCTTGTCCTTTTTGCTGACTATACACACAAGTTAGCAGAAAATGGAATTAGTATAGTATTTAGAATAGATGATCCAAAAGTTTTGGCTGGATTATTCATTGGTGGACTCTTACCTTATCTTTTTGGGTCAATGCTCATGCAATCAGTCGGAAAAGTAGCTGGTAAAGTAGTGGAAGAAGTGCGTCGCCAATTCAAAGAAATCCAAGGTATTATGGAAGGACACACCAAACCAGATTATGCGCGTTGTGTAGATATTGTTACCAAGGGAGCGATTGGCCAAATGGTTTTGCCAGCACTCATTCCTGTTGTTGTTCCAATTGTTGTCGGTCTCTGGCTCGGACCAGCTGCCCTTGGTGGCTTGCTTGTGGGAACTATTATTACTGGAATATTTGTAGCAATTTCTATGACAACCGGAGGTGGAGCTTGGGACAATGCTAAAAAATATATCGAAGATGGCAACTACGGTGGCAAGGGTTCATTTGCTCATCAGGCTGCTGTTACTGGCGATACGGTTGGTGATCCATACAAAGATACTGCTGGGCCAGCTATAAATCCGATGATCAAAGTTGCAAATATTGTAGCATTATTAATAATTGGACTATTAAAATAGTATTTCAAAATTTATAAACAAAAACACTCTCGGTTAACGGGACATAGCTCAAATAAAAATTGAAGCGAAGACCTAGAGAGTGTTTTTTGATTGACAAAACACCAAAAATACCTAATACTTGTATGCAAACTGCTAAAGCATGCCGAGGAGGGCTATGATGAACTGGATGCGAACACAACTCGCAATCTGGCGAATCACCAAGGCCCTCGTACGGGCCTATGAACAAATTGAGGTAAGATTGAAGATCGTGCTCGTCGTACTACTGGCTATTTTCAACTTCCTGACTGGCATAGGAACCAACACTTATGCTAAATGGATCATCGCCATCGGAATTTTCCCATGGCTGGCCGTAGCTATTCTGTCAATCAACATCCACTTTGTACGAGAGTGGATTGAAACTAAAGGAAAGATGTCCTATCTGGACAAAAAATGGACACTTGTTTTGTGGGAAGCTATGTACTGGCCTCTAGCCATAGCCATCTTTATTTCTGATCTCGTCCACTATTATTAATGGCTCTCTTCGTAGCACTGCATCTGCAAAGCCACCCAACCACTTACTTAATTTTGAAATCATTCAAGATTAAGTAGGGGGCCATGGGTGGTTTTGTATTTATAAAAAATACACCAGTGTAGTGTATTAGATGGGTTGAGCGACACTCAACTCTACACTACCTACAGAAAATATCAACAGAAAATATCAACATCATTGACATTTTCTCTCAAATCCTTTATATTAAACCAGCTTTTATAAATCCACACGGACAAAAATCCGTTCAAATCCGTTTGATCTGTTAGATCCGTGTTCTATTAAACTTTTTATGCAGCACAAAATTCAAAAACTCGAAGGCTCTCAAATGGAATTCACCATCACAGTCACACCAGATGAGTATAAAAAACACATGAAAAATGCGGCAATCAAAATTTCCCAGCGTGTGGCTATCAGAGGATTTCGTAAGGGTAAAGCTCCTTATGATTTAATAAAAAAAGAAGTTGGTGAAATGCAAATCATTCAAGAGGCTCTAGAAAAAATTATCCAAGAAACTTTTTATGAGGCTGTTAAAAAAGAAGGGGCTGAAACTATCGGCATGCCAGAGATTAATATTGAAAAAGTTGCTCCAGGCAATGATGTCGTCTATAAAGCAAAAGTAGCCCTCTTGCCAAAAGTAAAATTAGCAGACTTAAGTAAAATAAAAATTGAAAAAAAAGTAAAAGAAGTAACTGGTAAAGATATTGACGAGGTGCTCGAAAACCTGATTAAAATGCAGGCCAAAGAAGTGCTTAGAAAAGGCAAATCAACAAAAGATGATAAAGTGACGATTGATATGGATCTGCACCTGGATGGTGTACCAATAGAAGGCGGCCAAGCAAAAGATTATCATGTCTATCTGTCGGAAAATCAACATATTCCAGGATTTAATGATGCTCTTGTGGGTCTAAAAGAAGGGGAAGAAAAAGAATTTATGCTTCCTTTCCCAAAAAACTATTACAACAAAATGCTTGCTGGCAACACTGGGACTTTTAAAGTAAAAATAAAAGGTGTATACGAGCGCCAATTTCCAAAAGTGAATGATGATTTTGCAAAAAAATTAGGTCAAGAAAATATAGCAAAACTTCGTGAAATTTTAGAAAAAAATCTTACACATGAAGCAAAGCACAAGGCAGATGAAAAAGTAGAAATTGAAATCTTTGATAATTTAATTGAAAAATCTACTTTTGATGAAATTCCAGAAGTATTAATAAATGCCGAGCGCCAAAAAATGTTTTACGAACTCCAACGCGACCTTGAAAGAAATGGAGTAAGTATTGAACAATACTTGTCTGACATAAAAAAGAAAGAAGAAGAACTCTTTGAAGACTTCAAACAACAAGCGATCAAACGCGCCAAAGCCGCCTTGCTCTCTCGTCAAGTAGCGCAAGAAAATAATATTGAGGTAACAGACGAAGAGCTAGAAAAAGAATTAAAAATGGTGGAAGAAACTTATAAAGACAATGACGAATATAAAGAAAACATGAAAAAGCCAGAAGTAAAAGATAGTATTCGCAATATGCTAGCTAACAAGAAAGTAATTGCTTTCCTCAAAGAAAAAGTACTAGGGGGTGGAGAGCATAAATGCGAAGAAAAAAAAGACTAAAAGATGGTAAAATAAAAAATCAACAGGAATGACAAACGCAAGTTTGTCATTTTTTTATGATATAATACAAACCTATGACCACACTAAATATAAAAGTCCTCCCTTGCTCTTCACGAAACGAAATTGTCGAAATGCCCGATGGCCTTCTTAAAGTAAAACTAACTACCGCACCGGTCGACGGACAAGCTAATAAAAAACTTGTCGAACTTTTGAGTAAGCATTTTAACGTTCCTAAAAGTGAAATAAAAATCGTCAGAGGAAAAACATCTCGCAATAAAATAATTCAAATAAAAAAATAAAAATCTCCGCATGTCATTAGAAGATTTGCTATGTGTTACATGGTTCGTGATACGTGATTACGGCAAATCAATCCCCCCCTTAGAAAAAGGATTGCACCGTAAAACTCTCCACGCCGCTTTTGGAATACCCACAAGTATTCCTCTTTTTTTTATTACTTCATATCCATACTGACTACAGCTTGGGTAATACCGACAAAAACCATAGGAAAATAATTTCTTATTTGGCCCATGATCAGGGGATAGAGTTCTTTGGTAAAGTTTAATCAAATATAACACTGGCACACGTGGTAAAAAAAACAATCTTCTAAAAAATTGCTTACCTAGACCTTTTTTTACAATTAATAATTTTCTTTGCATACACTCAAATAGAACATTAATTAAACTGGTCTAACAAATACAAATAGATCTATTCGAATCAGTTCAATCCGTTAGATCCGTGTTTATCTAATCTTGTAAACCCCTTTTTCTTCCCCCAACCCAGCCAAAAAATCAAATTAATAATTTAGATTTTTTAAAAATTTCTATTATCGCCCTATCAATTTCCTCATAACTTTTATCCAAAATATTTACCTTTGGCAAAAAGGCCACTATATATCCATTTTTTAACCTCTTATTTTTAAGCAACAAACGAACAACCTCTCTCATTTGACGTTTCGCCCTGTTGCGCTTCACAGCGCTCTTATGAACCTTTGTACCAACTGCAAAACCAATTTTCAAGTCATTATTTGAATACTCTCGCCGAGGATATCTATCTGGTTCAATTTCCCAAACTTTAGCATTCAAAAACTTACCACTAACAAACCGACCTTCTTTCATTAGAATCTCCCAATCTTTCATGTGTTTTAAACGGTTTTGTCTAGGTAGCATATTTTTCAAATCATAAAGAATTTTTATACAGAACCCTTTAATATGTCCATTTATGATTTCTAATTTAGAATTTTATGATTATCTAAAGTATAACACAAAATCCCCTTCCTGGGGACTTGTATATATTGGTGAAACAAACCTTATTTGGCCTTGCGGGTCTGTTTTCCTGTTTTCTCGTCACTCACAGTCAACTTCTTTCTGCCCTTGACCCGACGTCGTTTCAATACATTTCGGCCATCTTTTGTCTTCATGCGCTCTCTAAATCCATGAGTTTTAGCCCGTTTGCGTCTTTTTGGTTGATATGTTCTTTTTGGCATAAATTAAAGCACTACAGCACTTAAGCACTACAGCACTTAAGCACTAACTATTTACAAACTATTAAGGCGAGACAATTATATACCTTATCATAAACAATGTCAATAGCTTTACCGCTTATGTACTATATAATACACACACAAAGGTAACACCGGGGTATACTGGTTAGGTATTCAATCTTA
>Ga0066639_10005485_pt1 | contig 10650 bp, 8 predicted proteins | sample CryGeyCG2114_010_2_FD_59504 | JGI IMG/M metagenome (GOLD analysis project Ga0066639, IMG submission 59504) | Groundwater microbial communities from aquifer - Crystal Geyser CG10_big_fil_rev_8/21/14_0.10 | ecosystem: Environmental > Aquatic > Deep subsurface > Groundwater | place: USA: Utah... | reverse complement strand
ACCGATGTATCTCATCTTTTGCATACACCAAAAAACGGCTTTTTAAGCCGTTTTTTGGTGACTCTTTGCAAATCTATTCTGGCGGCTAAAAAATCATCCTTTTCAAGATATAAATTGAAAAAACCCAAAAGACCAGTACCGACAAAGTATTTAGTCAGAAGGAGAACAAGTTATTCCACGACCGTTTCGTTAAATCCGGTTCCCGCCGGTATCAAACGGCCGATAATAACATTTTCTTTCAAACCTCGAAGATAGTCCTCTTTTCCCATAATGGCGCTTTCTATTAAAATACTTGCCGTTTGTTGGAACGAAGCGGCAGAAAGGAAACTGTCAGTAGTCAGAGCGACTTTTGTTATGCCCAACAGCAGTTGTTCAAAGGTGGCTTCTGTTTTTTTGTTTTCTTTGGCTTTTATGTTTTTCTGCCATAATATTTTTTTCTCAACTACATCTCCTGATACAAATTCTGTATCTCCGGGATCCAAAATCTTAACTCTTGAGAACATTTGTCTGGTAATCAACTCAACGTGCTTATCATTGATACTATCTCCTGTCGGGAAATAAATACCTTGAACTTCTCTGATAATATATCTGGCGACAATATCTACGCTCTTATCGGTTGTGGCAAAAAGTTCTCTTAAGTCCACATGTCCTTCGCTTAATTGCTGGCCTTGAGAAACCAAATCTCCGACTGAAACCAATATGGTGAGGTTGGGGGCAACGGTAAATTCTCTTTTTTCTCCGCTTTCAGCTATCTCAATAGCAATAATTTTGTTTTTGCCGATATCTTGAACAGCCAAAACCTTACCGTCAACATCAGAAATAAACGCCTTAAAAGTAGGTGGCCTGACTTCAAAAACTTCTTCAACTCGAGGCAAACCCATGGTAATATCGGCGCCTGCCGCCATAGCTACACCTCCGGTGTGGAAGGTTCTCATGGTCAGCTGGGTGGCCGGCTCTCCGATGGCTTGAGCTGTAACGATACCAACAGCTTCTCCGGTTTTTATCATTTGGTTTTTAGAAAGATCGTATCCGTAGCAAAGACGGCAAATTCCGTTAATTGACTTGCATTTTATTGGGGACCTAATTTTAATTCTGGTAAGTTTTATTTCTTCTATCTTTTTTGAGGCCTCTTTATCAACCACTTTGTTTTTCTTGACTATCACCTCTCCCTTTTCGTCAACAACATCTTCCATCACAACTCGGCCCTTTACTCTTCGGCCTAATGATTCTCCACTAAATTTTGCATCTTCTGCGTAGAGCATGAAACCTTCTTTATCTTTACAATCATCTTCAGAAATAACGACATCCTGCGCAACATCAACCAATCGTCTCGTTAGATAACCGGCAGAAGCAGTTTTCAAGGCAGTATCTACCATTCCTTTTCTAGCTCCGTGAGTAGAAATGAAATATTCAAGAGAAGTAAGACCTTCTTTCAAGGAATTTTTTACCGGAAGTTCAATAAATTCTCCGGCAGGATTGATGAAAATGCCTCTCATTCCCATCATCTGATCCAAAACCGACCAATTTCCCCGAGATTTAGAATCAACAATAAGAAACGCCGGGTCTTGATCCGAAATTTGCTTTTTCACTAATTCGGAAAGCTTGGATTTTGTTTCATTCCATATTTCTATAGATTTGGATCTTCTTTCATGTTCAGTCAAAAGACCGTCTTCATAAAGCTGTTGATTTTCTTCAACAAGCTTTTCAGATTCTTTAATTATTTTGGGTTTTTCGGAAGGAATCTTTAAATCATTCAGGCCCCAAGAAACACCGGAGATTGTCGCGTAGTGAAATCCGAGATCTTTAATTTTATCTAAAAACTTAACGGTTGTTTCTTCTCCATATTCATCCCATATATCAGAGCTGATCATTTTCAAATCCGGCTTGGTTAAAATCCTATTTACATATAAATGACCCTTGGGAAGAGTTTTGTTGAATATCATTCTACCCGGAGTCGTTTCTATCATTTTTGATTCTTTATTTTCAATCTTTTTTTGTTGCAAAGATTCCGATGTTTCAAAATCACCGAAAACATTCTCATCTAAATCATGATTCGGATTAGGAATTTTTATCAAAGCTCTTAAGTCAGTAAAGTCATTCTCAAAAGACAAAAGAGCTTCATAGCGGGAAGAGAATCTTTTACCTTCGCCTCTTGCCCCCTTTAAAACACTTGTAAGATAATAAATCCCGAACGACATATCGTGACTGGGAGTGGCTACCGGTTCGCCTGTGGCCGGTTTCAATATTCCATGACTGGCAAGCATCAGATCTTTTGCCTCTTTTTGAGCTTCATTAGTTAACGGCAAGTGAACAGCCATTTGGTCTCCGTCAAAGTCAGCATTAAAAGCATGCACGGGCATGGCGGATACCTTTATTGCCTTGCCTTCTATAAGCACCGGCTTAAAAGCCTGAACCGATAATCTATGTAAGGTCGGAGCTCGGTTAAGAAGAACTAATTTTTCATGCATCGCTTCTTCCAACGCCGCCCAAACATCCGGTGTTTCCTGCTCCATCAAACGGGTGGCTGATTTTATATTATGAGCAAGCTCTTTTTTTATAAGAATTCCAATAACAAAAGGCTTGAATAATTCCAAGGCCATATGTTTAGGCAATCCACATTCAGCGATCCCGAGTTCGGGTCCGATAACAATAACTGAACGACCCGAATAATCGACTCTTTTTCCCAACAAGTTTTGTCTAAATCTCCCCTGTTTTCCCTTTAACATATCAGCCAAAGATTTCAGAGCTCTTTTTTGGCCGGTAGAAGCCGCTGTGGTAACTCCCACACCTCTTCTCATGGAATTGTCTATTAAAGCATCAACCGCCTCTTGAAGCATTCTTTTTTCATTCTTAGTAATGACTTCCGGCGCTTTTAATTCAAGCAAATGTTTCAGACGGTTGTTTCTGTTTATAACCCTTCTATAAAGATCGTTCAAATCAGAAGTGGCGTATCTTCCGCCATCAAGAGGAACCATTGGGCGCAACGCGGGAGGAATAACCGGAAGAGTTGTTATAATGCTCCATTCAGGACGAATACCTGCTTTAAGCATGCCCTTAGTAAATTTAAGTCGGCGAATAACTTTTTTCTGCTCTAAAGGATTTATTTCGTTTTTTAAATCTTCTTCAAGTTTTTTTATAAGATCTTCAAGGTTGATTTCTTCCAATAAATACCTAACCCCTTCAGCTCCTATTTTAGCCTCAAACACTTCTCCATATTTCAAAGATAGATTTCTAAAATCAAGCTCGGAAATTATCTGATATTTTTTAAGATTTTTTAGATTATTTTTCTCCCGATCTCTAAGTTCTTTCAAGTTTTCTTCCTCTTCTTCGTTTTTAGAATTTTTAAATTGAGACCTGAATTCTGATTCAATTCTTTTCATCGCCTCAACTTTCAAATCCTCATTAACTTTAGTGATAATATAGCTTGCAAAATAAACAACTTTTTCTAAGTCTGGAAGAGAAACGCCTAAAATAGAGGCAATTTTTGACGGCACTCCCCTTAAAAACCAAATATGAGCAACCGGAGAGGCTAATTTAATATGACCCATTCTTTCTCTTCGGACTATCGATCGGGTAACCTCAACGCCGCACCTATCGCAAATTATTCCTTTATATCGTATTCTTTTGTATTTACCGCAATAACACTCCCAATCTTTGGTGGGCCCAAAAATGGCCTCGGAAAAAAGTCCTTCCCTTTCCGGTTTTTGAGTTCTATAATTTATAGTCTCGGGTTTAGTGACCTCTCCATAAGACCAAGACATAATATCTTCCGGAGATGCGAGTTTGAGTTTTATTGATGATAAATACATTCCGTTAGAAATTAATCAAATCGTCCATCTCTTTAGACTGATGGCTGATTGTGTTTATTTTGTTATTTTTTAAGTTTTTCATGATTGTTCGTAATTTATAACCAGATTATTTTTCAAGCAATTCCACATTTAAAGACAAGCCCTTAATTTCTGACAACAGCACCTTGAAAGATTCCGGCAGGTGAGGCGCTTTTATCTCTTCTCCGTTCACAATAGATTCATAAGTTTTTGCCCGACCCAAAACATCATCCGATTTGATAGTCAACATTTCCTGCAAAGTATGGGCGGCTCCATAACCCTCCAAGGCCCACACTTCCATTTCTCCGAATCTTTGACCACCAAATTGAGCCTTACCCCCCAAAGGCTGTTGGGTAATTAACGAGTAGGGACCGATGGATCGCATGTGCATTTTATCTTCCACCATGTGGATTAATTTCATAAAATAAGTAAGACCGACATGACATTTTTGTTCATAGGGCAGTCCCGTTTTCCCGTCGTAAAGCTGAACTTTTCCATCAACAGGAAGCCTGGCTTTTTTTAGTTCATTCATTATTTCTTCGTCTGTCGGACCCGCCATTGCCGGCGTTGCGGCTTTGTAGCCGTTCTTTTTTACAGCGATGCCAAGATGCGATTCTAAAACCTGTCCAATGTTCATACGGGATATGATACCCAAAGGACTCAAAACAATATCAACCGGCGTACCGTCTTCTAAAAATGGCATATTTTCTTCGGGTAAAATTACGGAAACAACACCTTTGTTTCCGTGTCTTCCGGCGAGTTTGTCGCCAACCTGTATTTTTCTTAATTGAGCGACTGAAACCTGGATTTTTTTGATAACCCCAACATCAAGTTTGTCTCCCTCATCTCTGGAAAATACTCTCACACCGACGACTCTGCCTTGTTTGCCGTAATCCAATCTCAAAGAGGTATCTTTTACATCTCTCGATTTATCTCCAAATATAGATCTCAACAATCTTTCTTCGGCAGTAAGATCGCTTTCACCCTTTGGAGAAATCTTGCCGACTAAAATATCTTGAGATCTGACTTCAGCTCCGACTCTGACTATCCCATCGGGGTCAAGATCATTTAATCTTTCCATTGCAACATTCGGAATATCATAGGTAGTAATCTCTGGACCAAGCTTGGTCTCCCGAACGTCAATTGAATAGTCTTCGATATGAATCGATGATAAAACATCTTCTTTTACCATTCTTTCAGAAAGAACAATCGCATCTTCAAAATTTGCCCCCTCAAAAGACAAATAAGCGACAATGAGATTTTTCCCAAGGGCCAATTCTCCATCTTGTGTTGAAGGGCCGTCAGCCAACACTTGTCCCTTTTTTATTTTTTCTCCCTTCTTTACTAAAACTTTCTGATTTAAACATGTAAAGGCATTGGATTTAACAAACTTTAAGAGATCAAACTTGCGCTCTTTCCCTTTGTCAGTCTTCAATACTATATGAGAAGCATCAACCTCCTTAATGACCCCCGAATCAGAAGCCAAAATAATCATACCGGAGTCCTTGGCCACTTTTTCCTCCAAACCAGTTCCAACATAAGGAGATTCGGGTTGCAACAAAGGCACAGCTTGTTTTTGCATATTTGAACCCATCATAGCTCTGTTGGCATCATCGTGTTCTATAAAAGGAATAAGGGAAGTTGAAACAGAGAACTGTTGCCTTGGAGAAACGTCCATATATTCTATCTCCTCCGGTTCAGCCGTCCCCGGCTCTCCGTGCAAACGAGCAACCACTTTTGTTCCAATGAGTTTACTGTTTTCATCAACTTTGGCTCCAGCAGAAGCGATTATATATCTTTCTTCCTCAACTGCGTCCATATATTTAAAATCATCAGTAACTTTACTGTTAGTAACCTTTCGATACGGAGTAAGAATAAATCCAAGATCTGAGATTTTCGCATACATAGCCAAATGTCCAACCAATCCTATATTGGGACCTTCCGGGGTGGCGATGGGGCATATTCTTCCATAATGCGAAGGATGAACGTCGCGAACTTCAAAACCAGCTCTTTCTTTTACTAAACCTCCGGGACCCAAAGCGGACAACCTCCTTTTATGTTCAAGTTCAGACAATGGGTTATGCTGATCCATGAATTGGGATAATTGACCGGAAGCAAAAAACTCTTTTAAAGCCGCCACAAACGGCCTGGCATTTATGAGTTGAGAAGGGAGCACGGAAGAAATTTCTGAAGTGCTTATTCTGTCTTTTATAATTCTCTCCATTCTTGTAAATGAAACCCTCAAACGATCTTGCAAGAGTTCGCCCAATGTTTTAACTCTCCTGTTTCCAAGATGATCAATGTTGTCAGGTTGAGCGTTCGGATTATTGTTGAGCTTGATAATTTCTTTTAGAATGTTGATGATGTCTTCTTTTCTTAAAATTCTATTTTCCGATTTTTCCAAATCTAATTCTTCAACAAATCTTTTATTCATTCTGAATCGGCCGACCTTGGAAAGATCGTATCGAGAAGGATTAAAGAAAAGATTGTGAATCATTTGTTTGGCGCTATCGGGCGTGGCCGGATCACCAGGTCGTATTCTTTTGTATAATTCTATTAAACCCTCATCTTGATTCGAAGAAGGATCTTGAAGCATCGTAGCTGTAATATACTTCACATTTTCATCTATATCGACATCAGCAAATATTTTCTTTATTTCTTCATCTTTTGTGATGCCAAAAGCCCGCAACATTGCCGTCGCGGCCACTTTTCTTTTTCTGTCTATTCTGCAAGAAATGACTCCATTAAATTCAGTCTCAAATTCAAGCCAAGCACCCCGAGAAGGAATAAGTTTGGCTCCAAAAAATCTCTTATAACGAGAAGTACGGGACATTGAAAAGAAAACACCCGGACTTCGAATAAGTTGAGAAATGACGACTCTTTCAACTCCATTGATAATAAAAGTACCCCTCTCTGTCATAAGAGGAAAATCTGCTAAAAATAATTCTTGCTCTTTATATTCCTCGGTTCTTTTGTTTCTTAATCCGACTTTGACCTTTAGAGACGCTTCATAAGAAACATTTTTTTCGATAGCGGTTCTTTCTTTATATTTTGGTTCATCAAGTTTAAAATCAATAAAACTAAGTTCCAATTCCTTTCCGGTCCAATCAGACACGGGAGAGACCTCTTTCAATAATTCCTTGAGCCCAACATCCAAAAACCACTTATAAGAATCCAGCTGAACTTGAACCAAATTTGGAGCTTCCAGTTTATCTATATCGAATTTAGAAAATATTTTTCGCATAAATGGCATCGGGCGGATGCTACATCCGATTTTATTATTTTAACAACCAGTTAGTTGTCTGACACCAAAACACACACGCCTTTTACTGTCGTGCTTGACGGATTTTTTAATATTAATTTACTCGATTGATTTTGGACAATTGCGGAGTCTATGATTTTTAGATTCTTAAATAATCATTATTTTCATTAAAATAACGAGCATTTAAGAATCTGCGAAAAAGCCTATTTACTTGTCTTTATCGCTTTAACAAAAGTTTCAACTATTCTATATGATGAACTATTTTTGTCAACCCCATTTTTAAAAAAAATCTTATTTTTGGCTTTTTTACTGCTTTTTTTAACGTCACGAGGTGAATTTTCAAGAATTCTCAAGGTCTTTAAAGACAATACATTTATTTTATTCCTTTTTAAAATTTTGTCAACAGAAGATATTAACAAGTCGTCGAGATTATTGTAAAATGTAAAATTAAGGTAATCTATCCTTTCTTTTCCTTCTTGAAGAATTAATTCAATCTCTCCCCTTTTTTCGGTAAAATTTATGATTAGGTTCATTTTAATTAGACAGATTATCGCTCCACCTTATCCCACGAAGACTGCATAAAACCCTGCTGGGTTTTTGCTCTATCTCGGCCCGTCGGCCTCCGAACGTTCTTCTTTGGGATGAAGGTGTCGCTAATTTAGAAAATCTATTTGTTCTTCGGGTATACCTTTCGAAAGAGCATAAGTTTTAACTTCTCTAAACGCCTTTTTATCATCTCGCTTAAAAACAAAAATTTTACCATTTTCACCGTCATCAGCTCCAAAAGCACAAATTACTTCGTCTCGACTATATATTGCGTATCCGTCCATATACCAAGGCTCTGGTCCTTCATAATGCTTGACCATCTTCTTTTGAACTTCTTTTATTTCGTCAAGCGTAAGATTAACTTCAATAAGGTAGCCCCAATTTTTATCATCTAAATAATCCAGTTTCTTAGGAGAAAATTGACTCAAAAAATTTGAATCCACAAGAGACCCCTCTACTACATGCATTACGTATTTTTTATCTTTATCCATAAATTTAACCATCAAATCCTTCACGCCACAAGCAAAGGCCTTGGTCATTTCAGACCATTTGGTTTCGAGGAGAACACAATGATTAAATTGATTGATAATTTGCTTATTCAACAAATTTGGGCCGGAAAATCCTCGAAGAGGAGGAACGGGATGCCCAAATTTGTTAAGCAAATTGAGATTAATTTAATCATTTGTCCGAAGAAATCCAATAGGTCAAAAATGACTAAGGCCAAGCTAACATCATCCGTACCGCTTAATACTCTGCAAAACTCCCAGTCCGGCCATTAAAGATATCATGTAACTGCCGCCGTAACTTAAAAACGGAAACGGCAAACCTGTAACAGGCATCAAACCTATATTCACCGAGGCAGCGACAACAGCGTGAGCCGATATAAAAATACTTATTCCTATAGAAAATAATTTTCCAAAATTAGATATGGCCAATCTGCCTATTAATAATGTTCTGTGAATTATAAAAGAAACTATAATCAAGATCAAGCTTACTCCTAATATTCCAAACTGTTCAGCCGCGGCGGCAAAAACAAAATCATTATGAGGCTCCGGAAGAAATCCAAGAGTTGCCTGCGAACCTTTCCCCAAACCATTCCCAAACCAGTGTCCTGAACCTATAGCTACTTGCGACTGAATAAGATTATATCCGGATCCGAGAGGATCAGCTCCCGGATTAACAAAAGAAATCAGTCTTTCTTTTTGATAAGGCTTAAGAGCTCCCGCCCAAGCACCATAAGAAATAACCACAAACAAAATCAACAAAAAGAAAAGATGTCTTTTGTTAATACCGGCCGCAAGAAGTATCCCCAGCCAAATTAAAGACAGTATTATGGCTGAACCGAGGTCTGGTTGAGCAAGCATTATCCCTACCGGAAAAATAAAATATATACCGGCGATTATTATATATTTGAATTGATTTATGTGAATATGACGTTGAGAAAAATATTTTGCCATCAAAATTATAAGAGTCAATTTAGCTAACTCCGCCGGTTCAAATGTAAAACGCCCCAAAACTATCCAAGCATTAACTCCCCTGACTGACTGGGAATAAAAAGTAAGCAAAAGAAGGAAAAGAGACAAAAAATAAAGTGCTAAAACTGGAAAAGAATAATTTCTTAAATAACGATAATTAACAAAAGATAAAATCACCATCAACCCCAAACCGATTACCACGAAAATTGCATGTTTAACAAACAAGAAATTAAACCCGATTATTCCATACATGTTTATCACTCCAAAAAAAGAAATCGCCGCTATTGCGGCTAAAAGCGGGATATCCAAATCCTTAAACAGGGTCTTAATAAAATTCTTGAAATCTCTCTTGCGTTCCATAGTTTTTTATAAAATTTGAATTTTCAAATAAATTAGTGGAAATTTGAACATCAACTTTAGCAACATCGGGAACTTCTGATAACCAAGACATTCTATAAGACCTTTCTGTTTTTGACAAAAGAGTCCGTATTTCAGTCTTATTCACTCCGACAATTTTATTGTTGTTTTCGGTTTCATTTGAAAACAATATAACCAAGACCTCCGCTTTGTCAAAATCATAATTAGAATCGTTAAACACAACTCCTTCAAAAAAACCGCCGGAAATTAAATTTGTAAAATCTCCTCTTCTGTTTATCAAATTAATTTCACCGGATGGAATGTTTAATTTTTCCCATTTAACTGAGGTGATTTTTAAATCCGCAGCAACCGCTTCTTTCCCGCCAACAAAAGAATCTTCATCAAAAAGAAGCGAAGTTAATACGATGTATTTTGTCTGACCCGGTAATATGTAAGTAACGCCCTGTCTTGTCCCCAAACCGGAAAAAGTAATCGAATATGTTATTTCGGACGCACCATAAGAAGTATTGGGATTAAACATTCTGGCTATAAAATCATAGTCTCCCCGTCCTATCTGAAATAATTTTTCTTCAGAAATTTCAAGAGGCTTGAAAGGTTCCTGGCAAGAAAAACCGCAAGCCAAAGTTCCACAATCCACACCTTCTTCTTTTCCATTTTGAATTCCATCAAAACAGGTTGCCTCTATCAAAAAAAATCTATCAAAAATGGAATAAAAAATACTACCTGAAACAAAAATAAAAATTAGTCCGATAATAATCTGTTTTTGCAATCTTCCAATCATGAAGTCATTATAAGATTTTTAATGAAAATAAAAAAGCCTGCCCATCGGCAAGCAAAATTTTATGGAGAAAATTTTGTTACAGTTGATACAATTAATCCGCACTTATCGCATTTCAAGATATTGCCCCTTAAAGAAATAATCTTTTTTTCGGGGTGTTTACATTCTTTTTGCGATTTTTTAATCAAATCTTTTCTTTTTTTGCAAAGATCTGAAATCTTTTTATCGACTTTTCTAATTTCTTTTTTTACTTTCCTGAACATTTCAGGGATCTCTTTTCAAGAAAAACTTCCTTTAATATTACTACAAAAAAAACATTCTGACAAGAGTAAAAAAAATATATTTATATAGAACCCGGGTGATTATAATCAGTGTAGGGGGGGG
>Ga0066639_10005484_pt1 | contig 10650 bp, 7 predicted proteins | sample CryGeyCG2114_010_2_FD_59504 | JGI IMG/M metagenome (GOLD analysis project Ga0066639, IMG submission 59504) | Groundwater microbial communities from aquifer - Crystal Geyser CG10_big_fil_rev_8/21/14_0.10 | ecosystem: Environmental > Aquatic > Deep subsurface > Groundwater | place: USA: Utah... | reverse complement strand
AAAGTACTGTTTTGGATATTCTTGAAAAGTGACGTCCCCAAAACAATCCCCTCGTCTGCAATTAAAGTGAAAAACGCATTGTAAAGCGCCACAGTCGTTATTGAAACATTATTATTCTCGAGAGTTTTTTTGACAGAAGTCGGATCCAAAAAGAGCGAATGATAGTGATCGAATCCCGAATAAATATCAATTCCCAATCGAGATAATAGCTGATTAAAGGTAAATTCTTGATTAGTGTTAATGGTGTAGATAAGAATTCTACCCTTTGGCTTTAGTACTCGAACCATCTCTTTAAGTGCATTTTCTTGGAGTTTCTGTGTGGCATTCCTATCAGTCGGATTACCAACATGCTCGAGCGTATCAAAGCTTACAACCACATCAAATGAGTTATCAGCAAATGGTATCTTCTCTGCTCGAGCCAATCGATAGTGAGTCTGAGTAGTATCTTTAAATCTCGTGTGTGCTCTTTTGATTGACTCTTTTGAGACGTCGATTCCAACTCCCGAGCACTTATATGTTTGTGTGATTCTCTCGAGAAGGATGCCATCGCCACATCCAACATCAAGAACATGAGATTTCTTTGTAATATGTAATCGATCAAGATACCGTCTAAACATCACTTCACGAAGCTTGTAGGTAATGCCAAATCCATCTCGAAGAAGAACAGAGCTAAAGGCATACCGAACCGGCGTTCCATCAAAGAACGTATCTCGGTGACTTGATTGAGTGCCGACAAGTGTTTTCATAGTGTGCATTCATCCAAAGTGAAGTTCATCGGGAGTTACTACTCAAATCCCACACATTAATTAACTTCATATATCTCCAGTACATTATCTATCGAATCTATCTTTACAAACTTTTCAGGATCACGTTTTACAAGCTCCTCGTAGCGAGGCCGGCCCGTATAGAAAACCAACAATGAGATATCATTCTCTTCGAGGAAATCATAGACGATTTTCTTATTCTCTCCCCAATTGGAATATGCATCCGGCAAATAATAAAACGGATCAAACATTTGACCAACCAAATGAGTGCCTGCGATATCATGATCATGCGCCAAGTGATATACATATACAGGTCTATCCTCAGGTATCAAAATACTCCCCCCCTTATAATGCTCAGCTGTAAGGTCTGCGAAACGTTTTTCTCCTTGGTGTCGATTGAATCCTTCGATTCGAGTTTTATTGATAAATGGCCAGACAAGCTGACTTGCGGCAACAAGAACCACAATTATGCTCCATCCAAATCCCCGAACAACTCCCGAGTGTTTAATCTTTGAGGGAATATAATAAAGAAAAAGAATACTCAGTAAGACTCCGATAAATGTGTAGGGCCAGCTAAAGAGTCGATCAATCCAGAATCGTGGCATATAGCCTCGTATGTACGCACCAAACCCGAGCATAAATCCGATAAACAAAATATTTCCCAATCCCAAAAGAAAGAAAAGATAATGTTTCGGACGTTTAATCACTACCCAAACAATGCCAATTAAGGCAAGTGCGAAAACGATTCGTGAGATAAACTGAGCCTCAAATGCTCCTGGCGGAAGCGGTACATCTGCAAACCACTCTCCTTTAACCGAAGCAAGGAAATTCCAATAAATCGGATAGATGGCGTTTCCCGTATGATCCAAAAGATACTTCATATAGATAAGAATCGGCACGACATATGAAATCAGACCTTTGAGTTTGTGATCAAAACTCTTACGAGAGAAAAGTGAGATAAAGACAATGCCCAAACTAAAAAGCCAGTACTCAGCTCTTACCATCGAGGCAAGTGCATTCAGTAATCCAAACAAAAAAGGATTCGTAGGCCACAGGAGAAGCGCCCCCAGCATCATAGACAGAGATAAGGGCTCCTGCATTCCAACGGTATCAGAATACAGTGATACGGGAGTGAAAGTTGCAATAAATGCTCCAGCAAGTGCCGCATGGAGATTAAAATACTTACGAACAATTCGAAACGTAAGCGCGATAACAAGTGCTCCGCAGAATACGGTCAAAAGTCTCGGAACAAGTATGCTCGTGCTTCCTGTGAGCCCCATCAAAATAACAAGAACTAAGGGGTGTAAAAGTCCCCAGAAGTACTCCATTCCCTTGAAGTCCCAGAGTCTCAAAAACCCATGAGAAAATCCAACTTCTTTGGACATAAAGGCAACCTGCCAATGATGAAACGTATCGTCATACCAGCCTGGATAATCACTTCCAAACGAGAACAGGACATATAGCCTTGGAATAAGTGCCACAACAAAGACTGCCACAGTCAGAAGAAGAAGTGTGGTGTCTCGAGGTTTAGGTACAGTGCGTGCTTTCTTTGCCATACCCTGTCGAAGGTCATGGGTTATCTGATCTTCATCTTCATGAAGCATCTTGTCAAAAAAGGTACCAATCATGAATTAACTATAGCAAATATTAGCTAATTAGAACATGTCACTTACTATTAAATCTCTCATCAGCCTGTACAACTGCTTGCTGCATCATACCAGTGATCTCATCGTCAAATGTAGTAAAGAGAATACCATAAATATTCCCTCCCCATTGCACTCCTACCAACTTTCCATCTTCATTTACAACTCCACTACCACTTCCTCCTCCTGAACCTAACGCGTCCCCCACATACTTATGGTTTTCAGGTTCTTCACCATACGTACTACCATGTAGTACATTATAACTAGTCGGCCATACTTCAAATTGATCGAACCCCAAACTATAATAACGAGAATCTGAAGGAGTATGGTTAATTTCAAGATTTTCTCTCCCCAATACATCTAATTTAAAAGGAATATTTTTCCCTGATATTGCAAATACAGCCATATCATACTTTGAGTGAGGCACGATAACAGGAGCTCCTTCAATCATACTTGAATCTTGATACTGCGGTCTACGTAATTCAATCAACCGTATATCTTCAAGTGGAACTCCAGAATCAGTGAACGTATGTTTATTTGTCACTCCCAAATAAATATCTCTTTCTGTATCGTATTCGATAAGAGTTGAAGTAGATGCACCCCAACTAATAAGTGAAAGTATGTTATCAGTTGTAGGATTATTTTTATCCGGTTTGTAACCCATAACCATATATGTTGAACCAACAACCCCATCCGGTAATTCTTCAAGCAATATTTGTGTCTCTTCAGGAGTTCGAGCCTCTGCAGTGGCCAATATAGACGGTGCTCTAGCCTCAATAGTAGCAAGTACTTCTTCAGGCATTAGAGGGATATGTATTGGGGTGGGGTCTTCAAGAAAACTAGATATACAAACCACTCCGGTTCCGACAACACCAGCTGCGGCACCTAGAAGTAAAATATTCTGACAAAATCTTCTTCTATCCAGATTAACATCTTTAAGTTGTTCCACCCTTCTCGTTGCCTGCTCACGGCGAGCAATCTGATGTGTAGTTAATTCAGAACCTTCTTCAGTCATAATGCATTATAGTTTTTCTATTAAGTAATCAGCAAGCGTCTTGCCCACAATCTCGTGTCCCTTTGGGGTCCAATGGCCATCATTTGGGAAATATAAATCAGTATCATTTGAGGCAAACTGAGGCAAGAAGGTATTGATGTAGGTAATATCACGAGCAGCAAACTGCTTCTCCATTTCCCAGATAGGATACGGTGGGAACTGGGTATTCTCAGGTAGTCCCCAAATAGATCTGCCCGGAGACCATCCGTCTGACGAATAATAAAGTCCTTGAGACGAGACTGAAACAGCAAACTCGATTCCACGATTATTAAGCTCAGACTTCATAAGTTCCATATTCGCACCCAGCAGATCATAAGCATCAGAATACCCTTCCCAGTCATGCGCAAGAATCATCAAAGGATCGCTGTAGCTTAGATTGTAATACGAGAGTCTCTCGTGCGCGGTATCATACTTTGACCGCAATACAGAATACAAAAATCCAATCAGCTTTGATTGCTGAGCAAACGGGACGTTAACAGGAACAAGTTTCGAATCGGTATCGACGGTTTCTTTCCCGAGTTTTTCCCTTAATTCATTATGAGCACGCCATCCTCCATAAAAATACTCATCCTTCAAGTCATTGCTGTCTACCATGACAAACATCATATCAGGATCAAATTCAAGTCCTTTGCTAAAGAGATATCTCGCTTCAAGAATCGGAGAATAACTTCCAATGCCGGCATTGATGACTTCGATGTGTGACACGGCAGGTAAACTTTCAATACCTGTAGTGTCATCAGGTGAAGTGATCGCGATTTGTGGATCGCGAACACGTAACGGGATACTTTCTTCTGTACGCACCATCTCATTTAATCTCTTCTCCAAAACACGACTAAAGGTTTCATTATCTGCCACTCCCCAGCCTTCAGTAAACGAGTCACCGAGAACGAGGATCCGGTACACTCCTTCAGGCTTAGCAAGGGTCGTCTCAGGGGACCTAAGCCCAAAGGAATTGGTGTGCATTGTGTATTTGAAATCATCTCCAGCTTGTACAAGACCGGTACAATTGGGCTTGAGAGCATGGTGAAGATATGAGTCTTGAACTCGACAATCATCAGTCTGGACATTGGTAATGCTATTTAGGCTACGCCTCACGACTCCTCGTAAATGATAACTTCGAATCGCGCCTTCCAAGATCAGAAAGCTCACGACGAGCGACACGATCATTAATAAAATGTTCTTCATCATAGATTCTTTGGAGCAGGATCACTGCGAACTTAATTGTCGGAAAGTGCGTTTGGCTGAATCGAGTTTACCGTACATATTCAAACTTTGGAGTTACTATCAAACTTGGGAAAAAAAATGAGTTGACTTATGTCCGTATCAGGTTTTTAGCCTTTCGTCACTTGCTCTGCAATTTCCATCAACTGATGAGCAGTCTTTTCATTAGCGCCACTTGAGGTATTGACCATCACCCATAAATCATGCGTATTCCCTGATTCTCGAATACTTCGCAAATCACGAGTCAAAACATCCGGACTCCAGCCATCTTTAATATATAGACCTCTCACAAATGGTAAATGATTCATTGGATCAACCGATGGTTTACCAGCATACTCTTCATCCCGCACATCTCGCCCACTGACAAATGCTAGACCGCGCGGTTTACTCTTACCAGAATATCTCAACCACTCATCCATCTCACTATCTGTCATACCGATTAATACATGATTCTCAGCAATTACTACTGCATTCATGGCATTTAATCTCTCTTGAATCATCTCGCGAGGAATATTTTGGCGTTGGGTCAAAATAGGAACTGGTTTTGTTTCATAATGTGGCCAATGAGTGGTAATAGAAGCATCGGTCTCACGAGCAAGTCGAGCCATAGTCTGTAAGGTCCAATCCGATGCAGACATTACTTCACTTGATGCGTGTCTCAACGTTCCTTCCAACCAAGTATCAGTTTCTGCAGATTCAGGATGTACCCATCTATCATCCGTCCACGGGCTATGGATATTTACGACCATGCTCTGTACTCGAGCAATTCCACCTTGATCAAGAAACAAAGTACTAACAGCGGTCGAGGGAGTCGGCATTGCTTCATACGCAGTAAATCCCATTCTCTCTGCAGCAGTCGCGCGCGTGTTTAGGGTTTGGAAATAATGACGATTAGGGACGGGTGTTCCGTTTACCTTCGTAGTAACATGTGCTGGTTCGGATAAGCCAATTCGTATTTCTGGAGTTCGTTCAGTCGTCATGGCCAGATTGTACCATAAAGTAACTTACAATAATTTTTTTAGGAAAGTCTCTATCGTATCAACATGATTCTCCCAGCTAAACACTTCCTTTGTGCGCTTCCATGACGCCTTCCCCATCTTTGCCCGTAAAGTCGTGTTCTTAAACAAAGTAAGCATGTGTTCAGCATAATCTTTGACATCATATGGCTTAGCCAAAAATCCAGTCACTCCATCCTCGACCGTTACTGTCGGTCCACCGTGTTTCCACGCAACAGACGGAACTCCCCATCCACCCGCTTCGATTGGACCCAGTCCAAAATCCTCTTCAGGTGACGGATAACAATACACATATGCATGTTTATAGAGCTTTTGTAAATCAGACTCACTCACTTGACCAAGAAACAAAACATTGCCCTCAATACCAAGATCTTTCGTCAAGCTCTTGAGCTTTTTGGTATGATCCGTAAACGGACCTGGGATGACAAGTTGTGCTTGGGGAAAAGACTTAATCACGCGAGCCATAGCAACAAGAACAAAATCAAATCGTTTCTGCGGATCGTGTCGATTGGTGATGAGGGCATAAGGTTTTGTAATCTTTGATGATCCAATAGTAAGCGTTCCCTTCGCATTTCCCTTAAACCTGAGATCCTTTGCTTTATATGCATATGAGGCAGCCGGAGCATCGGTCGTTTTGGTCGCATAAATGTTTTCAATCACCCCTGCAATATAGCTACCATTTACAAACACAGCATCAGCTTGCGTAATTGAGAGCTTATCAAGCCACGATAACGGTGACTTGAAGACTTTATTAAAAAGCGTAAAGAGTGCTTGATAATCCTTCACGGTCGTCGTCCATCCATATTCTCTATCAACCGGTCGAGGATAAATTACTCGATTGGGTTGATTAAGATAAATGACATACGGCTTCCTCAGAACGCGTGCCATGCAAAAGGCGATCCAAGCTCCGGGTTGATTTGCTCCGATAAACACATCCACATCCTTGAAGTTCTTCGCTAGAATCGGAGCAAGAAGGCTACTTGCTATCATACTAAAGGCATATCCTCCAGGAATATAACGTGCCTTTGTCGAAAGAAACGTCTTCACGCCAATTTCTCGAACCATTTGAGGGAAACACCGTTTCGGGTCAAGCGTAGGTGCGTATACTTCGACTTTGTAGCCTCGTTTACGGAGGTGACGCGCTTCCTCAAGGACTATCCGCTCCCCACCTCCCGAGTATATAAACCCACAATGAAAAAGAGCAATTCTAGGCTGTTGAAGAGATTTGTTTTGTTTTTGAGTTTTCATTTTGTATATTCTTCCCGAGATATCCAAATCCGACAAGCGAAATCGACGTTATGAGATATCCAATTACGCTCGATACCATTCCAAAGGAATCTCTCTTTGCCCAGATTTCTCCCCTCTCGACATCAGTCCAAATTCCAAGGACTCGATCCTTATTGAGAAAAATGTTTTCTTTTCCAAAGACAATTCCGGCGATTAAAGTGCCCAAAATAAGCACAAGCATAAGATTGGCGAGAACAAGACGCTTACTCGCACTAAGAGCAGGATGCTTCACAAGTCGCAGATAATCTGCAAGCTTTACAATAACAACACTAATCAAAAATGCAAGAGATAAACCAAATTCAGCAACATATCGCGAGGGACTTCCAGGAAAGACCCCTCCACCTGTGAGGGAAATTATTGCAAAGATAATGGTAAAGAAACTTGCCAGAAAAACTGGCTGAAGTGAGGGCTTGCGATCAAACAAGATATACCCAAAGGTTGCTAATACTGGAAGCGAAAAGAAGGAAATCGGAATGAGACGCTTAATCGTACCACGAACATCTTCGCCAAAAGGTCCAAAGATCATCCAGTTCAAGAGACCCGGATTGTACCAAAACGAACAAAGTGCGGCGGATGCCACGATCACAGCCAGTAGACGAAGAATCTTGAGTCGTCCATTCCCCAAAAGCATTTCCGAGAAACAAATAAGCGCAGCAAAGATGACAAAGTTCATATAGCCAAAAGCAGAAACAAGCGCAATAAAGGCAGCGACAACTGAAGCAACAAAGAAACTTTTAAGACCACCTCGTCTCACAAACAACAACACACCAGAAAGAGCCATTGGCAAAACAGCAAGGCTTACGATATGCGGAGCATCTCCTCCATAAAATGCAGCATGAGCGCGGACTTCAGTAAACGGATAAAAAGGAAGCGAGGCAACAAGGACAGTGATAAATGCTGGGAACTTTCGCTCAGTCACTTTTCTCACAAAGTAATATAACGTCAAGGGCAACACGAGATAAAAAACAATGTTTACAATCTGATACGTGTATGCCAAGTCTACTTGAAAGAGCGTCACGAACTTTGCAAAGAGTGGAACAACAGGTCCTGAGTATGGAATCTCAGGTGCTCTCGTCCCAAAGATATCGTAAATGGTGTATAAGTTCAGACCAACAAGGCTAAAGAGTGCACAGTATTCAAAAAGCCACGTATTCCACCACGAATGAACACGATGCTTGGAGTGTCTTCTCTCAAATAACTTACGAGCTATACGCGCAGAATGTTTGGCAGCTATTGTTTCATTTTCGTCAGGGACAAATTCGGGCATATCTAAATCTACACTAAAAACTATCTATAATTATTACACCATGTATCGAAGGTTTCCTCTAGACTCAAGTAAAAATCATTTCATAGTAACCTACTATATTAAAGTAAATACAAAAATACGCCTTATTTCAAGAGTATTTCATGTATGTAAGCTCAGATTTTCAGGTATAACTACTATAAGATGATATTTCTACTTACTATAAGTTGCAATTGTCAATTTCGTGCCTGAGATTTGTCTCGATTGGAGTTATTAGGCTGACAAATGGGAGTTATCCACATCGATGTGTAGAACTCCCCAATGCTTCTTGAAGCTATCCTTTGTGATGTCACACGATGAGAATAAAATAATAAGCTAGTAAGGAATTGATCAATGTAAGAGCCCCTAAAAAATTTATTACCATACTGGACATTTCATCCGATCTTTAACTTGATTACACCTGCCACAATCATAAAGTATATATATGAATATCCAACTCTATACAAAATCATAAAATTAACATTCTACTCAGATTATTAAATGCCCAAGAAGTATTACCATTCAAAGCTAAATCCAATCTCTTGTGCTCCGTTAGAGAATACTACTATGTTCCCGAGCGGATCGGAGACGACCCGCTTCTCATTGCCGACCTCATCATAGGCATGCCACTTGGGATCATATGAGACTGCTATCTGCACAACCTGAGCTCCAGAAGTGAAAAGTGTATAGCCGTCTTCGCTGGGCACGAGTGCAACTGGGTTTGTTCTGTATGACACATATTCCCGAAGAGACTCGAAATCGTCACCTTTTTCTGGAGGGTCAATCATAAGAATACCTTCATTAACTTCCCATGCACGACTCTCTACTCGAGTATCAATCAACTGATTTCCACTCGAATCATCCTCGACTGACTCAAAGTCTTTCCACTTTCCGTATGTCTTAAAGTCATGATAATAATTATCAGAAAGAGCTGTATGAACCAACACATACCGTATTCCCAACGCTTGTGCCCAAAGTGAGACTAATTCTGCATCAGTTCCCTCTCTTATCTGATATGAAGCATGATCCCAATACGGATGTGTAGCTAAACTATCCCGACCTCCGCGGACTTGAGTTACCTCAGGCATAAGTCCTGACCAAAACGTATCTGATCCCGAGAGGAACATTCGACTATCGATATGTGGTCTAACGATATCAAAACTACTACTAACTGCATCAGGCTCTGCCTGAGAAATCAGGGCCGGCCGGCCCAGTGCCGAATAAACAAATCCACTCACCACAATAAGCGATAGTGCGATCGACGCAGTATATTTAAACTGTTTTCTCGATACCCCGAGGCTCACGACGACAAAAACCAATCCAATCTCCAATTCCGTAATCCAAGCAGTCCAATCCATCCAAAAATCAACATCAGAGACAAACCTGAATCCCGTGATGAGAATAAAGGTACCGCCCCATACACCTGTAAATACATTCCTTCTCGAGAGTTTACTTTTCTGCAGTACAATAAAACTAATTGCTGCGATCATTGGTGCAATGCCCCGAAGGACTCGATAGAGTCGAGTTAGTACTGAAACAGGAGTTAGTCCTCCAAGTGAAGGATTAAAGATAAGAGTCTGAAAATAACGCGGGGTATACCACAGCACAGCTCCAAGAAATGAAAGAGCAATAAGAATTGATATCTGTTTACTCTGAAGGAAAGAAATTCTAACTCTTCCCTTTTTAAATCCTCGAGCGACCAATAGTGAGATAACTCCGATAAGAAAAATGGGAGTTATCGAGATACTCGTTAGAAACATACTAAGTGTCCCAAGTAGTGCCAAAAATCCATATTCATAAAAATGTGTCTTCGACTGCACAGGACTAATAAATCTCCAATATGCAATAAGAACAAAGGGAAGCACTGCTCGAGAAACAGTGAGGGGTAAACTAGAAAGTGTTAATGCATCAAGATATCTCCAGGGAACAACAATGAGTAAGAAAAATACAATAAAAGATCGCTGTTTCTGAGTAGGCGAAAGTAATGAAAACAGAATACTCCACCCGACTGATCCCAAAAACAAAGAGACTACTGCAAAGGATATCATAATGCCAAGTAGTGATACCGAAGGCATCAGTTTATGGACCATTGCAGCGAGTATCGGGACGACTGGCTCTGCGATAAATCGAAAGGGTACACCAAGATACCAATTATCAAACCATAGTGTAAACGCCCGAATCCCATGTCTCTCGACAAACTGCGATGTAACTACAGAAAGAGGAAGTAATGAGGTCTCAGGAGGATACATACTCATCCTCCTCTTCTCTAAATCGCTTCACGAGTACATAAGTATAACTAAACCACCAAAAGAAACTTAGCCAAACGATGGTCATAATAGCTGCCAGATAATCATGGAAGACTATCGCAAATACCCGTTTTGAG
>Ga0066639_10005481_pt1 | contig 10655 bp, 11 predicted proteins | sample CryGeyCG2114_010_2_FD_59504 | JGI IMG/M metagenome (GOLD analysis project Ga0066639, IMG submission 59504) | Groundwater microbial communities from aquifer - Crystal Geyser CG10_big_fil_rev_8/21/14_0.10 | ecosystem: Environmental > Aquatic > Deep subsurface > Groundwater | place: USA: Utah... | reverse complement strand
TTTGACCATGGCGCTTCTTTCGGCCTCCCTTCAGAGGTAAGCTGACGTCGCATGCTTATATGCGGCGATAGACGCAGATACAAATATAGGTCTGGTTCGCGAAGTGTGCCATTAATTTTTTTGCGTCTCACCCATTTTGCGGTTTTTGTATACAAATCAGCATGAAGGTGCGTTCTATCGTAAGCATAACTGTATGCTAGCGTAGAAAGATGGCCACGGTCCATAAATATGTGGGGATTTTTAGAGCCTAGGATTACTTTGTGTTTATCTAGATCATTATACATAAAAAACGTATGCGATTTTATATCTCCCAATTCTGCTTTTTTTGTTATCTCCCGGACAAGCAAGCCGTCAAAATACTCCCGCAGTGAGTTCGCCAGAGTTGTCTGCAGACGACAATGGTATGCAAGGCCAGTGTGCGGAGTGTGGTCCGTGTACGGACTGCAACTGCGTAGATGGTGACTGCTGCGAGAACTACTGATCACGTTTAGGTTCTGCCGACCTGAATGTGCACATTAGCGCATTATGCAAATGATGCGCTTTTTTATAATTTTGCAGTATGATAGTCGTATGAAAGTCAAAGTTGGTTTTAATTTGGAGTGGGAGGTGCTCAATTGGTATGAGACTATTTGTGGCAATTCTATTTATGGTTTGAATAGCGGTAACAAATGGCCTTTGGGCAAAATCCCCGAAGATGTACCCGATCAGATTAATTGTCAGGACAAGGATGTCGCCTTGGACAAAATCAAGAAGCTCGTTCTAAAAATGATGGAAGAACCGAAGAATAAGAATTTTATGGAAGCGGTGATGGAGGCGGCTGAGAAAAGGTGGGTTACTGTCGAAGATGAGTATCTGGGAAAGCTGTCTAAGATGCTGGATGTGCCGAGAAGCAATTTTTGGGATGATTATCAGGCGTATTTCACATTTGCTGTCAGATCTCCATTCGGTCAAAATGCTTTTATGTTCAGTGGGTTCCAGAAATTCATAGACAGCGCTGCTCACGAAGTTATGCACATAGAGTTCCTAAGGGCGTATTATGATCACTGTAAAGAAAAGGGTCTTTCGGATTTGCAGATTGGCAATCTTAAAGAGGTTCTGACGGTTTTGCTAAATATCGACATGTCTGACATCCTGACCAAACTCGATGAGGGTTACACCGATCATCAAGAAATACGAAAAAAGATTTCAGAATTATACATTCAAAACGGTGGGGCAGGGGGCGAGTTTACAGAATTTCTGGATAAAGCTATTGATTTAGCCAAAGACCTCAAAAAATAAACGGCTCACAAATCGGAATCAGTCCCAAGGGGACCCCTTCGGGGGAATTATGAATCAGGAATTAGGAAAATTAGTCAAAAAATAAACGGCTCAAAATTTGAGCCGTTTATTTTTAGCTCCCAGAGCGGGTTTTGAGTTGACTAAATCCAATGTTTTTTGTTAATCTCTAATTGGTTTTGCTATTTAGCATTATCGTACTTTAACAATATGATCAGGAGGAGCGAAGTGGAACAGTTGATTTTTTACGGCTCTCTAATGAATTTGGACTTGTTTTATCGTATAACCGGTCGGAGACCAGATTCTGTCAGATATGGATATGTCAGGGGGGATCTTTATCGTGTCACGGACGATACAGAGCCCCACGGAATATTCAATTATCCGCTACTAATTCCGTCGGCAGGACCGAATATAGTCATATGTGTAGAAATCACGCTGAGACTGGAACGGTCGCAAAATGAAATCTTACAAAATTGTTTGAAAGATTTCGAGGGTGATCTTTTCCAGTTGTCTCAGATTGAATTTTGTCCATTCATCGGGGGGCCCGAACTGGGGATGGCATACGTGGGAAAAAAAGGAGCAATTGTGGGTAGAGCTAATATAGCCAGACTCGAATGTATTATTCCCTCGATCTATGTCTGGAAATTTGGGGGGTGCGTTTGATTAATGCGCCCCTTTTTATTCATTGAAAAAATCATTTAGTAGGGGTAGAAATGAAAACTTAGCTTCTAATGACATTTTAGATATTGAAGTCTGATGCTTGCCACCAGCATCGGCCAGTATATTAGTTATCAAGTCACGAGCTTCTTTTATTGAATCATATCTAAATTTTTTTGTAAAAAATTCTGGGTAACATGCACGGTTTGGCAGAATCGGATAACATCCGCAAGCCACCGACTTCATCACAGAATATCCAAAGGTTTCTTGAATCGAGCAGCTCAGAACTATTTTTGACTGTGACAGATAGTTTACGATGTTCTTATTATCTACCTGGAACGCAAATTCGACATTTGTGGATTTTATTAATTTTTTATAGTAGACATTTTTTAAAAGATTAACATGTGTTAACGGGCTTGTGACTAAAAAATGAACATTTGGCAAAAGTTTGACAATTTCTATGAATTCTAGAACCCCCTTATCTGTTTGGAGCCGATGCGGGAAAATTACATCCCAGTTATTTACGATTGATTTCTTGGGCTTGAAACTATCTAACCCCCATGGATAAATTTTTACTTTTTTTTTCAGTTCGGAGGGGCAAGCGTTTTTTAAATATCTAGACGAAGCGTATATTCTGTCATTGACGTTCATCCAGCCCCTTTCAAAATTTTTAATCCAATTATAATTGTATATGTCTCCAGGGACAAAAGACCCACCATGGAGTAAGCTTCCAATCTTGACCCTGTCTCCAGTTTGGACAAGTGAATATTTGAATAAATCTAATCCTGGATTAAAAAAATCTAAAAAGAGAACCTTATCCAAGCCTTTGCTTGACTCTATTAATTTTCTTAACACTCCGAGTTGTCCTTCGGTATATCTGTTATCATCCAGGGTAGATTGGGACGTGATGGAATTGTTAAGTGGCTTGATATAGCCCATAAACCGTATATTTTTTTTCGATTTCTTCGCGGCAACAATAAGAGATCCCACTATATCTTCGAATGACGTCCCAGAATAATAAGGGGGGATGATTATAGTGTTTGCCGATCTCATCTATTGGATATTATTTTATCTGACACGCCCTTACTGTTGAAGTAGCTTGCGAACGCTCTAACAATTATATTTGTGTTTATCTTCGTACTGCATGAGAATATGTCTATAAGAATTTTTTTCTCTAAAAACCAACTGCTCATAATACAGTGAGACTCTTCAATGATAAAACATATTGTCCAACCATATGGCCAGAAATTTTTATGTATTAATTTTACGCTGGCACCGATGTGTTTATCGACAATAAGCTTTAAATCTCCAACGGTTTCCTCAGTCAGAGATTTACCAAGGTTTGAACATTTCGTTAATTGAAAGTTCAGCGTTTTCCCCAAAAGTCCGCTTGCGGGGTGGAAGAGCAGTTGGTCTTTGGTGCCGTTCATCTCGTCTATGGTTAAAATTATCGCATTCTTCTTGATGTTTTTAATGTCTTCACGAAATTCAGACTTTATACCTCCAGCCAAATTCGTTAATAGGGTGGGAATGGTGGCGGCCGTCAATCTTACGTTCGCTTCCAATATGCTTATCTTGCCATTGCGACCAACAATAAAATCCAATCCGAAAAATCCTTCATAATTTTTTAAAATCGGAGAGATTTTTAGGATAGCTTCTTCTAATTGTACGGAACAATTCTTTCTCAGCTCAGACAGTGGCTTGATTTTTGATCCCGTGAAGTATTTCCCTGATTCAATAATTTGTTCCGAGAAACCGAATATAATGACATCATCGCTATTTTTATATTTTACACACTGAATACTGTGGGGTAATCCATCAAATTTTTCTTCAAAAAACCAATCCCTTGAGTTTTTTTGAAACAATTCTTTTAATTTCGGGCTGTTTTTGTCGGTCTCAAGATTAAAAACAGTGAACCCTCCAGATCCATATTTACGTTTGATATATCCAAAACCTTTTTTTGCCAGAACCTCGTTTAGCTCATTGTGACTAGTTATTTTATTCCAAATCGGGGTTCTATCTTCCAACAATTCTTTCTGCCTAAATTTATTATTTCTTTGAACAAAGCTAGGGTACGAGTAATTAATTTTATAATTATTCTGTTTCGCGAATTTATCTGCATCGGGGTGGGGGGTGGCGACCCAAAGACCCCCTATCTCTTGGGGCAGGCTTAGGGACCCAGCTCGTTTATATATTGATTGTTTCGCGTCTGAACCTTGGGAAACCTCAATCAAATTGTTGCTTTTTACATAGTTAATCTTTCTGGATGTTGAATTCACCAGGGCGTATTTTTTGTCGATGATCCATGGAAGCAGATTTTCGTACTTCCACATGGCAGCGATTTCATAGTCCGCAGACTCCCCGATAGATCTCATGTCGCAACTGAATAATATATTTTGATCATTCAAAAATGCTATTTGCGCGGGCTTCAGCGGGAGTTTAGTAATGTTCATATATTTTTTGAGGATTTATTGATCTTTTTATCAGCCCGAGGTTTGGATTCGTCGTTTTAAAAATGTAGAGATTGGATGAAGAGCTCATAGTCAATGCGCTAGATATGATGCCTCGCTTCTTTAGAAAGCGCCGAGCCCTTAGACACTCAGCGTAGTGTTTGGGTAATTCATACTGATTAAAATTATTGACTGTCTCCACAAGACAAATGCCCGATCTCGATAATATTTTCTGTAGCTTCAACAGTGATTTGCCCATCATTGTTTTATTCATTATGACATAAAACTCTTTTTCTTCCGTATCTTTTGAGAGCATAAATAATCCAGCATAAATAAAGGCTAAAGCTCCGTCTAAAGTATATGGTGGATCTGTAATAAATGTTGCGACTCCGGATCTCGGTAATTGATTAAAATCCCGTAAATCCATCTCGTAAATTAATGCGTGAGTGTTGTTATCACTTATTTTTTTTACGACATCTCTATCAGCTTCAATAACCACAGGCCATATCCAATAGTTGTTTTTCAGTTGGATGCTGAGGAGGTCGTCGTCACCGATGATTGCAATTCTGACGTATTCTACAAAAGGGTATCTTTCTTTTAATAGCTTAATTCTACGTACCAAAGATTTTTTATCGCATGGGAATTGATTAAATTTATTCTTGGGCGGAACGTGTTTCCCGCACACCTTATCGAGACGACTTAATTGTGTGAATTTGAATCGGTGAGTATCAATAATCTTTCCGGTGTTTTTGTCGATGGCTATAAATCCATGATCCACTGCGGCTTGGATTACTCTTGCCAGGTTATCAAAGTCTCCGCCGCTGATGTTTACAAAATGATCTATCGTTGATGATTTTTGTAACGTAGCGACCAGTTGAGCATAAGCCAATTTCGAGTATCGATTATTGCTAGCCCACGATTGATAATTACGATTGTTCCTATTCGGGATATTCAGGGGCGCCAGATTCTTGTAGGTATTATATGCTTCTTCAAGCATGTCTTCGTAACGGATGGGCTTAAGAACCTCTAGAACATCTTCTCTTTTGCTTGGTTTTTTGTTAAATAATGCAGAAACATGGAACCAGTAGTATCCTGATTTAACTAGATCTTGAAAATATGGTATGAGATTTCTTTTTGTCATGGGCTTTATCTGGTGGTTCACATGCACAACTCTCAAATTATCTAAGATCGAGTTTTTATACCCAGCCTCGTATAATCTAAACATCAAATAATCATCCTCGAAGCCATAATCGTCATAATCTGGGAATCCTCCGATTTGTTGAAAAGCTTTTTTCTTGCAAAATCCAAAGTTGGCGATAAACGTCACTTTTTGTAAAGCAAGCGTAATGTCGCCGGGTCCTCTCACGCCATCTTTTGGGCTATCTGAATGAGCCAAGAGATTTCTCATGTCGCCCATTAAGATATCATCTAAAACGCTCTTGGCCATAGGTCGAAACCAGCCCTCCTCTGTCCACAGTCTTTTTGCACCGTATCCGTAATCATATTCATAAGATAGCTTGCTAATTTTTGTAAAGGCTTCTTTGTCTACAATGATGGTATCATCGTCTAAAAATATTAAAACATTGCCTCTCGCAAGTTCGACGCATTTATTCCTTGCAGACCCCCGACCCAGAGATCGTTTGCCATTGATCAATTCTACATGAATGGGTATGGATCGCGTATCGTTTCTTTCTTTACAAAATTCATTGATTCGTTTGATTTGTTGAGACTTGATATGGCTATTTTCTATTACGACAATCTCAAAATCATCGTAATCTTGGTTGAAAATAGAAGCCAGAGAGTGCAAAACCGAGTTGCCTTTATTAAGGTGTGAATCACAAGACAGGACAATACAGCTCAGCCTAGGCTCTGGGCCGTTCCGAGGTTTTTTCATAAATATCTATGATCATAATATATTTTCAGTGGAGCTCAATACATCAATTTAATTATAAAGGTAATATCAAGATGTATAAAATGTCTAAAGTAGCGGCTGATTATCTAGATGATAGGGGCAACTGTTCTCAAAGAATTTTGTTTGGTTTTAACGGATTTAAAATGAGGTTCTTGGCATTCCGGCATTGGAAAAGATTTAGCTTATGGATAAAGAAAACATAATCTCGATTAAGGGCATTTGCCTCAAGGATGAGAGTGTTTTGCTCAAACAAGACAGTGGGGATGCCTTGGAATGGGCCTTGCCTGGCGGCAAGATTGAATTGGGCGAAACGCCTTTGGCCACTCTAAAACGCGAATTGATAGAAGAGCTTGGGAAAGAGCCGATTATTTTAGACGAACGTCCGATTTGGGCTTATTCTTTTCAATATCAAGGCGACGATGGTTTGGAACAAATAACTTGTATTTATTACTTAGTCGATTTTGACAGTTATGATTTCGAGCCGCAGGAAGAGCAACTACAAACAAAGTTCTTCCCCTTCTCCGAGATTCCCGATTTACGTATGAATCATGGGCACAAAGATGGGTTGTTGGGAGCTATAAGATTATTGGGGAGAGCTTAATTTTGTTTTTGATGATCGACCTCAGCGTTGACTAAGTCGGCGAGATCAGCTATAAATAAGGGGCAAGACTTGACTGTCTCGCTTCTTGAGAATCTAAAATCGCTAGGGCGAGAAGGAGGGAGAGATTTGCTAAAGGCCTTATCGGCCGAAGAACTAGTCGATCATCCGATTGTGAACCACTTCGTGGTCGAGGTATCGAAAGACATGGGCTCGTGCCCCTGTGACGACTGCGATCCGTGTGACTATGAGGCGGGTCCCTGATTGGATGTGCGACAACATGGGTGGCGAGCTCTCCTAGTTCGCCACCCGCATTCACAAGATGAGAAAGGAGGCGTGAACAATGGCTGGCCCATTAGTTAAGCTGCTTATTACTCCTGTGGATTTTGACTGCAATATGGCCTGTGGCTATTGTTATAATGGTTCATTTCGGCAACCATGTATTAACCCCAGCAAAGTGATTTCTGAGAGTGTGGTTTACAAGATCTTTGATGAAATTACACCATTACTCAAGGGAGATCGTTTGTCGGTAACTTGGCATGGTGGCGAACCGATGTTGGCTGGTCAAGATTTCTATCGCAAGATGTTAGAAGTCCAGAAGCGGGCGGTTCGTGACCGTTATACAGTGACCAATTGCATGCAGACAAATGGGACACTTGTTGATGACGGCTGGGCTGATTTATTGGCAGAATTAAAGATTGGCCCTTCTGTCAGTGTCGATGGTCCAAAATATTTGCATGATAGCATCCGCACTTTCTTGAATGGTACCCCGACTCATAATCTAGCCATGAGTGGATATCGTTTGTTGCAAAGCAAAGACATCAACACGGGTATGTTGATGGTCATCTCACAAAACAATGTGCATGCTCCGGAAGAAATCTGGGAGTGGGTATTGGAAGAAAAAATCCCACACTTTGATTTTCTACCATGTATTGAACCGGAATTGTGGCGAGAAGGGAAGCAGCTTTATGGCTTGTCCACGGAAGAAGTGTCCAAATTCTCGATCCGCTTTTTTGATTTGTGGTTTGATCATGGTGATCCGAATATTAGGATTCGGAGCTTCCGAGATGCTATCAAAGGACAGATCGGGGGCAAAGTCAACATCTGTTCGTGGAAAACGGGCTGCGTCCAACACATTAGCTTTGATGCTTCTGGCAATGCTTATCCTTGCGCAAGATATCATTGCTATCCAGAAACACGCATGGGCAATATTCGAGAGATGACCTTCTCGGATATCATGACAACTTCTGTTGCCGCTTGGGTGCACCAGGGCATTCAAACGGGCCAAGATCGGTGCAGAGATTGCCAATGGAATGCTATCTGTGGTTCGGGGTGTCCATTTTTAAAGTATGCCCTACACGGTCATTGGGGCGGGACATATGTGCATTGCCAATCCAGACAGGCTCTGTTCGAGCATGTCAGAAAGCGCATTTTCAAAGAGTCGCTCAGGCCTGGTGTCTGAATAGTTTAATCGGAGTAGGTCAGCTATGCTGTTCTGCTCCATTTTTTTTGGTATTCTTGGGTTGTGCAATACAAATATTTTAATATTAGTCCAGTCCGAAGTAGAAAAATCAATAGTACCCTGAGGGCTGCACAGTTAGGACTCGGCATTTTTTTTGGTGTAGATATTGATCTACCTCCAGTATTTTTTGTTCAGTCGCGTAAAGATATTGACAAAATTTGGAGGAGAAAAACGGAGGACTGGTTCTGTGCGTGGGCGAATACGGGCGGAATTTATATTCTACATCCCAAAGTTTTCGCTAAAGAATCCGATCATAAGGCAGCTTATTTCTGGAAAGTGCTAAAGCATGAGTACGTGCATTTGTATTATCGTAGAATGGTTGGAACAGGAAATCCGCGTTGGCTCAATGAAGGACTGGCTTGCTATTTAGCAAAACAAGAAAAGAGTGTGCCTGACAAAAAATTATTGCTAGGCTTAAATAAGTTTTTTGACAGAGGTGACAAAGATATTTATGGAGTTGGTTATTTTTGGACTAAATATTTGATTGAAAAATATGGCAAGGCAAAATTACTGAAATTGATAAAAACAATTAGTTCTGAAACTACGAAAAATAAATTCAACACAAGCTTCAAAAAGATTTATGGCTTCGGTCTGACTAGAGAAGAACTATCAAAAATAATTAAAAAATAAACGGCTTCCGACTTCGTCCGTCAGAGTAACGGACTACGACAGGACTTCGCATTAATTTGCTGTTTATTCTTAGCTCCCAGAGCGGGTATGGGTTGACTAATGGAGGGGTTGGCTGATAGATTTGGGCATTGGTAGGATAATAAAAACGGGAGCTCTTGTATGGGAGCCCCCATTTCGGGTTCAGGGGTCGTCGATGTTGGTTTATTAACTGAGTTTCAGACAGATAATCGACGGCTACAATAATCGAAAATCTGTTTTTGGGCCTCGCACAAGGAATGTAGCCCCCAACATTGATCAACCGAATTGATCGGCAGTCTGTAATGCAGGCATCCCCCACGACAGAAACTTGTCCATTTACAGTCGTAACATTCTGACGGTATCGAGCTAGCGCAATCTCGGAAACGAATATATGCTTCTCTTTCGCATATTTCTGGGATTGTGTTGTCCGATACATTCCCCAGAGCGGTAGAGTCGCCCATGAAGTCACAAGTAGTCACGTCGCCGTTGTGTTGGACTGTCAAAAAAGTATGGCAGGAGTTAGCGAATTCGCAACTTGTTGGTCTTTCGCCTCGCAGGGCTCGAACAAATGAAGCTAGATGCTCCACTTTCCAATCTTTGTCACCAACGCTTAGCCATAAATCCAGTAGGCGGCACATTAGTTGAGCATATTCTTCGGGCATCAAAGAATGACCATCGGTTTTCTTGTTGTTGTATGGTTTTAGCAGAACGTTACGGACCCCAAGTTCATAGAGACCGATCAGGCTATTTTCGATATTGCATAAATTATCTTGGGAGATAACCATGATTACACCGATATCCAGATCTGCAGATCGGCATTGTTTTATCTTCTCGAATACATCAATGCTAGTGCATTCGTTTCGTTCGGTACGTCGTAATCGACTCTTGAAGCCGTCCCAACTAATGCCGATTTGAAAGTTTGCCTCTTTGAACACTTTGATCCAAGCATCGTTCAATAACGTGCCGTTAGTTTGGATGCTGTTTATGACGTGGGTTTTGCTCAGAATCTTTTTTTGTAGAGTGAGCACTTTTTCAAAGAAGTGTATGCTAGCCAACAAAGGTTCGCCCCCGCTCCACAGCATGATTGGCGTTGGTCTGCAGGGGACAGTTGCTTTTATCGTTTGTTCCAGTGTTCCCACCGACATTTGGCTCAACTGTGCGGCGTGGTCAGATTCGTTAATGACGTAACAGTAAGAACAGCTCAAATTACAGCAATTGCCTACTGGCTTGATCATCAGAAGGTTTACGGATTGCATAAACGCTACCCTCCTTTTTGAGTTTTGTTAAAGAGCTCTACAGATAAGTAGTGTAACCTAGCGCTATATTCGACACAAGAGGTGTTGTCATTCTCTGGCTAGTGTTTTTCCCAGCCAGCGCAATAAGCCGGTCCCCCCCTCTTCTTCTTTTAGCCATTCTGGCCAGTGGTTTAGTAAATACTTGCCCAGTGGCCAGACGGCCATAATTGTCATAAGCTCTTTGGCGTTTTTTTTTGTGAAGCGGCGTGTCCCCATTCGATCTTCATAAGACAGTTGCAATAGAATTGCCAGTACTTGTTCCAAGGCGCTCTTGGATGTGTAATTGTATATTTTGGGT
>Ga0066639_10005480_pt1 | contig 10655 bp, 12 predicted proteins | sample CryGeyCG2114_010_2_FD_59504 | JGI IMG/M metagenome (GOLD analysis project Ga0066639, IMG submission 59504) | Groundwater microbial communities from aquifer - Crystal Geyser CG10_big_fil_rev_8/21/14_0.10 | ecosystem: Environmental > Aquatic > Deep subsurface > Groundwater | place: USA: Utah... | reverse complement strand
GTATTATCCGTCGGGGGGCGATAACTATTATCATCAATGCCATACTTGGACATATCTTCGTAGGAATAAACAGCACCTGCCCAGATTACTAAGGCAGGAATGCTCTGATCTGCTACAAAACTCCTAAAGGTTACATTTCCTGCCATACTATGTCCCCACAAACCAACGGCATCCGCATTAACAAAGTCTGCATTTTGTAATGCTGAATAAGCATTTAGCGTATCGATAATATAACCTGAAGAATAATAAGCCCCAGAAGGAGTACCTTCAGAGTCATCATGTCCACGCAAATCAATTTTGAAAACTACAAAACCATTGCGAGCTAAGTAATCAACGTAATCTTGGTATCTTTCAGTGGTTTCATACAAAGTAGGAGGAATATAGCCATGGACAAAAACAATTGCTGGCCATCCTTCCTCTGGCTCATCTCCAAAAGGGATTGTTAGCAAGCCGTTTACTTGCAGTCCGTCTGAATCGTAAGAAGTTAAATATGAAGTGTAGTTTGCTCGCGATTGATAGGCTTTTAGTTCACCTAGTGTGCTACTGAATTCTTGTGAACGGAGATATGGAATTGTTAACTCTTGAAAAGGTTGTGGCAATGCTGGAGTTGGTAAAACCAAAGAACTAACTTGTTCTGCACGGTCTTTAAATTCTTGAACCGAAAATGCCCTATTGGTAAAAAAATATATGGCAGATCCAATTGTCGCTACAAGAATTGTAATTACAATAACATTTCTCACTGTGCTATAACCCTACCAGAAGTTACCTGAAATTTCTATGAATAAATTTGGGCATAAAAAAACCGTCTAAGGTCTCTAGACGGTTTTGTACTACTTTGCAAATTTCAGATATTGTCCGGTTCGCCGGTGTGCCAAACTGCATCAACGATGCGACCGTTTTGGATCTGAGCCCAAGCCCCATCGATGCGACGATACCAGACTTCGATGCCACCTGTGGCAACCTGGATCGTAAGACCAAAGTCGCCAAGTAGGCGAGCAGTTTCAGCAAGCAGCTTGTCAGCGGCTTCATCAAATTCTTTGCTGGGGTTGGTCTCACCGTAGATTACTGCATCTGCAGCCATCGGATCAGCATTCCGGTATGGGCACTTGAGCAAATTAATGATCACATCGCCCTCCGGGGACTGAGTCTTACGACAAATCAACTCGTCGAGTGCCCCACGAAGATCAACCATCATTTCGTTGATCACATCTTCGACCTTCTGAGTCTTAGGCACAATATTTACCAACATTTCAATTTCCCTTTTAATATGCGAATGTGAAGCCGAATCATAGCACTTTTGAAGCGAAAATTCAATGCTATAGGCTATTGTCTTTTGTGGCGTTTTTCTTCAAGCTCTGTAAGATATTTCTTTCTGAGCCTTAAGCTTTGAGGAGTGATTTCTAGCAGTTCATCATCTTCAAGAAAATCCAAACTTTGTTCTAAGGATAATTTTGTGGCAGGAGTTAACTGAAGAACTCCATCAGAAGATTTGGAACGCATATTAGTTAACTTTTTACCTTTGCAAACATTTATCCGAATATCCTCATCTTTGGAATTAAGCCCAATAATCATACCTTCATAAACCTGAGTTGCAGGATCCACGAAAGTTACCCCTCTTCCTTGAGCATTTACCAACCCATAACCCAGTGCTTCTCCAGACTCACTGGCAACCAAAGCTCCTCGGCGCATTTTTGGCAACAGTTTGCCAATAGGCAGATACCCAGAAATGGATGAGCTAAAAATTACAGTGCCTTTGGTCATTGTTAAAAGCAAACTTCTCAAGCCAATTAAGTTGCGGGTTGGGATTTCGTATATAAACTCAACTTCTTCTTCAGTTGTTGGTTCCATCTTTATTAATTTTGCCTGGCGCTTACCCATTTCTTCAGTAATAACACCAACAAACTCGTTCGGAACCAAAACGGAGGCTTCTTCTATCGGTTCCATTTTTTGCCCATCAATTTCTTTGACAATAACTTCAGGTTTGCCAACCTCCATTTCGTAGCCTTCTCTACGCATAGTTTCAAGCAAAATGGATAAATGCAATTCACCTCGTCCAGATACGGCAAACTTCCCATTACCCAGAGCTGTTACCCTCAAACTAAGGTTATGTTCCAATTCTTTCTTTAATCTTTCCTCTATTTGTCTGCCTGTTACAAAATCCCCTTCTCTACCCGCAAATGGAGAAGTGTTTGGACCAATTGTCATATGCAAAGTAGGTTCACCTATACTGACTGAGGGTAATGTTTCTGTGTCACTTGGATCTGAAACTGTTTTACCAATCTGCATTTCAGAGATGCCAGAAAAGGAAACAATTTCCCCGCTGTGAGCTTCATCAACTTCAACTTTTTCCAATCCTTCGTTTACATATAATTTTTCTATCGTCCAAACCTTCTGTGGATTATCTGTAACAATCACTTTCATACCTCTTTTTATGGCTCCCTGACTAACCCTTCCGACAGAAATTCTTCCCAAATGGGTATCATAGTCTATCGAACTAACAACCATTTTAAATACTCCATCCTCATGCTGGGCATAAGGAACGGTCTCAATAATCTTTTCCAAAAGAGGCAGCACATTTCCATCCGATTCAGGATCTGAAGGTAACTCATTAAAAACAGTTCCTTTGCGACCAACTGCATATAACACTGGAAAATCCAACTGTTCTTCATTTGCGGCAAGTTCCAAAAATAACGATTCTATTTTTGAAACTGACTCGGCAGGTCTGGCGAAACGCTTGTCAATTTTATTTACCACGACAATAATTTTAAGCCCCATTTCCAATGCTTTTTTCAAAACAAACCTGGTCTGAGGCATTGGCCCTTCCTGAGCATCTACTATCAATAATGCTCCATCTGCCATATTTAGTGTGCGTTCTACTTCACCAGAGAAGTCTGCGTGTCCTGGAGTGTCAATAATATTAATCTTGGTGTCGTTGTAATGTATTGCACAGTTTTTGGCCAAAATAGTAATGCCCCTCTCGCGTTCAAGTTCATTTCGGTCAAGAATTTGGGTCTGGCCCATTTCCTCCTGGTTGTCACGAAAAACATGGCTTTGTTTCAACAAAGCATCTACCAAGGTTGTTTTACCATGGTCAACGTGGGCAATAACTGCAACATTGATTATTTTTTGAGTCATAATATCCTCCCTGAAAAAATTTTAGGGAATGCAGGTATTATATCAGAAATGAACTTTTTTGTACTGCCCAGGGAGAAGATCATCGACAGTTAGATTTCCTATCCTTATTCTTGTCAATTTGTTCACTGTCAACCTAACTTGATTTGCCATACGACGAACTTGGTGGTTACGGCCTTCTTTCAAAATAATCTTAAAGGAGTGGTCGCTCACAATTTCAGCCTTTGCTGGTAGTGTCGGGCCATCGCTTAAATTCATTACTTTTGACATGGCATTAATCTGAGTCTGAGTTACTTTCTCTTTTGTTTCTACTAGATATTCTTTCTCCACCACATGTTCTTTGCCAGTAACTAGATTTGTAACTACACCATCGTTGGATAATAAAATCAGTCCTTCGCTTTCTTTGTCTAGGCGACCCACTGTGTTCAGGTGCCTAAATTTAGGAACTAAATTAAATATCTCTGAAGTTTCTACACCACGTGGTTTATAAAATAGAACAGTAGTTTTTTCTTCTTTTTCTCCAACAATTTCTATCTTGTCTATTTTGGGATCTATTTGTCTACCCAAGTCTGTGACAATTTCCCCGTTTACAGAAATTTTTCCCTGGCGAATATAGTCTTCTGCTTCTCTTCTAGACAAAATTTTCTCTTGAGAAAAATATTTGGATATCCTCATTGGGGGATTATAGCAAGTATTTTACGCTATCCGTTTCATTAATATTTTGCTCGCTATTTGTATAAATATTTCTTTTGCCTAATTGTTCAACAATCATTCTAATTAATTTTTTCGCCATTCTTTCATTCTTTTTCAAAGATAAATTCCAATCAAGTCCTGGCCGAATATTTCCTTCCATCAAGTATGGATTTCCTTCGTTACTAACAACTAGGTCCAAAGCGTACAAGTCATTTTCTGTATTTAAGGTCCTAGAAATTTGCTTAGATAGTTCCAGAACCTTTGCAGGTATCTCTTTTAAGGTTATGTAATGAAGCTGACCACCTTGATGTTCATTACAACGAAAATCATCATTACTTGCCTTGCGCACATATGCCTGGACGATTTTTTGTCCAATAAAAATAATTCTAATGTCTGTCAAACCAGGTGAATTGTTATATTTATAGCCTGTTCTAAAATCTGCAAATGGTTGTAGTATGAAATCTGTTGATTGATGCATTTGAAGAATATCTAATACTTCTTCTTTTGGGTTTGATGGGCCAACTAGATACACTCCGTATCCTCCCGATCCGAATCTATCTTTAAGGATATATTTATTTGAAAAATCGTATGAATTAGGGTGGAGAATAGTAAGGGTGCGTATGTCTTCTAGAGATTTTTCCACCCCAGCAGCACTTCTGTCTTCAATCGCAACCGTAGGAATAGAATAGTCACTGAGTGTTTCGAAGGTTTTCTGTTTATCAAAAAACAGTGAAGACAATTGCTTGCTATTAAATGACTTTATCTTATCTGTGGAAAATAATAATTCCAAAGTCGCTTTTTGTTTTTCACCTAATGGAGATAATTTGTCGAAAATAAGTTCGGAGTAACATGACTTATTTACTTTTAACCATTGTTTATCTTGGTATCGCCAGTAGCAACTAGCAGAACCAGCACTAGTGACATCTTTTCTGGTTGTAAATGCAGCACTGAGATTATTCTTTTCGCATATCTCCATAAAGTAAGCATAAGCGTTATTGTAGTGAGTACGGTTCTTACTAATTTGAAATGGAGACTTAATCTTTTTTGCCGATGAAGCACTCGATGCAATTGCACTTGTATAAACCACGAGGACGTCGAATGCTTTAATATTATTCATAAAATGTGTGAAGCAGGCGACTAAATTACTTTCCTTTTTTAGTGGTGCTTTTAGAAGATTTCTTAATCTTCTTTTCAGTCTTTTTTTCTTCTGGCTCTGCTTTTGGCTCACTAGACAAAATCATTAGACTGATTATTTTATCTAGTTTATTGTTTAAAGTTTCAATCTTTTCTGTGAGTTGCTTAATTCCTCGATCTTCAATGCGACGTTGTGCTGATATATCAGAATTAGTGTCGCCACCCCGTGGAGCCCCTCGATCAGGGCGTCTATCGTTAGATCTTCCGCCTTCGCTTCTTCCACCCATTTTTTCAAAACAGTCACTGCAATATATTGGCTTACCGTTTGTGGGCCTAAAGGGGACTCTACATTTCTTTCCACAGTTGCTACAAACAGCATCATGCATTTGTCTGTCGGATCCTCTTCCACCAGAAAACCCTCTGTCTCTGGATCTACTTTCATGTTTATAGTCGCTCATATGTTTAATTGTTGCGGGGACATTCAAGTATATGCTTTATTAGGAGAAATAGCAAACCTATGGGATATTTACTGTCCCGATTGTAGTATAATGTGACTAACAAAAAACAGATGAAGTACTTTTTGCTGTTCATTTCGGCTGCACTTCTATTAACATTAGTTTTGTACTTAAGAAAACCTTCACAAGATAGCTTTGAGGCGCCAAAAACTGACTATCTACCAATTCAGTTTATGGTCAGTAAAGATGCCGCTTTAATGGGAGTTGTTAACAATTTGGCTTATTACGGATTTGTTAAAGACGAAAGTGCTTTAGAGTATGCACTCATACATAGTGAGGATAATTACTCAGGTCGCGAAGGGGCAATCACTTTAGAAAATGGAAATACTATTAACACTCAAGCTACCTATACCCTCTCCCAAAATATGGATGTCTGGCAAATAGCCAATATTTTATTAAATGAAGGAAAAGAAGTTTCTTGCCAGAATGGATGTCCCGATGGGCTTTTTTATCCAGAACTTTTACCAGGAGGAGAACTGGCTCCGACCATAGCAGAAAAATACTCTTGGGTAGAAACTTACGCTGATTGCGTTGAGTCAATTGGCCATGACGGAGGGCAACTTTCATCTGAACAATATTATGAAAAAACAGGAATAAGAAGCTGTATTTCCCCGGACGGCAGAGAATTCACCCCATCACCTTAAAGTTTCAAGTATCCTAAAGCTGCATATGTAACAATTGCTGGCCAGACTATTGCCTTGATTATGCCAACAACAAATGTTCCAATATCAGTAGCTTGTTGTACATAAAATACCAAGGCCCCCAAAAACCCAAGGCCATAAACCGCTCCACTTCCACTATGTTTCATCCCTTTCACCCCCTTGTTTTTCATAAACAAATTATAACAACTTGGTAACCAGAATGGAACGATGGTGAGTTACTCTTGTATAGTTTAGATTGTGAAACAACTTCAGCATCAAAAATATTACACCTATATTGTAAAATGCTCGGATTCTTCTTTTTATGTTGGGAAAACCTACGATCTAGTTCGGAGACTGAAACAACACAATGGGGAGTTGTCAGGAGGAAGTGCATATACCAGATCAAAGCGACCAGTTTATTTGTGTTATTACGAAGTGCATTCAACCAACAAAGAAGCGTGCAGTAGAGAAGCTTACTTCAAAAGACTCACTCACAAACAAAAGGAGGACTTTGTTGCCATAAAAGTAAAAAAGTAGAAATTGGCTGCCCGGCAGGGATTTGAACCCCGATTTCCGCATCCAGAGTGCGGCGTGCTGCCATTACACCACCAGGCAATATAACCTAAAGAAGCCCTGCAATTTTACCACATACAGGCACATTTATTGATCTTTTGTTCTCTCCTTTGGAGTAGTTGAAGCTGTGGTGGCATTTGGTTGTGGATAAACCAATTTGCCTTCCGCTGCTTCTGCATTTACTCTGTTTCTCCAAGTTGGTGAGAGTACCTCTGGCGAAATTTCCTTAAAATCTAAAATTGGCCTTTCGGTACCGTGATTTAACAACTCATTAATGCTTGGACGACGTCCTATGAATCTTTCCATAAATATCACCCCCTTTCAAACAAAAAAGAGCCCGCGTGGGCTCAAAGACTAATAACTTTGAAGATTGAAAGGCTACATAATTCAAATAACCTCCTTTGCGCATTTTAACCTAAGTTTTACAAAATGTATGTTATCTTCGTTACAGTTTATAATAGAATATAAATATGAAAGCAGGGCTAATTTTAGTTCTAATCATCGTCATTGGTTCTGCTGTATTTTTATTTAGCAAACAAAATACAACTCCTGAAATAAACGTCCCTATTACCACCACTGGGACTAACTCATCCACAACAACACCAGATCCAAACCGCAAAGATATCGAAGTTATAGCAGACAGTCTGAATATTCCTTGGGAAATTGTTTTTCTACCTAGCGGAGAGATGTTAATCACAGAAAGGCCAGGAACTCTACTTAAAATTGGTACAGATAGACAACAAATCAAAGTTCAAGGCGTTCATCATGTCGGGGAAGGTGGACTGTTGGGAGTGGCTTTACATCCAGATTTTGAACTAAATCAATATCTATATCTTTACTTAACAAGCCAAGAAAATGGTGCCGTTGTAAATCGCGTAGAAAGATACAAATTTGATGGAAATAGTTTATCTGACCGCCAAGTTATACTCCAAGGCATCAAAGGGTCATCAAATCATGATGGTGGGAGAATAAAATTTGGGCCAGATGGATATTTGTACATTGCAACCGGAGATGCAGAAAATCCAAACTCTGCACAAGATACAAGTTCATTAAATGGCAAAATATTAAGAGTTAGTGCCGAAGGGTCAATCCCTAATGACAATCCTTTTAGAAATGCCGTGTATAGCTATGGTCACCGAAATGTCCAAGGGCTTGCCTGGGATGAGCAAGGAAAGCTCTGGGCAACGGAACATGGCCCCAGTGGCCTACAAACGGGAAATGATGAGCTTAACTTAATTGAAAAAGGCAATAATTACGGATGGCCGACAATAAAAGGAGATCAAATTCAAAGTGAAATGATAACTCCAATCATCCAATCTGGAAACAATGACACCTGGGCCCCATCTGGAGCTGCATACCAAAACGGAAGCATTTTCTTTGCTGGTTTGCGTGGGGCAACTCTCTATGAGGCAAAACTTGAAGGAGAAAAAATAACCCAGCTTGTTAAGCATTTTGAAAATGAATATGGCAGACTTAGGACGGTAGGAATTGGTCCAGAAGGCGATTTGTATTTTCTCACCAATAATACTGATGGCAGAGGAAGAGCAAATAAGAACGATGATAAATTAATCAGAATAAATCCGGAGATACTAGATCTTCAGTAGCTTCTTGAGTATCCTGACAAACAGCATATCTCTTTTTTCCTGAGTATGGTGACTTGTTCTGTATTGTTCATTATTTTGAACCGGACGTGACCACACAGAGATAATAACCCATTCTTTTTTGTTATTTTGTTCAGCAACGACTTCAATGATCTGATCTCCATATGTTTTATAGTATCTCCAGGCACCGGAGCTTTTATGAAGATTCCCCTTTCGTGACTGTTCTGGGTTTCTCCACGTTGCCCAAGCATCTCCTTGGGAAATCCCACGTTCTCTTAGTCTCTGTAAGGCATGGTCGGTCCAAATTACACCACCGAAGTTTCTATCCATATACTAGCGCTCAGATGGGGTAGTCTTGTCATAAATCATTGCCAATATTTCAGTTGAAAGCATTCGCACTTCACTTTTTATAAATTCTTTTACATCTTCTTGGATGTGTTCAGCCAAAAATTCCAAATGCGCTTCGTCGTGTGGTTTTTCTGCAAATTTATTAATAAATTCTTCGTGCTTACCTTTGGGAAGCTTTTCTAAGATTACAGTTAGTAGACGATGGTGTAAAATCTCATCAATCAACTGGTAGATTTCATCACGTTCTTCAGGAGTAGAAACTGCTTTTTTAATTTCTTTTTCAACTTTCTTTAAGTTAATTATTTCGTCGTAAAAAATTTTGCTCATAACAAATTATACCTCAATCAATCCTGTTGTTGTCGCAACTTGATTGTAATTAACTGGACCCAATGGCACTTTGTTATCAGGATCGTCCACGAAGAAAAGCAAAACCGGCCCTTTTTTGTAGCGTGCGCCACCAAGGTAATCCATTACTTCTGGACTTCCTCCAAATTGTTTTCCAGTCCAAGCTGCAGGACCAGAATCTGCAATTGAAGCAACAACAGCCTTCCCATTATCTGTATTGAGAATAAGTACTTTACGGTATTTATACCAATTTTTTAGATGTGGTTGACGGATATTCCAATCTGGAAGATACAGTGTTTGAACCACGGCGTACCATCTTTCTGTTTCTTCCAGATCTTCTGTCATCGCGTCTTTGGACGAGGCAAAATATCCCCACGCACCAAGACCCGGAGCAATGCCCTCTTCTTGTATGTCACCATTTTCGTACCCCAGGCCTTTCTCTGGTACAGTATGTTGAGTAATTGTATCGCCAGGATATCTACGTAGATGTTGCTCCGCGCCAATATAACCATAAGTTGTATTTAGATGCTCACCTTCCAAATTGGCCACAGCCTGCACATTCAACGTTCTTTGCAATAGCTTCTCTAAATATTTTTCTTCTTGCTCTGAGAGCGGTCTTGGATTTTCAGGCAATAATTCTTTAAGTCCACTCATTAAAGTTCCTTTTGGAGACATGGCAGGAAGCCCGTTAGTGGGTTGGGCATGAACATCAATCGGTGGTGGCAAAAAACGAGTAGTATCAGGCGAAGATAATAACAACGCGCCGGCCACTGTTCCAGCGCCGATCAACTTTGCTGAGTGTTGTCTTACATTTTCCAAGTTAATTCCCTTTTCCTGAAGCTGTTTGTGAGCTTCACTATGAAGCTCTCTAAATTTTGAAGTGGTTTCGTAATGCTTTAACTTAAGCTTGCGACGAAGCTGTTCAATATCGGCAGTAGGCATATTTCATTATATGATTTTCTTCAGTCTTTCCAAAGTTTTTTCTTTACCCAATATCTCAATAGACTCATTAATCGGAGGGGTAACTTTACTACCAGAAATTGCAATTCGAAAATCCATAAAAAATTTGCCAGTGTGAAAACCTTTTTCCTGAATCATTGCCATCAAGGAATCGTTTATATTGTTCAAATTCCAATCAGATACTTTTTCCAAAGAACTGATCGCCGCACTTATGTGTTCTGCATGATTTTCCCCCAGCAATTTTTTATCAACTTCGGGCTCCTCAAAAACAAATCCGGCTAAAGATTTAAAATCTGCTAGAGTTCTCATTCTTTCTTTAGCCAAGGGCACTATCTTGTCTAAAATTTCTTGAGGATATTTTTCATCAAAAAATAAAAAGATTTTGTTAACTAAATCTTGATTATCCATCTCTCGGATATAGTAGCCGTTGAACCAATCTAGTTTTTCCTGGAAAAACTTTGGGTTTGATTCTTGAAATCCGTTGATGTTGAAGTTTTCTACAAACTCATCAAGTGTGTAAATTTCTCTGTTATCTTTTGGAGCCCAACCCAAAAGCATCACGAAGTTTAACAAGGCCTGTGGGAGATATCCTTCCTCAATAAATTGCTCTACAAAAACTGAATCTCGCCTTTTTGACAGTTTTTTTCCAGACTCCGCAGACAAAATGTCGGTCAAATGACCAATCTCAGGACGTTCTCCCCCAAGATATTCAA
>Ga0066639_10005474_pt1 | contig 10664 bp, 5 predicted proteins | sample CryGeyCG2114_010_2_FD_59504 | JGI IMG/M metagenome (GOLD analysis project Ga0066639, IMG submission 59504) | Groundwater microbial communities from aquifer - Crystal Geyser CG10_big_fil_rev_8/21/14_0.10 | ecosystem: Environmental > Aquatic > Deep subsurface > Groundwater | place: USA: Utah... | reverse complement strand
CGCAGAACTTAGGGGCGCTGTATTCTTTAATGCTCCGACATTGTTTGAAGGTGAGTTTCCATTACCTGCCACTCCCTGCTTCCCCTTTGCCTCCGATAAGGGCGCGGGTATTTTCTTTGTCCCTCAAGTAGGTGACGAAATTGAGGTTGAGATTCTTGCGGATGATGGAACTTTTGATACGTCGGATGTCGAACTTCCTGAACCACGATGGCGTTGCATGATTTATAGTGATGCAGCAGACATCGCAGCGGAATTTCAAGCTAATTACACAAAAAGGATGGGCTGGAAGACAAACAGTGGTCACATTCTTTTATTTGAGGACACCGAAGGAGAAGAGTTTTTACGTCTCGCTCATAAAATTGGGACTATTCTTGAAATCGATAAAGAAGGATCGTGGCTTGAAACAATTATCAAAAACAAGATTTCAAAAATCACAGAGAACTTAACGATCAATGTTGGCAAAGATCTCACAATAACTGTAGCCGAAAACAAAAACGTCACAGTCACAAAAAAGCGAACAACTGATATTGGCGAGGAAGAGAGCCATTCAGTCGGTAAAACGTTGTCAGTGACAATTGGCGAGGATTGGAATGTCCAGGTTATTGGAGATGCCGTGATTCAGTGTGAAAATGCAAAAATCAACGCAAATTCAAACGTGGAAGTTCAGGCCGGTGGCGACGCAAAGGTAACTGCGGGAGGAAAAGTTGAAGAAATGGGATCAACAGTTGAAATGAATGGAAGTGCTGGCAGCGTAGTCACAACAGCATCAGATCCATTGGTAGATAATATTACAGGGGCACCACACATTGGAGTGCCTACAGTTCTGGCTGGTTAAAGGGAGAAGTTATGGGAATGCAACCTCACTATAAATGCGTGGCTTGCGGCGTAGATACAATGATCGATCCACCTTCAACTCCAAAGTGGAAGGACAAGGAGAAGAAGGTTGTTGAGATAGGTCAAATGATTAAGCAGTGTCATCGATCTGGGAAGGTGTTTGAAGTTGAAGTACCGTTAGTTGAAGACGAGACACCACGAACAATTCCTATTTCACTTCGAGTTGGCCATGAAACGGTAAATGCAGCTTTTTGTAAGAAATGTGCTGAAAATGTGCGACCTCAATATCAAGCCTTATTGGATAGGTTAATCGGGTTTGTAGGGAGAAAGGAGCAAGAGTAAGTGCCGATTGTCGGAGCTGCAGGTTCAGGAAATATGGCTGGCACGTTAGCTGGCGCTGGGTTCACTGGACCTGATCTTATGAACTTAACCGATGCATGTGGAAATGGAACTGAGTCCCACTTGGTTGGCAAGTCCTTTGCCACTGTGGATACAGGTCTCATCCCTGGAATTGGTATGGGTATAGGCACTGGATTGATGGGGATCGTTGGCGCAGTAATTTCTGCCACCGCCTTTGCTATGGCTGCAGGATCTTTTGGTCAATCTGGACCAAACTTGATGGATCTCACCGATGCATTTGGGGACATGGTCGTCTTTATGGCCAGTCAAGCAACACTGATGTCAAATCATACTCCCGTATTTCAGGGCGCGGGAATTATTACACCTGGATCTATCCCAGTTGTGGGGAGCGGTTGGGGCTCCGAAATCGAGGGGCAAGCAGGATCCTTTAGCGGAGGGAACTGGCCTGATCTTGCTTCTGCGCTCGGCGCTGGAGGAGCGGCGGGATTTGCGACCGCTACCGGAAACGTCACAATTTCAGGAACCTTTACTGGGCCAACACCGCCAGGGCCTCTACCAGGAGGTGGTTCAGGCATGGGGACAATTTCATGAAAGAAACGAGATTAAGAAATCCTAACTGCTATGAGTGTGGCGTGGCTCTATCTCAGAAGACTGCGATTAAGCGTCCGAAGACACTGGGAGGAGAATCCCTTATCTGGTGTGGTCCGTGCCATAAGAAGCAGTTTGCGGTTAAGAAGAAACTCATTCAACGGGAGGTTCCAAAGCTATGGCTACAGGATTAAAGGTTCCCGTTCGCGTCGGCAAATCGGGCGGCGCAGCGATAGAGCGAAACTCTCAGACACAGACGAAAAAGAATTTGATTTTGGCATTGTCAGAAGGTGGCGACGATAATCCCTTTCAGCGTTTAGGATTGAGCCCAACTTTACTATTCAAAATAAAAGACGCCGCATTTAGAGCTCAAGCTCTTCGAGAAGTCGAACGTAAATTTGAGGATTTTTCAGAGACAATTTCTTTGCTCCCCGATGAACCGATCACATTCGTCGAGGATCAAGAAGGAATTGTCGAATTAAACGTGAAATACATCAATCTGGAGACAAATACAGTTGAGGAATTCACGAAGAAGTTTAGTAGGTAAAGGAAGGGCAAAATGGCAGAAGCAAGAGAAATTGAAATTCCTGATTTTGATTTTTCTGGATTTTATTACCCAGAAATATTTCGTGCTCTAATTCAGTTTAAGAGAACTAATGTACCGGAAATTACCGATGAAAATGAAAATGAACCGTTCATACAATTATTGAGCGCGTTCGCCTTAGTGGGCCATCACAGTAACGTATTGTTAGATATCGTTGCGACAGAAACTCTTCTGCCTACCGCAAGACTTCTCGAATCTGTTAGATCTCATCTAGCTTTAATTGACGTGAAACTCAAACAAGCAGCTCCTGCTCAAACTGATGAGGTTCTTGAGTTTTCTAAAGTGTTTACAGTTCCAACAAATATCGTACCTGTAAATTCACAATTCGCGACTGAGGAAACAGAAGAAAGCTCTCAGATTATCTTTGAAACAAATGAGAGTTTCACAATTCAGCCTACAGATAAACCAACAGGCATATTCATTTTTTCTGCGGGTAAAATAAAGATTCTCGATAACGCATTTGATCCTGCTGACAAAATCACTATTGAAGGAATTGACTTTCGTAATGGGGTTGAGTGGACTCCTGGCCTTGCAATTCCGGATACTCTATTGGAAATTCGAAACGCCATTAATAGTGCTGTCTCAGACAATATTAATGGCCGAGTTTACGCTGTCGATGACGGAGTGAATACCCTTTCATTAATACCGCTTACCCAGGACGTTGAGACTATCTCAATAGTTGAAACCGATAATGCCACAAACAATTTTGAGATTCAAAATGGAGGATTCGGCCTAAATAGAGTTGGTATTGCCTCCACGCCAACCGTGCTATTTCCTCTTTTCACGTTCTCGCCGAAGGCTGGGGATGTCATTTATATCGCACACCAGGACATTATGTGGGACACGGTAGAGTTTGCCTTTGATGTTCCTGGCTCAGGAATTGAGGGTGTGTGGGAATATTATGATGGAACACTCGAAGACGCAAAACCAGACCAAGTAACCAACCTTGGCTCTAACCTTGAGTTTGATCTTGCTACACTGTTAGGCGAAGAAGATCGACGAAACACAGTGGTAAGAGTTGTACTATCTGCAACAGGAGCTTCCGAGGTTCTCGTTAGCCAGTTTGTTGGTGGTAAAAATATCATTCGATCTAAAGGGCTTCTTGGGCAATCTGTTGTCAGCGTAGACGAACAGGCCTATGTGGTGGGCACTATTTGGAATGAAGTCAGTCAACTTGACGACAGCACCAATTCATTCACTGAAAGTGGAAAGGTCGTATTTGATCTTCCTCAAAATCAGATTCAAAACTGGGTCAAAACTAGTATCAATGCAATTGAAGCTCATTGGTTACGGTTTAGAATTACGAAAGTTATTGCACCAATAATTCCCAGTGTTGATCTAATCAGGATTGATTCTGGCAATCAATTTTTGCTTGTTCCCATTGTACAGGGGCAGACTGTTGCGGAAGACCCATTGGGAAGTTCAAATGGTGGGCCAAATCAGGAATTCAATCTCACTTTTAAACCCTTGATAGAAGGCACACTTATTATTGAGGTGAATGAGGGGTCTGGATTTCAACAGTGGAACTCCGTCGAGAATTTTTTGAACTCCACATCTGTGTCTAAAGATTATATCCTTGAAATAAAAGGTGATGACACTGCTATTGTAAAATTTGGCGATGGCATAACAGGCAAGATTCCTTCGGCAGGCCTGGACAATATTCGATCGGTCTATCGTATTGGTGCTGACATATCGGGAAACGTGGGTGCGAATACGATTTCTGTGAATAAAAGTTCAATCAGCTTCGTCAACAGAGTGTTCAATCCTCGTCAAGCATCTGGCTATAGCGTAAAAGAGGGTTCAACGCCAGAAGACCTCGCTCGCCTTAAAATTGAAGGTCCGGCAAGCTTAAGAACACTTGGTCGTGGAATCACCGTTGATGATTTTGAATTCTTAGCGACACAATTCACCACTGAAGATGGCTCAAAACTGGTTTCTCGTGCTCTTGGAATTGAAGAAACCTTTGGCGTAAAAACAATTGAACTTGTTGTGGTTGGGCAAGGAGGAGGACTTCTTACAGAAGCTCAACGCAATGAAATCAGAGATTTTTTTAATGGAAATAAAGTTCTTGGAATTTCCCCTACAATCGTAACCAATCACGAGGTAACAATCGTGAACTATACACCAAGAGTAATCGATGTTGATGCCATCGTTACAGGGGGAAATGCTGAAAAGATCAAGAATGCTGTGGCCTCGCTGTTAAATCCAGAGGCAACTTTCGAAGATGGAGTTACAAAAAGGTGGTCATTCGCTCAAGAAATCCCACGATCTACCATTATCGCTGAAATTACTAGGGTGGATCCCATCAATATCAAAAAGGTTATTTTAAATACTCCAGCATCAGACATTCAGCTAACAACACGAGAACTCCCCTTGGCAGGCAATATCAATATTGTGGTGGTGTAAATGGCGCGACAAGATCCAAATTTCCCGCATGATATTTTTAGATTTTTACATAGACCGCTACGCCTGCTCGATGCTGAACAAGGTGACAATTTCCTAGAGCGGTATTTGACTGGCCCGCAGATCATTTTTGAAGGGAGCTTTGAGCGGATCGAAAAGCTCAAAGAAATTATTGATCCTGCGAAAACTAGGAACGATCTTCTTCAACACCTGAAGGATCATGTCGGATTCACTAAGGAACTTAACAATATTACCCAGGATTTAACCGAATCGGATTTAAGAAAACTCATCTCACTTGCCGTTGCGCTTTGGAAACAGAAAGGGACTGAGCCTGGATACCAAAACATTGTTCGAGTATTTACAGGAAAAGCTGTTCGCGTCTTTAACTGGTTTGACTTCAGATTGATTGTTGGTGAGAAAGCGTTCGGTGAAGAGCAGCTTGGAGAAGATGCGTGGCTGATTTCTGTCCCTGGCGTAGAGGCTTCTCAAGATCAATCTAATAATGTTGTAAATCTTCTGACCTTTGAGGGAAACCTGAAAGATAGAAGTCTCACCAGAAATCATGCGACTGGAAATGGACAAGTGAACTTTTTCCTAACCCCAAGTTCCGGATTTCCACAGGGAAGTGTCAAATATATGGGATTAAAAGGTGGAGTACTAACTCAACCAAATTCAATCAAATATGATCTAAGTGGCGATGTTACAATCGAGTATTTTATTAGAACGAACATGCTCCAGGCTGGCCGGACCATCTTTCATAAAAAAGATATTGAGGGCAGGGGCATTCAAATTGATATTGACACAGTCACAAACTCAATAAGCTTTGACTTGAACGACGGCATCACATCTGTAAATGGATCGATGGCTCCTTCTGCTGACATTGATGATAATCAGCCACGGCACATAGCCCTCGTCATTAACAGAACTCAGGGTGTTCGTCTCTATTTTGGTGGCACCGAATCGACGCCGATTATATCCCTAGGTCCCCTTGGAGATTTGACCAATTTGGCACAAATCATTCATGGAGGATCTGGAGTAGTCGCAAATAATTTCGAAGGAGATTTTGATAATTTTCGCATGTCATTGAATTCTGCATATGACATTTTATCTCCGACTTTGGTGCCTCCCCTGAGTGGATTCATTGAATATCAGGAGGAGGAACTTCAGGAGTTTCAAACAGACGTGAGGATTGTTGACGAGGGCGATCTTAACAAAATTCTTATGCTAAGAATTTTGAACTTAATGAGGCCCGCTTCCGAAAGGATCAATGCGATTTTTATAAGATTTTTCGACGACTTCAGTGCGGGATCAGGTCGCTTCAATACTCTGGTGGGATCGTCATCAGTCAATATCAATACCCAGTTGGAAATTGCTCCAGGCTCAATCGTTGCAACGGACGTTCTCAACGACACGGATTTTAAAAATATTGTTCTTCAAGTCAAAGCTAATGATGTCGTCTCAACGGGAGGTGTGTTTTCTATTCTCCTCTTCTTTCAGGATGTGAATAACTATTATGAATATCGCGTGAACACTTTGGATCGAGAAATTTCGTTTCATAAAGTTGTAGCTGGAGTTTCAACTCAAATTGGCGCTTCTATCCTCGTCGATATTGTTCCAACTACATCCTATGTTTTCTCAATCCAAACGAGCTTTGATCCACTCAATAATAACACGCTGTTTCAAGCCTATCTAGATAGCAACCAGATCCACAGTCTTGTTGATGGCGATTTCGAGAAAGGAAAATTTGGATTCAAGACCCCAGGAGGAACAGCAATGCAAATTGATGAAATTGAAATGATTCAGCTACCTGTGGACGTCAGGAGGGTGGCACCAGGATTTGACTTATGACGGCTTCATTTCTTCATCATGGGTTCGATATGTTGGTGTTTTTTTACGAAAAATGGCATACACTGTATGCCATTAGATAAGGGATAAGTGAATGGCAACTGGCGATAGAAAAGTCGATATTTATCTAAAGAAATTTCTGCCACAACAACAGATTACCGAAAATTTCTTTGATTACCTTGAAAAGAAGATCAAGGACAATCTGCGACGAGTATATGCCGATGACGGCGTTTTCGTGCCTGACACACTCGCGAACGATCTTCTCTCTTCATCTGCGCCAGATACTTTCACTCTAGTTACACCACTGGAAGGTACCGACGGATCACAGGGTAACCAGCTCATCCTCGATCCCTCGGACGCAAATTTAATCCCATTTGAAAATGAACTTGGAATTGACTACTACATTGGTCTCCGAGCAAATCAGATTCCAAGAGACACCGAAGTTAACGTTCGTACAGGCGAAATCAAATATACCTTTCTTGAAGAGTCTATTGGCGAGCTTGCTGAACCAAATGTCATCGTAGATGACGGCGACGAAACTCTTACCATTACAGTAGATAATGTTTGTGAACCAGGGATTAGTCATGCGGGCAGGACAGTCGTTGTTTGGTTAAAACAAGCTGTCTCACAAGTACAGGCATTTGAAGAACTCCCTGTGATTTGGGATGGATTCAATAACAAGATCGAAACAGTAACGGCCCTCGGTCAAACACTGGGGAATATTTCAACCGACCCTGCTGACTATCAAATCTTTCTTCGTGGTCCAACGATTCGTCGAAATACCGATCTTCGGTTAGATAACAATCTCCTTTTTGTTGGCATCGTAACAGGAGCTGGGCCAGGAAATTCTCCCACGGTATTTGATGAAACGGATGTTAACAACCTTAGCGTCAGCGTCCCATCCCTGATTTCATTATTTGATGCTGAGCATGAACTGGTGGGAGGCACACACACCGTCATTACACCAGAGCAAATTTTTACTAAGCAAACCACGCCAGGACTGCAACTTGATACGCAAGTAAATGTTTCGGATGAGGATAATCCTGACGCCCCTGTTTCTCACACTTTATTCCCGTCATCAGGTGGTAGTGGTCTCCAGGCAGTAAAATGGCAAATACGTGACTCCGCAGGAAACGTGGTCATGTTTTTTGATGCCCACGGAAATGCCTACTTTCAAAGGATTGCTGCCGTTGAATCAGTATTTCAATCCCAAGTTGTTGTTGAAGGTGACTCAATATTTGGCGATGACATCAATGCCGATAAAAGCATTTTCAATTCTAGCCTACAGTCTTTTACGGATTTCATTTTTCTAATCGATTCGGACGACAATGGCACAGGACATAGTTATCAGTTTTACAACAATGCAATCCTGGCAGCGAATGAGATATTTCGGATTTTAGAAACTGGTGACCTTCTTCTATATGGAAATTTACTTACGAACGGTCCTTCCATTGGTGTTGATCTTGACCACGATAATGATGAAACGGGTGAATCTTTTGTAATCACAAAGGACAGTTTTGCAACCCAATTATTTCTAATCAACGAATTCGGAGATGCATTTGTTTCGAGAGACCTTTCGACTGTGCAAGACGTACTATCTGGGCGAGACGTTTTCGCCACGAGAGATATTATCGCATCCAGAGACTCGCTAACTGGCACTCAAACGGTCTATTCCGATGCTGAATCAAATCCGATTGTTGTCAATGCCAGCCTGAATCAAGTTCATGATGAAACTCTCGCTCGAAAACTTTTAAGAGTATTTCCAAATGGCCCGAATGATTCTCTATTGAATGTCGCGCCTTCAAAGATCACAGCGGCGGATGGGAGCGAGTACGCACTTTCAAACCGTGGCAGTGTTGTCCAATACCCTGGGGGAACTGTTGACTTTGCAACAGGTGTTGTGACTGGAGGAGGATCAAATTTCACCCCCTACGCCCCAACTGCTCCAGGGCGATATTTCAAATATGGACTTACCATAAACACCAATAACGAGCTAGTGGTCGTACTCCCCACTGACGACGCTGCCACAGCCGCCGCTGCCACTGATCCACTTTTGGGAAATGATCTGCCAGTAGGAGTAATAGTCGTACAGGATAACGGAGCCGGTGGCTCTGGCACGATCAATCCCCTTGGAGAGCTCTCAATCATTCGATTTGGAGCTGCCGGAAGTGGCTCAAGTACTGAAGGAGGGGGCGCGGGAGCACCAATTGAGCCAGAACCAGGTTTTGAAGCTGCCCTTAAAGATGATCTTTCTGCCGTCCCAGGCACACCAGAATCCAACGTTGAAGTATCCATTACGAACGCCCAACACAACCCAGACGGCGCTTTTCGGATGCTATGTGATCGCACCTTAACTGGAAGCACTGGTGTCGTTGGAGATCAAAATGAAGTGCAGCGACTTGATTTCAGTCAGGTTCCCGACGGAGGAGTTTATAGATTAAGTCACGACGGTAATGAAACTGTCGACATTCCTGCTGGCACAAATGCTGCCGGACTTGAAGGTTTTCTCGAATCTCTCCAAAGTATTGATGATGTGAGCGTGACAGGAGACGAAACCACTGGTTTTCAAATTACTTACATCAATACAGAAGGTGGAATTAACCAGCCAGAAGTTGTCGTCAGCCAAAACAGTCTCTTTGTAACTCTTCCAATCCCCTTTACTATCGAGGAAATTCTCAGAACTGATTTTGTGGGTGTCGGAGTACTTTTAAATGGTTTGATTGCAAATGGGGATAAAAGATTCTTCTTTCAAGGTGGTGCAAATATCACGGCTACACCAGGAAAGTTAGCGGTCACATCTGCATCACCTGGAGCAGCACGAATACAGGCTTTCTCTGGTACCGACAGAATTAACCTCGATTCCTTTATTGGAACAATTCGGTTTAAGTGGACTCCTGATGCGTCTGGTGCCTTCCGAGTTCTGTTTACTGCTGTTGAATTTGGAGGTGGCACTAATGCAATTATATTGCAACGCCAACCTTCGGGCGACATTACTTACCAGGCTTTTGATAACAATGGCTTTACAAATATTAACTTTAACTTTGGGAATCCTGGACTCAGCACTGGCGTTGAGGTGGAAGTCGAATTTTCATATGATTTCAATTCTGGTGTACAACGATTATTTGTAGATGGGGTTCAAATTGGCGGTACAGATACCCAAACCATTACAAGAACACAGTACACTGCAAACGCCAATTTTCATCTTGGTGGAGACAATAACGGAAATTTTTCAGGTGACTGGCTATTTGATGATCTTCAAATCTTTAGCAACATTCAACATACTGCAAACTTCGCTTCAGAAATTCCACGAGTTTTAGCTCCCCTTGACGAAGTATTTCGCGCAAAGTTTGATACGGTTACCGATGCTGACTTTTCTGCATCCTTGGATGCTGCGACACTGAGCCCACCAGCTTCCATCGTAAGTGGGAAACTAAATATTGGAACGAATGGATTTGTAAGATGGTTGCATGCTGGATCGGCTGTTAATGGTCCCCAAGGAACAGTTCGATTTAAGTGGACTCCGGATTTTAGTGGGCCACCAGCAGGGTTGGCAACGATTTTCCTTGTAAGAGACGATAGCAATAATTCAGAGATAGCAATTAAGGTTGATTCATCTGGAAATATCCACGCAATCACTACAACAAGCGGTTCAGTTACGACAGATATTAACTTTGGCCTAATTCCAATTTCAAGTGGTCAAGAAATCGAAATTGAATACGACTACGACTATCAAGGTGGCACTCAAAGAATGTTTGTAGATGGTGTTCAAATCGGAACTTCCGCCGCAGTAGCGGGAACATTAATTTTCTTAAACTCAAATGGTACTCGAATCGTGGTTGGCTCAGATGAGGGAAGTGAGCCGATTACGGGTGACTTTGATGATCTGCAAATTTTTAGAACCGTACAACATACAGCCGACTTTTCAGGAGAAGTACCAAGAAATGTTGGTACGGATCCTGTTTTATTAACTCCTTCTACGACCGTTCAAGGAGACCCTGGTGATCAAACAGTTGCCTTGACCAGCTTGCCA
>Ga0066639_10005473_pt1 | contig 10664 bp, 11 predicted proteins | sample CryGeyCG2114_010_2_FD_59504 | JGI IMG/M metagenome (GOLD analysis project Ga0066639, IMG submission 59504) | Groundwater microbial communities from aquifer - Crystal Geyser CG10_big_fil_rev_8/21/14_0.10 | ecosystem: Environmental > Aquatic > Deep subsurface > Groundwater | place: USA: Utah... | reverse complement strand
TAGAGAGGATTTGGCTGTCGTGTGGGGCAATGAACCGGTATGGGCATCCAAATCCAATAACCCTAACGCGAATTTCCCAGTATTATTCAGTGTTTTTTAGGACAGACCGGGATGGGGATCTACGTATAAAATAGCCTGCATATGCAGGGTCATTTAATCTAAGTATCTAAAATTACAAGATAATCCAATGCTAAAAGGGGATAGATAAAAAAACTAGAAAAAAACAGTTTTACCCGTTATAATTCACTGCATCATTATGTACTTATTTCGCTCTCCACGTCGACATCCCCTATTACTATTATTGGGTCTTTGGATGATGTTGGCAAATGTAAGCGCATCTGCCAGCACTCTTGTGCGTTTATCTTGCACAGAGGCTCTTTCTGACTCTCGTCGATTTACTCATAAGATGACTCTTCAACGTGGGCATCGGTTTAACCCCCCCTTGCGCAATGACGAGGGGATTGAAGTCCCAAAGAAAGCTTCGGACGAAAGATCTATTGCAATTTTTTCTCAAGAAATGCTTCGATTGCTACATGAGAATCCTGAACAAGTGAGAAAAAATGTCTTATCGTTTCAAAAAATTCTTTCGCCTTACCTTTTTTCTGATCTTGTTTTGCCTAGGAACACAGCTCTTGTGCGAACATGGGGAGAAACTTGGAGGGATTATGAGATACGGACTTCCTCTAAATTTTCGATATGGCATGGCACTTTGGTCGAAAACGCTGAAAATATTGCAAAAGTAGGCGTCATCTTTTCAAATGGATACGGTGGAGTCTATCATGGATTTTACGGAGCGCATGGAAGAGACCGTATGAACAGCTTTTTAGGAGGAGAAAATAACACTTATGCAGCCTTAGAGGTGAGCATTCATCAGGATGCACGAACCGTTGATTTTAGTTCTGCAATTATGAAAAGAATTATGGAATGGATTCAAGGTAAAAATACAAATGATCCGGGCGGTGATAAGGTGTTTAGTCTGTGGTTTAAAAAGACCTACCCCCGTGCGGACAGGAGAGTGTTAGCACGTGTTCGTGAAGGTTATTTTGAAAGAGAGCTTCTTGCGCGTATTTTAGGTGCGCAAATGATGCTTACCGAAGCAAGGTACTCCGCGACGGATATCACCGAATCAGTCGTGCTCGACCAACGTGCGGTTAAACACATTGATGTTAGGGAGATTTCGGAACAAGGCAAAATCATCATTGGAAAAACTCGAAATTAAGCTCGAGGAAGGTCTCACTCCATTCAAAAATGGAACCAAACCAAAGTGCTTGATCGTGCGAACACTGACATTCGTTTTTAGTAAGTAATTGTAATTAAAGTGTTTTATAGTATTGCATTTAGCCGTGAAACCATAGTATACTTAAATAGTACAATATTTTAGGGATAAGTTTGTACGAGGGGGTTTCTTTTAAATGTTCTGGAGTTTTAGGGGTTTAAAACAATTCATCGCATTTTCAATCATCACAGCTTGTATCCCTATTTTTGCAGGGTGTGCAAAGCCTAATACAGGGTTTTCGAGCGATACAGACGGTTCGGGTGGTGCATTAGAAACGAAATGTGTTTTACCTGGAGATCAGTCAGGTACGCTAACGGGCAAGTGGCCTGTAGTCCCAACTCCGATAGGTTTAAAAATGATTTCAGGAGCCTCTTTTAATAGCACAGAGGCGGCTGCTCTTTTGTCTGCAGCTACTCGGTGGAATCAGTTTTACACTCAAACTAAAGGATTTCCGTTGATCGATTTTGGAAGCGTATCAAACCCAACCGTTGTGGGAGCTTCTTCTATTGATATCGCATGTAGCAGTTCGCTTGTTTCAAATCAGGGATATAGTGATGTTGTCGTGATTCATAAAATTACATCCAATTGGTCTGGGAGTTCTGATCAAATTGCAATAACAGGTACATGCAAACGCTCTTCGGGTAGTTCGTTTTTTAAGTATGCATTTATGCAGCTTAATTATGTCGATTTTTTTTCTGCAGGAAAAAAACAACCCGATTTAGAATCCATTTTATTGCATGAGTTTGGTCATTTAATCGGTTTGGACCATAGTTGTTCTTCTTCTGGGGGAAATGGAGTTCCAAGATGTAGCATCTCTCCTCCAGAGTATCTTCAAGCGAGTCTTTTTCCAGCATTTAGCTTTAATGGGCTTCAAGGAGAAATCAAAAGAGCACTTGGAAGCAATGACCAGGGTCGAGCAAACTGTTTGTACTAGTTTTGAACCGGGCTGATTCATTTTTTCATCAAATCATTATTCAATTCAAATAAAGTCCCTTTAGAGGTGGCCGTTATTTTGCAATCACTTTTTCAATCACAACTAGGTGATTTTGAAAAAGGAGCAAAATTTGATGAAAAAATATTTTATTATTTCTTGTGCATGTTTTTTGATGAATGGGTGTGGAAGCTCTATTCAATCGGATGTGGATGAGGCTAGCCTTGTACATTCAGTAGAGAGTATAAACGAGCCAGGTCATTCGACTCTTATAGGAAGAAAAATGGATATCAGTGTGGTGAGTGCGATTCAGCAAAATGCTCAAATCCCTGACTTTGATAAAGTTCTTTTCTCGTCAAAGCAAAATTACTCAATTAGAGACCCCTACGTGCCTTCTCCAAAACAACCCATTATTATTGATGGCAATCGCATAATCATTAATCAAACTCTTTTTGCGTATGATAATGAAACTAAAAAAAAACAACCATTGTTTTTAATTTGGAATGAAGACTCTTTTTCAGAAAAAATTCTTCAAGCTTCATTTTCTCATTCAAAAGATGATCCCCTTAATCAATCAACACCAACTCCCGTGCGTACTCAAGCGCTTTATAATGGAGATAGTGGTGTTTGGTATTTTTCAATATTAGATGCGCTTGCGAGTGAAAAACTAGAGGATTTAAGTACCCAAGATTTGCATTGGTTTACCTTAGATTTACTTTTAAAAGATTCTAGTCATGTGCTGATGCATATTGGATTGCGGCTTTTAGGTGTTTTGCCTAAAGTTGATTTCACCTCGAATGAAAAAAATATAAATCCTTATTTGAGTAATGCGGAAAACTTATTGTTAAAAGATCAGTACCCTCTTTTAACAGAACAGTATGCAAACAAAGATTTAAAACCAATAAAGATTTGGGTAAATCACGAATTCAATGAGTGGAAGTATTTTACAACAATTCAAAAAAGATCATATCAGGGGTTTTCGGATCAACCGCCACAAGAGCGATTAAATTATTATAAATCTCAAGTTCCGATTGGACTAAAATACATCAACATTAAAGAATACTCTAAAAATTCAAATCAATTTAAAGAGTATCGTTTGGCTAATCATGCACCTATAAAATTATCTGGAGAGACTCGTATTGAGGTGCAATGGATGTTTGGTTTTAAGGAAATGCCTAAGCATTGTCAAGTGCGGGCAGAAGCGCAAAAGGTTTATCATTGGAAAACAGAACATGAGCGATGGATTTTTGATCCCCTTGATCATGAAAACAAACCTACTCGAAAAAGAGAGCGTTATTATGAAAACCATTCTCAAACAGTGAGCGAAGGGGACATGATTATTGGAGTAGAATTGCTTGGTCAATTAAAGCGAGGCACTATAGTCAGTGAGTTTTTTTATGATTATGAGAAAATATATTTGAGCGAAATGAGTCATAAATATTTTAATCCTAAGTCAAAGGACAATTATTTTTTAACTTATTTATTGCAAAGTACAGATTATGAAAAATCAGCTTTTACACGCGGACAACGTTCTAATCCGGATCATGCTTTATATGGTTGCCAAGGTTATTTTTGATTTTGAATACTAGCCAGTGCTTGAGTTATTCGATATAGGTAAGAGATGTCTTCTATTATAAAGCAATGCTCTTTTAGGCCTGCGGTGGTTGAAGATCTTAATCAGATCTTAGCTATTGAAAGGGAGGCTTATAAGAGTGCTTGGACTTATGAGGGATTTTTATCAGAAATTGAAAAACCCTACGCACAGTTTTTGGTTCTTACTGATGATGAAAGTGATTCGGTGATTTTAGGGTACGTGATTTTTTGGGTTATTGATCATCAAGGAAGAATTTTAAATATCGCTGTAAATCCAAAATTTCGTAAGAAAGGATTTGGAGATAAAATTTTACGGTTTGTGACAAATCAATCTTTGTCTGAAGGGGCAGAAAGTATAGAGTTGGAAGTCAGGGTTTCAAACGAGCCTGCCATTCAGTTATACCAAAAACTTGGTTACTTTGTGGAGTATCTCCGAAAGCGGTTCTATTCAGATGGAGAGGATGCTTATTTAATGCGATTAAACCTTACTGGAAGTAAAATCGACTTTTAAAACTGACAAAATAGGTTTTATCTTGGACTCCTTTACATGCACATGAAGTTTAGATAAAACCGCTTCACAATGAACTTTAAAGCGAAGCCGTTACAAAAAAGCGCAGTATTATGGGTGAGTCTTTTTTTAATGTGCGCGTTTTTACAAAAAGGCGCATCTTTTCAAGTTCAAAATCAAGTTCAAAATAGTGAATTAAAAAAAGATGAGTTTAAAGAAGTGTTTTCGACTTGTCATTCACCTTTTCAAACATATTTTTTTAAAAAAATTTCCACCTATGTTGCTCCTCTTCAGGCCGAAGAAGCTTCTTTGTTATTTTTTCAGCTAACTGAAAAATTTAATCTCAATCCTGCATTTGTGCTCGCAATTATAGAGAAAGAAAGTCACTTTAACCCTAGAGCGGTTTCAAACAAGGGTGCTCTTGGATTGATGCAGTTACTTCCAGAAACTGCAAAAGAAAATCTACACCAAAACTTATTAACTATTGATGAAGAGCTACTACTTAATCCTTTATTAAATCTTAAATCTGGGTTTCGATTTCTATCTCAACTTTTTAAACAATTTGATTCGAACTTGCCAATCGTGTTAGCGGCATATCATAGTGGACCTTATCGGGCGCTTCAGTTTGTAAAGGGATTGAAAGATCCTCCTGAAAGTACGAAGATCTATATTGATGCAGTGATGAAGCGTGCAATGCAGTTAGAAAATCTTTCTCATGAGCATTGTGTTTCTTCTGCAAAAAATACATTATTAAATGAACGAACAAAAATTTAAATTATGAAAAAAAAATCAATTGTTTTATTGTCAGGAGGGTTAGATTCTGCGGCAAATCTTGCTTTTTGCAAAGAGTGGGATGACCCTATTTTAGCTTTAACTTTTGATTACGGACAGAAATCGTCTAAGAAAGAAATAAAAGCAGCAAAGTCATTGGCCGATCACTTTTCGGTAGAGCATAAAGTGATTGAGTTTGATTGGTTGGGTAAGGTTGGGTCAAACGCGCTCACAGATGAAAATTTAAATCCTCCTTCGATTGAACTTTATCAACTCAATGATGCACAAATCACAGAGCAAACGGCTAAAGCCGTTTGGGTTCCAAATCGAAATGGAATTTTTATTCAAGTTGGAGCCGCATTTGCTGAAGCATTAAAAGCAGATCAAGTGGTTGTTGGGTTTAATCGAGAAGAGGCGCAAACTTTTTCTGATAATTCCTATGAATTTATACGAAGATCTAACGAGGCGTTGACTTTATCCACGCAAACACATGTACGAGTTTTTTCATATTCAGTGGAATGGGATAAAATAGAAATCGTTAAATCTTTACTGAAGTTGTCTTATCCGTTTCCATTTGAATACGTGTGGAGCTGCTATCAAGGTGCTAAAGAGCCTTGTATGCAGTGCGAATCTTGTAAACGCAATGAGCGAGCAATGAGTATCATTAAAACAGGAGTAACACAAAATCGAGATGGTGCAAAATGAGTTTGCAAAAATTAAATACGTTTTTTGATTCTGAGAAGACGCTTCCGTATACAGGTGAGGAATTGCGCCCGCATTTTTTGCTTTCTCAATTTCAACAAAAAGGCTCATCGCTTGTTGCTTTTAGAGGGCCGTGTTTTGTAAAAACAGAACATTTGGTGGATTGGGAGGATCGCCTCAATCAAGATCGTATTGAAGCAAAAGAAATGGTTCATTTTATAGGAGAATTTTTTCAAACCTCGCTTTATGAAGGGGTTTTGTTGCAACGGTTATTGATGGCTATTTTATGCGATGTATTGACTGAAGAATTGCGTCCTTTAAAAATCGAAGGAAATTTGTGTCGCGAAGGGGATGATTTGTTTTGGTCTGACGCAAAAAGCCAAAAAAAACTATCTGTCTCTATTGTTACTCAGAGCCCGGTTTCGTCGCTATTACACATAGGGATTAACTTAAATAGCCAGGGAGCCCCTGTTTTGGCCGTGGGTTTGAATGAATTAGGATTAACTGATTTAAAGTGGGTTAAGCAGTTTTTGAAACGTGTAGAGGACGAAATCAGTGGAACACACTGGGCTTGCGTCAAGGTAAGACCCGTGGTTTAGTGTGATTTTTACTGATGAATATTTTATTTCCTAATCACATTCAAAAAATGCAACCCTACATTCCCGGTAAGCCGATTGATGAAACTCAGCGTGAGTATGGGTTAAAAAAAGTTGTTAAACTAGCATCAAATGAAAATCCGCTTGGGCCAAGTCCCAAAGCAGTTCAAGCTATAAAAAAAAATTTAACAGAACTAAATCTTTATCCCGATAGCACCGCTTATTATTTAAAAAAAGCACTCTCAAGTAAACTAAATGTTTCAGTCGATGAGCTTGCAATTGGTAATGGTTCAAATGAACTCATTGATTTGCTAATAGCCATGGTGTGTGTGCCGGGAGATCAAATTTTAACATCAATGGGAGCTTTTGTTGCGTATAAAGTCTGTGCTCAAGCAAGAGGAGTGCAAACTGTTGAAACTTCTTTAACAAATAGCTTAGGGTTTGACTGTGAAAAGCTCTTGTTTGAAATTAAAACTAAACCAAATATAAAAATAGTTTTTTTACCTAACCCCAATAATCCAACAGGGACATTTCTTGAATCATCAGATTTGGAGTCCTTCATTAGTAAGGCACTTAAATTAAAACCCGATTTAATGATCGCTTTGGATTATGCATACTGGGAATATGTTACAAATAAAAAGATTTCTAATCCAATCACTTTATATAAAAAATACCCTCAACTTGTCATATTACAGACCTTTTCAAAAGTTTATGGATTGGCAGCTATGCGAATTGGATATGCAATTGGTTCGAGAGAGCTGATACAGACTTTAAATAAAATCAAAGAACCTTTCAATGTGAACTCTTTAGCCCTAGTGGCAGCAGAAGCTGCGCTTACCGATTTGGCATTTGTTAAAAAATCAAAATCTCTTAATGAGAAATCTAAAAAATTTTGGGAAAAAAATTTAAAAAAATTATCTATTCCTTATTGGGAAAGCCAAGGAAATTTTATTTTGATTGATACATTACAAGGCTTAGGTCTTTCGGGTGGAGAGGTGTTTCAGTTGTGTTTAAGACAAGGAGTTATTCTTAGACCTGTTACAAACTATGGTTTACCAAATGCACTGAGAGTAACTTTTGGAACTGATGTTGAAAATCGAATGGCTATTCATGCGATTGAAAAAATAGCGAAAGGAAGAATTAGACATGGGCATTCGTAAAATGGGACCTGTTATTGCAATTGATGGTCCTGCAGGCACTGGAAAAAGTTCTGTTACGAAAAGACTTTGTGAAAGTTTAGGCTTTGTTCATGTTGATACAGGGGCTTTATATCGCTGCATTGCTTTCATAAGTATCAATCAAGGTGTGGACTTTTCATCTCCATCATTCAGTGATGAAAATAAAAAAATCGTTATAGAAAACGCAAGAAATACACATTTAGAGTTTAAGAGAAATTCAGAGTTAAATCCTGCTAATCGTATTTTAGCAAATGGAAAAGATCTCACGGCATTTATCAGAACACCTGAAGTCAGTATGGGCGCATCTCGTGCATCAGCGATTGCTGAAGTTAGGGCCTCTTTACTCGGATTGCAAAGGCAATTGGGCTGTGTTGGAAAGTCCATTTTAGAGGGACGAGATATTGGCACAGTGATTTTTCCAGATGCAGATGTAAAATTTTTTCTGACAGCCAGTGTGAATGAGCGAGCCAAACGTCGTTTAATCGAATTAGAATCACAAGGAAAAGATCCCCCCTCGTTTGAGGAAGTGAAAAAGCAAATGATTGAACGTGATACTGCTGATTCGAGTCGCGCAGTGGCGCCTTTGAAAAAAGCAGATGATGCAATAGAGTTTGATACCTCAGACTTTACTTTAGATGAGGTTGTGCAAAAGTTAGAAGCGATTATTGTTTCTAAAATTCAGATAAAATAAAATGAAAGTTCCAAATAAAATAATGGTGGTGAGGCCTGATCGAATGGGTGATGTTATTCTTTCGATACCTTCGCTTCTTGCAATTAAAAATGCAGACCATTTGGCTACGGTGAGTTTTTTTTTAAGAGAGCCTATCGCCTCTCTTATGAAAGTACAAAAATATATAGATTCAGTTTTTGTCTATGAACCAAGTGGAAAGCATAAAGGTTTTTCTGGGTTATTTACGCTTATTGGAGAGATAAAAAAACTTCAACTGGATCAAGTTATTTTTCTAAATTCGAGCTTTAAAATTAGTTTAGCTTTTTTATTGGCACGAGTAAAAAAAAGAGTTGGAAATCTAAGTAAGTGGTATTCTTTTTTGTTTTACACAGAAGGGATAAGACAAAATCGTTCTGAGTCTGTTAAAAATGAAGCGCAATATGGACTAGATTTGGTTAAAAAATCTGGGTTTTCAGTTGGAGATTTTTATTGTGAACTTTCTTTGCCTGAGTCCGCACTTTTAGGTGCGAGTGAGTGGTTAAAAGCTCAAAATTTATCTCAAATTGATGTGCTGATTCATCCAGGGATGGGAGGTTCTGCTCTTAATGTAAATTTTAAAAACTATCTAAATCTTTCCAAAAAACTGCAATCTAATGGGCATCAAGTCGTATTTTCTGTTGGTCCATTGGAGGATAATTTAGCAAAGCAAATTAAGGAAGAGCTACCTCAAGTACCTATTTTTGAAGGGGGAGGGTTGGTTTTAGATTTTTTGAGGTTTGCAGGTATTATTAAAAATTCAACTGTCGTGATTGCACCAAGCACGGGGCCACTTCATTTAGCAGCAGCATTGGGAGCAAGGGTGATTGGTTTTTACCCTCCTATACAGGTTCAGCGTAAATTAAGATGGGGGCCTTATATTCGCTCAAAAGATCATCAAAAAATATTTTCACCAAAAGTCAATTGCCCAGCTAAATATTCTTGTGTAGGCTCATCGTGTGAGCATTATCCTTGCATGGAAATGCTTGTGACTCAAGATAAAACAGAAATTATACTCGCTCAAATTAAAAAATGGATTTATGAAAAATAAAAAAAATAAAACAATACATATTCATCCTCATCATTGGGATCATGAACGATTAAAGCAATTGATTCATTTTTTTGAAGGCCAAAAAATTTTGGTTGTGGGAGATGTAGGTTTAGATCGTTATATTAAAGGCGAAGTAACGCGTATTTCACCAGAAGCACCCGTACCGATTGTGGCGGTTGAAAGCGAAGAGCTTAAACTAGGTTTGGCGGCTAATGTTGCGGATAACGTTAGTGCGCTTGGTGGAAAGCCGTTATTGACTGGTATGATTGGTAAAGATTGGGCTTCAAATCAATTTCTTAATATTTTAAAAAAATTAAAAATTACGGATCGTCATTTATTGACGGACCCTGGGCGTAAAACAACATTAAAAGAGCGAGTGGTGAGTGGACAACAGCAATTGCTACGCATAGATTTTGAAAATCTCCATGCCATGAGTGCCGCACATCAAAAAAATATTTTATCGCTTTTTGAAGATGCACTTAAGCAAGCTGACATTGTTATTGTTGAAGACTACGCAAAAGGATTGTTGTCTCAAAATTTTTTGAAAAAAATCGTTAGCAAAGCAAAAAAACAAAAAAAATGTATTTTGCTTGATCCTAATGCATCTACACCTCTTAAGTATTATGTGGGAGTTGATCTTTTAACACCAAACACTTCAGAAGCAGAAAAACTTTCTGGAATAAAAATCACTGATGAAACTTCGTTGTTAAAGTGTGCACAAGTACTTATTCGTACGACACGAGCGCAGCATGTGATTATTACGAGAGGAAAAGAGGGGATGGCTCTTTTTTCTAGAGGTTCTCAAAAGATAAAATTGATTCCAACTTGGAGTCGTGATGTTTATGACGTCTCTGGGGCGGGCGATACTGTGATTGCCGTTTTAGCGTTGTCTTTGTCTGTTGGAGCAACCTTAGAAGAAGCAGCTATTTTAGGAAATCTTGCTGCTGGAGTTGAAGTCGGAAAAATAGGAACTGCAACTGTTAGTGTCGATGAAGTTTTACTTGCGATGGATTACTTTGGTTCTTTAACGGTTTAGTTGAAATATTTTTATAAAAATTTATAAAAAACTATAAATGAATTTTCCTGCCTAATACAGCAAGAGCAGCTTCTTTTGTAACTTCAGATAGTGTCGGATGAGCATGACATATACGAGCGATATCCTCTGAGCTTCCACCAAATTCCATCACTGCTACAGCTTCTGCAATCATGTCGCTTGCCCTTGGACCTACAATGTGCACACCTAATACGCGATCAGTTTTAGCGTCTGCAAGAATTTTTACCATCCCATCTGTTTCGTCCATGGCTTTTGCTCTGCCGTTTGCCATAAATGGAAAAGAGCCTGCTTTGTAAGC
>Ga0066639_10005472_pt1 | contig 10666 bp, 12 predicted proteins | sample CryGeyCG2114_010_2_FD_59504 | JGI IMG/M metagenome (GOLD analysis project Ga0066639, IMG submission 59504) | Groundwater microbial communities from aquifer - Crystal Geyser CG10_big_fil_rev_8/21/14_0.10 | ecosystem: Environmental > Aquatic > Deep subsurface > Groundwater | place: USA: Utah... | reverse complement strand
AAAACCAATTCCTTCCAGAGAAGGTCAACATTATGTTGATAAAAAATCAGTCCAGAGAAAAATGCCTGGAATTGTTGTAGAACCTGAAATCAAAGTGAAAAGACTTGCTAGAGAGATGTTGTTTACTATCCCATTACCAAATATCAAGTCAGGGGAAGATGTTGAATTGAAAATACTTCCAGATTCTGTTGAGGTTAAAGCATTTGGAAAGAAAAAAGGTTACTTTAAGATTCTAAATATTCCTAAGAATTATAAACTTGTTGAAAAGAGTTTGAATGATGGGAATTTGAATTTGAAATTTGCTATCTAAACTAATTTAATTCTTTAAATCAAAAATCAACAACATGAAAATAGACTCACTTAAAGATTATAATATTCCTGAAGAATTTGTAGAAAAGTTTAGGCAACAGAATATTACTAAATTAAATGAACCTCAAATCAAATCATTGAAAAATGGTCTATTGGATTTCAAGAGTCAGGTTATATCTGCACCTACTGCTTCTGGAAAAACTCTTATCGCAACATTAGCAGCAATAAAAAAAATAAAGATAGAAGGATCAAAAGTAATCTATCTTGTCCCACTAGTAGCATTAGCTGGAGAAAAATGGAAATATTACAAACAATTATTTCAAGGAACAGGAATTCGAGTAGCAATATCAACAGGTGATTTTGATTCAACTAGTCAATGGTTATATAATTATGATCTAATTATCCTCACTACAGAGAAATGCGATTCTTTGATGAGGCATGAAACACCATGGATTAAAGATATTGGTTTGATTGTTGTTGATGAAATTCATCTTCTTCATGATCCGTCACGAGGACCAACACTTGAAATTACTTTAACAAGACTCAGGGAGACTGTCCCAAATGCACAAATTCTTGGTTTATCTGCAACAATTAGCAACGTAGATGAAATTGCTAAATGGCTTAATGCTAAATCTATAAAATCTGATTACCGTTCTGTTCAACTTTATGAGGGAATTTATCTTAACAACAAGTTACAATTTTTTGGAAAAGATGATTATGATCTTAACGAAAAACTTTCAACCGAACAAAGTATTCTTGACAATACAATTAAATTAAGAAAACAATCTTTGTATTTTGTTTCTACTCGCCGGAATTCAGAATCACTTGCAGAAAAATTGGGAAAATTTAACCGAACATTGTTGGGAAAAAATGAAAAGCAAGAGTTAGCAAAATTATCAGACCAAATTTTAAATATTTTAGAGTCACCAACAAGACAATGTAAAAAATTAGCCGATTGTATAAAAAATGGAATTGCATTTCATCATGCAGGATTATTAGGAAAACAAAAAGGATTGATTGAAGATAATTTTAGACAGGGTTTGTTAAAATCAATTTGTGCTACCCCCACTTTGGCGATGGGTGTAAATTTACCAGCATTTCGTGTAATTATTCGAGACATCAAAAGATATTATAGTGGATATGGGATGAGATATATCCCTGTGTTGGAATACAAACAATTTGTCGGTAGAGCAGGCAGACCAGAGTATGATGATTTTGGCGAATCAATTTTAGTTGCAAAAAATGAAACCGATGCTCATAAGTTAACAGAAACTTATATATTTGGTGGACCAGAGGATGTTTATTCTAAATTGTCTTTGGAACCAGTGTTGCGAATGCATACTCTTGCTTTAATTGCGTCAGGTTTTTTAGATTCACGAAAAGGATTAATGAATTTTTTCAAAAAAACTTTTTATGCTTACCAGTATGGAGATACAACTGATATTGAAGAGAAATTGGATAAAATTTTAGAAATGTTGATTAATTTCAAATTTCTTCAACCAAAAAAAGACAAAATAGTTCCAACAACAATTGGTAAAAGAGTTTCAGAATTATACCTTGATCCCATCACTGCTTATCATTTCATCAAATCACTTAAACAAAGCAACGAATCTACCTCCGACTTCACACTGATTCATATGATTTCTGATACACTTGAGATGAGACCGCTACTTACATTTAGGCAAGGAGATTATGACGAGATAGATAATAAAATAGCGAAATCAGTTTTTCTTGAAAAAGTCCCAGAGGAATGGGATTTAGATTATGATAACTTTATGAAAAGTGTAAAGACTGCTATGTTATTTGAATCATGGATTAAAGAAAAAACAGAAGATCAATTACTCTCACAATTCCGAGTTGCACCAGGGGAATTATATACAAGACTAAGAAATGCAGATTGGTTGCTATATTCGATTAATGAATTAGGATTATTGCTAGGAATGAAAAAAGTTCTTGGAAAGACTCGAAAGTTACGAGTAAGAATGAAATATGGTGTGAAAGAAGAATTATTACCTTTGGTAAGATTAGAACAAATAGGAAGAATCAGAGCGAGAAAATTATATGATCATAATCTGAAAACAATCTCTGATTTACGACAAGTACCAATAACAAGTTTGTCAAAAGTTGTAGGAATGAAAGTTGCTAATATTATCAAAAAACAATTAGGAGAAAAACATCAAGATGTTAAAGAAGAAAAACAAATAACACTACGAATAGGTTAATTTTTCATACTCTTCAATTTAAGATTTTTACAATATTCATATAATGGTCCACCCCAGACACCAGCAAAAAAATACCAGATCAAATCCTCAACAGGTATACCAAGGAATAATGTACCAGAGAGTCTTTCTATATACCAAGTATGAACTATCACACCAGGAAAAATAAATTCAAGTATCAAATACACAGGCACAGATAAAATTGCTGTTAAAAACCCGGTAATTATAGAATTTTTTATCAAATCCTTCCTCTTATATAAAATAATCAAAGATGGAATTAAAATACCAATCACATTCGCATAAAAAGAATGTAAACGCAATACAGAAAAACCAAAAATCATTATAAAAAATGTTATTAAGATTATAAAGGAAATTTTCTTGAAAGATTCTGGGTCTAAAACTTCTTTTTTGTCTTTGAACTTCTTTCTAAAAACTACTTCGTAAACTACTGCTATTATTCCTCCGTTAGAGAATCCAAGTAAAACATCTTCTATTCCTATTCTAGTATTAGTAATCGTTTCTGGATGCCACCAATCAACTGTATACCAAAGATAACCTCCTATTGGTGACGCTATGGAAAATAGAAGACCCATTAATAACATTTCTTTTCTGATATCTTTTCTCCATAAAAATAATATCAGCCAAGGAATGAAGAAAATTAAAACTCCAGACAAATAAGTAAATTCATACATAACAAAAATATAATTTGACCTATATAAGTATTTATCATAATTATTTTCTATTTACATAAAAAAAATCACTTGGGGTAATCGGCTAACTTGGTTAGGCTCTGAGCTTCGGGGGTTCAAGATCTGGGTTCAAATCCCAGTTACCTCATTGATATTATTTAAGTGAAAAATCTCTATTATTTAGTATGAGGAATATTTTTAAAATGAATAAAAAAAGTAATGATAAAGTTACTTTATTTCTGAGCATTTCTTCATTTATACTTACTTTATTGGTTATTGGTATTATTACTTTTTCTATTATGTTAAAGGAGAAGTTGCAAAATACGCTGGGGAAGCATCTATAGTATATGAATCTATAATATTTGGCTTCACTCTACTAACCATTTTAATTTTTATTTATTAGAATATCATTTCCACCCAAAACTTAACCATCCAGTATGCATTAACCCTTGAGATTTTGGTCTTGTAAATCCATAGTTACTCTGCCACTCTCGAACAATATTTTCCACACAGTTACAATTTTTGAAACCAGATTTTTTCATTTCTTCAAGAACTTTTGTTACCTGTTCTATATGAGGAGAATAAACAACTAACCATCCACCATCACTTAGTTTTTTGTAAGCTTCTGGAACAACTTTTTCACAATATTTCATATCAAGTGTTATTAAATCGAGATTTTTTTCATCTATTCCACCAAGAATATCTTTGTTCTTAACTTCAATATTTTTCAATCTAGTTTTTTCAACATTTTTTTTCACAACTTCAGCAAATTCCTTTCTTTTTTCATATGTTACAATTTTTCCTTTTGGACAATACCATGCTAGGAATATTGCTAGAAAACCAGAGCCTGATCCTGCATCAACTATTTTTGCATCTGTTGAAATTCCAGTATAAGATAGAATTAATGATGAATCTTTTGGTGTAATTACTTGTGGTAATCTTTTCAACTCTTTTAAAACTTCATTTAGATTTTTTTTCATAATAATACTTTGTAAGAATTAGTAATAAGATTTAAATTAGTTACATATTCCTCAATTTTTTAATCCTATCATCAATATCCGGATGAGTTGATAGAGCAACAGAAACCTTTTTGTTAGAAAATGGATTAGCAATAAATAGTGGAGCAACTGCCCTACTGACTTTCAATCCTTCATGATTATATTTTTTGATTTTTTCCAACGCCGATGCAAGACCTTCAGGATATCTTGTTAAGAAACCCCCAGAAGAATCTGCTAAATACTCCCTTTTTCTCGAAATCGCAAGTTGAACAAGTTTAACAAAAATCGGAGCAAGAATTGCAAATATTAATCCAACTATGAGAAGAACACCCCCTTTATTTTCACGATCTCTACTTCTCCCTCCACCATACCAAAGACTTCTTCCAAATATATCAGCAATAATAACAATCATCCCAACAAGAACAGCAACTAAGGTAGCGAACCGAATATCAAAATTCTTTATATGAGACATTTCATGAGCAATAACTCCCTCGAGTTCTGACCTGTTAAGAATCTTCATCATTCCTATAGTAACACAAATCACACCATGTTCTGGATCTCTTCCAGTCGCGAATGCATTTATCTCCTGAGAATCAATCACATAAATCCTTGGAATAGGTATCCCAGCGGCTAAAGACAATTCCTCAACAACATTAACAAGATATCTATGTTCTTTTCTCGTAGCAGGTCTTGCATTGACTGTTGCCAACACAATCTTATCACTGTTATAGTATGAGACAACTGTAAATACCAAGGAAAATATCAACGCAATTGTCACAAATAAATAGGCAAACGCAGGATCACAAAACTGTGCAATAACATAAACAATAAAAATAAGGGAAAGAAAAACGACTACCATTAACCCAATTGACTTGAGTTTATTTTTGGATATTTCATCCTGGACGTTTAGTCTTTCCATTCAACCAACTAGAACTTTACTTTCACTGATTTTCTTTCTGCTTCTGTTATCTCTAAGTGTTTCTTCTTTTCCTTTCTTAACATCCCTGCAAACATCATTCCTGGAAATGTTGATACTAGATTATTGTATGTTAGTATAGAATCATTGTAAAACTGTCTTGAGTATGCAATTTTGTTTTCTACTCCTGCTAGTTCTTCCTGAAGCATCATGAAATTTTCATTCGCTCTCAATTTAGGGTAATTTTCTGCTAATGCAAAAATTGTCTTCAACGCACCTGTTATTTGATTGTTTGCTTCCACTTTTTCTTCGTCTGTTTTTGCACCTAACATTCTCTCCCTGGCTTTTGTTACTTTTGATATCACATCTTTCTCGTGTTTCATGTAACCTTTGACTGCTTCTACAAGATTAGGAACTAAATCCACCCTCTTTTTTAACTGCACATCTATCTGTGACCATGCATTGTCTACTCTATTCCCTAGTCTAATTATTCTGTTGATATAATATACTACTACTAAAGCGACCAAAACAATTAATCCTATTAATAGTCCTAACATGTTATATCACATCTATTATTAGAATTGGTTTAATAAATATTATAAGTTACTCTTCTTCAATAAATTCTTCTTTTTTGTGTGTAAACTTCTTTTCTCCCCTGTTTTTCATTATTTCTTTTGCAAGTAACCAGTAGACTAGTCCAAGGGATTTTCTACCTTTATTATTGCATGGAACAACTAAATCAATATTTTTTGTATCATTAAAAGTATCACATAAAGCAACTACAGGTATTCTTGAATCCACTGCCTCTTTCAAAGCTTGTTTATCAGATATAGGATCTGTTAATAATATAACATCAGGTTCCAAAAACTTACTGTAATTAGGATTAGTTAGAGTACCAGGCATAAATCTTCCCAGGATATAATCTGCACCAATTGTTTCGGCAAGTTTTTTAATACCTTTGTGTGAATTTGTTTTCCTACCAACAATAAGGATTTTTTTGTTTTTTGCAAGAAACTTTGTTGCGATCGCAATTCTTTCGTTGAGTAATTTCAGATTCAATACAGATAGACCATCATCTCTTATCTTGTAAATAAACTTTTTCATACTAGCAGTTTTTGACTTCATACCTATATGCACACCGCATGACAGGTAATCTTCTTGTGGTATCAATAACTCTTCAGCCATTTAATCAACCTATATATTTTAAATCTTCTTTATCTCCTGTTCCTTTTCCCATTTCTTCTGCAAGCATTTGTGATAAGGCTTTTGACTGAACTTTTTGGATTTTACTCATGAATTTTTCCATCTCTTTTATCTTAACTTGTAGTTCAGACATATCAATTTTAACGTTTAATATCTTAACTAAAACTTTTAAAATTATCTCTGCTGTTTTTGGATCAGGTATTTCTGGCATTCCTGATGTCTCTCCCAGTAAACATAAACCATTCATGTCTCTATACCTACCTAAGCCCAATAAAAGACCAGAAGCCCCGATTATTGTTCCAACCTTACTCCCAGTGTCAAAATCTATACCAATTTTTTCATATTTTTTAATAACATCAGGACTACTGACAGCTCCGATAAGTCTATCCTTCTTTTCTTTGGTTTGAACACTTAATCCAGCAGTAGTAATTATATCTTTAACTCCGAGTTTTTCAAGAAAGTCAAGAATTGTTTCCACAATTTCATAGTGTCCTGTTGTATCTACACTTTGACTATCACCTATTAAGAAAACAATATCTCTTTGTTTTTGGTCTTTAGATTTCCAGTAATAAAATTCATTTTTCAACACATGAACAGCTGAACTTTGATGTATAAGCACAAAAGGCATGAAGTGAGAAGATATTAATTCTGCGAATTTTTTTGCCTTTAATTCTTCAAGTAAATAACCAACTGCTATTCTACCAACATTCCCAACACCAGGTAATCCTTCGATGAAAATTGGGTTATTTAATTTTGGTAATTCTCCTATCAATTTTATTTTTGTTCCATTCATTTAATCATCTCCTATTTTAAAATTTGCTTCCCCGTCTTTTATGGTTAAGATTTCTTTTCCCAAATTTTCCCTAAGATTTCTTTCTGTTTGTTTGGGGTCATTTGTTTTTATTTCTATACTATATCTTGGAGCACTGATATATTTTATTTCCCATTTATATTTGTTATGTAAACTATTAAGAAATTCCTTTACTTTCTTAACACCATCCCCTGTGAAAAATTTCAATTCGAGAATAGCTTTAATCTTGATTTCTTTCTTTTGAATATTTTCTTTTGCAACCTCTTCCATGATTTTTATATATTTTGGATCAACACCCCTTCTAACCAATTGTTCTGGGTTTTCATTAGCAAGATTAAATGCAGCAAACATATCCCCAAATATTTCTTGAAGTTCATAACCGATTTTTTCGTATGCTTCATCTATTGATTTAATTCCTAATTTTTTCCCAACAAGTTCAAGCATTTTTTCCGCTCTCTCTTCTTGTTTGTAGTCTTGAATTTTCTTTTCCTTTGCTTTTTTGGATAATCTTTTCAAGCTTAGATTTATATGTCCTTTTTCTTCATCAACTCTCACGACTTTTGCTGCATATTGTTTGTTTTGTTTCACGAATTTTCTAATATCTTTGACCCATCTTCCAGACACTTCTGAGACGTGGATCATTCCTTCTTTATTTGGGTATTCGTTCAATACACATAAAGCAGAATATGGTGTGATAGTTTTAACAGTAACTAAAATAACTTCTCCTACTGTCGGAAAACCTTTTCTTTTGACCATGTTATCTACAATATGTAATACTTGAACATTTAAATTAGTTTAGAATCAATGCCTGAACTTTGGTAGAATAAATCCAACCTTCTTTTTATATTTTTTCCATTGCTCCCCAAACTTCTTTTCCAGATATTTTTCTTCTCTTTTAGATCTTATTAGCAGGATTATACAAAATGCAACTAACAATGGTATAGCTTCTAAACTTTGGAAAAATATCTCAGCACCTATTGCTATCATAATCCAGGAGAAGAACATAGGATGTCTAACTATTCTATAAGGACCTTTTATCTGAAGTTTGATTTTTGGTTCAATGTCTTTGTAATGCACGCCCCCAAGATATTTTATTGAAACCACCCAGAATAAAAATCCAAATAACATTAGGAAAACACCGATGATTTCATGTATTAACGGAACATCAGAAGAAGTCCTTATTAACGAGAAATAGAATGCCAAAAGACATAGAATAGTTGGAGTGTAGATTAGGATATTGTCTGTTATTTTTTTCATGATATTATTTTTGTGTTTTTGAAATTAAAAGGTAATGCAGGAGGAGAGATTCGAACTCTCGAACCCACTAAGGGACAGACTCCTAAGGCCTGTGCATTTGACCATACTTTGCTACCCCTGCTTAATTAACAATATTGTTCTGAAATCAAAAATATTTAAATCAAACAATTCCTGACATAATTTATTTTATCTGGATACTAATAACCTATTGGTAATATGAAAAAGATTACTTGGTTTTTAATTTTAGTCCTCCTTTGGACAACTATATTCCTAACATCTCTAAATTTACAAATAAAACTATCTTTACTGATTCTTTCTTTGTGTATAATTTTCTGGACAAGTGAACTAATTCCTATGTGGATAACTGGGTTAATACCTCTAGTTGCCGGACCTCTTCTTGGTTTAATTACATTAGATCAGATTATAAGCAATTACTTTGCTCCTGTGATTTTTCTACTTCTTTCAGGTTTTATTTTTTCTTCGGCAGTCTCAAAATGGAAAATAGATAAAAAAATAGTTTATTCAATGGCAAAAATATTTGGAAAAAACGCTAGATTCACAATCCTCGGGATAATAATTACAACAGCTTTTCTATCATCGTTCATGCCAAACACTACATCTACAGTCTTGATGCTTCCTGTTGGTTTAGGAATCCTAGCCGCTACCAGAAACGTCAAAAAACAATTTAGGACTTCTCTTATGCTTTCAATAGCTTATGCATCTTCAATCGGTGGGACAGGTGTGTTAATAGGAACTACAACCAACCTAATAGGTGCAGAATACATGATGAGAGAAAATATACAGATAGGTTTCCTTTCATGGTCAAAGATGATCTTACCTTTCACTCTTATACTTCTGGTTGTCTTGTGGTTGTACATGACAAAAAGAAGCAAATTACCTGATAAAATTATCATAGATGTAGATGATATCGAATTAAATCCTCAGGCAAAAATTGTGATTGCAGTCTTACTATTAACAGTTCTGGTTTGGATTACAAGACCATTTATTTCTGAAAAATTCAATCTTCCGATAAACGATATTGGTATAGGTGTGGTTTCTGCTTTATCGCTCTTCTTCATAAGTTATAAAAGTAAACCTATTCTTCAAATAAAAGACGCAAAGATATCATGGGGGATTGTTCTTATGGTCGGAGGTGCTCTAGCGGTTGGGAACATACTCTTGAATACTGAAATTTCTAATCTTTTTGTTGAAACTATGAGTTTTCTCCCAAAGAATAAGTTAATTTTTTTGATTGCGACAGCAGTTATTACAAACTTTTTGACAGAATTATTGTCTAACACAGCCTTATCTGCAACATTAATTCCGATTATTATTCAACTCTACAAGTCAGCTGGTTTTGACCCATTTTTAGGAATACTTACTGTTGCTGTTTGCAGTGATATGGCGTTTATGCTTCCTATATCTACTCCACCAAATGCTATTGTGTCAAAAAATAAATCAGTTAATTTCAGAAAGATGATCAGTTATGGTTTTTGGTTGAATCTGATTGTTATAATTTTATGGGTTGTTTATGCTAGTCTAATATTTAGTTGATTGAATGATAAAACTCATAAAAAAACAAAAGAAGTGCATGTTGTTTGTATTACCAATAATTCTAGTGGCTGTATTAATTTTAATCTTGGCAAGAAATTTTTTAGTGTTTTGTATTTTTCTGGTTGTTAATTCTTTATTGAATTATTATCAGGGAAAAATGGAATTTCCTTTTGACCTTACACCATCATTTGTTTTATTGATTTTATTTTCAATAAAATTTGGATTTATTTATGGACTGATTTTTTTGTTCCTTGGTTCTGTTATTCCAAGTTTGATTGCTGGTGGCTTTGATCATACAACCTTTCTTTATGTTGGACTAGCTATGGCGGTCGGTTATTTAGCATCATTGAGTTTGATTACTAATATTGTGTTCTATGGGTTATCTTTAATTTTTGTTCAGACGTTATTTTCTTTTTTTATTTCAATGCTTTCAGATGATCCTTCTAAAATGTTTTCTGTGTTTTTAGGAATAGCTTTGAATGTTTTGTATTTTCTTGCTTTGAATAGAGTTTTGTTGACGATATTGGTTTAAGTAGAATGAATGCTCCCGACGGGATTCGAACCCATGTCTACGGCTCGAAAGGCCGCTATCCTTGGCCGGGCTAGACTACGGGAGCTTTCTATTTTAGTTTATATCACAAGTTTTTATTTCTTTCGAATGGGCCGAACCGGATTTGAACCGGTGATTTCTGCCACGTCAAGGCAGCGTC
>Ga0066639_10005469_pt1 | contig 10667 bp, 11 predicted proteins | sample CryGeyCG2114_010_2_FD_59504 | JGI IMG/M metagenome (GOLD analysis project Ga0066639, IMG submission 59504) | Groundwater microbial communities from aquifer - Crystal Geyser CG10_big_fil_rev_8/21/14_0.10 | ecosystem: Environmental > Aquatic > Deep subsurface > Groundwater | place: USA: Utah... | reverse complement strand
TGGTGACGTTAAAGATAAAACCGCAGTCATATTGGATGATATGATTGATACAGCTGGAACCTTATCAGAAGCGATTCAAGCGGTTTTAGATCATGGAGCAAAAGAAGTTTTTGCAGCTGCAACTCACGGGGTGCTCTCTGGTCCAGCTATCGAGCGAATTTCAAAAGCACCTGTATCGCAAGTGATTATAACTGATACAATTCCCTTACATGCAGATGCAAAAAACTGTAAAAAAATAGTTCAATTGTCAGTATCAGAATTATTGGCAGAAGCCATTCACCGAATTCACAATTATGACAGCGTAAGCAGCTTGTTTATATAAAATGGATAATAAACTCATTGTCGGCCTGGGTAATCCTGGCCAAAAGTACGAAACAACTAGACACAATATTGGATTTTTAGTCATCGACTATTTGTCGAATGTTTGGAATGCAAGCGGCCCTCAAAACAAATACCAATCTGAACTCTATCAGGCCCAGGTGTCAGGACATAAAATTATCTTGGCAAAACCTCAGACGTTTATGAATAACTCTGGGCCATCTGTGCAATCTTTAATCCAGTTTTATAAAATTAAATTGGACGACATTATTGTGATTCATGATGATCTTGATTTAAATGCATTTAATATAAGAATTAAAACAGGCGGTGGTGCCGGCGGACATAACGGCATTAAATCTATTGATCAATCGCTTAAATCGATGGGAAATGATTATCATCGAATTCGTATAGGAATTGGAAAGCCAGAAAATCAACGCCACGCGGTAAATTATGTGTTAGAACCTTTTTCAAATGATGAAATCGACAAACTTAACCAAATTTTAGATCCTATTCTAAATGCATCTCTTTTGATACTAGATGGAAACATAAAAAAAGCGATGAACACTTATAATACAAAAAATTCTTCAACAAACCCTCAGGAAACAATTTAAATGAGTTTATCATGCGGAATCGTTGGTCTACCTAACGTAGGAAAATCTACAATATTCAATGCACTCACTTCAGCAAAAGCGGACGTAGCCAATTATCCTTTTTGCACAATCAACCCCAATACCGGAATTGTTAAAGTACCCGATCCTCGCCTCACTGAAATCTGTAAATACATTGTTCCAAAAAGCATTGTTCCGGCTGCAATGAGCTTTGTTGACATTGCTGGCCTTGTAAAAGGAGCTTCAAAAGGAGAGGGCTTGGGCAATCAATTTTTAGGTCATATCCGTGAAACAGATGCCATTGCACACGTTGTAAGATGCTTTGAAGATTCTGACATTACACATGTGGATGGTTCTGTGGATCCAATTCGTGATATTTCTATTATTGATATTGAATTGATGCTTGCAGATTTAGAAAGCGTAAACAAAAAACACAGCGGATTACAAAAAACTGCTCGCTCTGGTGACAAAAAATCCGCTGCGACTTTTGGAGTTTTAGACCGTGTAAAAACTGCATTAGAAGCTGGAAATCCAGTACGCTCACTTGGACTCACTCCAGAAGAAAATAAACTGATCGATGAATTTCATCTCATCACTGCAAAAAAAGTCATGTACATTGCAAACATTAGTGAAAATGATTTATCCGACCTAGACTCAAATCCACACTTAAAAACTGTCAAAGAGCATGCCCAAAAAGAAGGATCTCAAGTCATTCCAATTTGTGGAAAGATTGAATCAGAGATTGCCGAACTCTCCGATGAAGATAAAAACTCTTTTTTAAGAGACCTTGGAATGGATGAGGCTGGATTAAATCGAGTGATTCGTTCTGGATATGAACTATTGGGTTTACAAACTTATTTTACAGCAGGTGAAAAAGAAGTTCGTGCTTGGACTTTTCATAAAGGCTGGAAAGCTCCTCAAACTGCTGGGGTCATTCATACAGACTTCGAAAAAGGTTTCATTAGAGCCGAAGTTTATCATTATGACGATTTAATAAAATACAAAAGTGAGCAAGCGATAAAAGACGCTGGATGCTTAAGAGTTGAAGGAAAAGAGTATGTTGTGCAAGACGGAGACATCATGCACTTTAGATTTAACGTTTAGATTCAGACCAAAATCGATCAAAATTTTCTTCTGTTTTTTTATTAATCAACTGTGAATACCAATAATAATTTCTCATAATACTGGTCACATAATTTTTTGTTTCACCATAAGGAATCGATTCAATAAATTGAATCATGTCATATTTTTTCGAATGTTTTAATAACCATTGCTTGACCCTAAAGGGGCCAGCATTATATCCAGCTAATGCATAAACCCAGTTTCCATTAAATTGTTTAATGACAGAGCTTAAATACTTTGTTCCCATATCTAAATTAACAGAAATATTTCCAGAAGAAGTAAAATCAAGACCAGGATTAACCTCAAGCGCTGTAAATGGCATAAGCTGCATTAACCCTATTGCTCCACTAGAAGACAACGCAGACTCTCTAAATGCAGACTCTTGCTTAATTAAACTAAGCGCTAAAATCGGATCCAAATCATTTCCTTTAGCAATCGTTTGGATTTGATCCCAATATCGAATGGGAAATAGTTTCTCTAAAAAAAAGCTGGAAAATACTCGATCATCTCCTCTTGAAATCAATTCTGAAATAACCTTAAAAACTGTAAGATCATTTTTAACCTCTGAAGCCACTTGGGCAATATAAGCTAAAAACTCAAAACTAAAATATGGTTTAATTTTAAACTCTTCTAACTCATCAAATATAAATTGATTTAGTTTTTCTTTTTTAAATTCAATTATTTTTTTTACTGTCGCTTTTTCTTTTAATGTTAAAGACGGATCATCTGCAATAGGAGTAATCACTGCGTTGGAAATACGTTGATGGATTGGTTTTTTCAACAAAAATCCAGAATACACTCCGTAAAAAGCATAACTTGCAGACGTATAAACTTCATTAAGAAGTTGAGAGGATTGTTCTGAATCTCGATCTATAAATGCTTTAAAAAATTTAATCGAATTAATTAAATTTGATTTTTTAAAGTTATTCGTTAACTCATCCCAGTAATCTATTGCATCCGAATAGTCTTCATCAAAAAACTCATCTAATCCCTTTTGATATAAAACCACATCTTCATCACGAGAGGGATAATTTTCAAAAATTCGTGCATATGTGGGGGTTGTGCTTTTATCAAAATTTGTTTTGTTTAAAATTAGTTTTTTTACTAAGTTTGATTGAAATGAGTTTGCTGGATAAACTGAAAGAAGTTCCTGAATCCAAAAGCGACACTCATCTGATGTTTTTTTTACACAATTTTTAATATAGTTTTCAAACCCCTCTCTGCTTAAATATCTAAGCCATTGAGAATGCGTCCCTCTTTTGAAGAATTTTTCATAATACTCCATGGCTCTTTTAGAGTTTTTATTTTGATAAAAATAATGAGCGAGATCTAAATCAATTTCCAAATAACGGGTTTGAATTTTTTTAGGAAAAAAAGAGTAAGGATCTGAAAAATCAATTTTTGAATAAATGTCAATTGCGCGATTTAAATTGGAAAAAGTATTCTTTTTTTTGCTTTTTTTATAATAAATTTCTCCTTTTAAAAAGCTTCCATAATCTCCCAAATCTTTGGATTGGCTTAAAGCCTCGGCTAATAGAAATGCCTCATCTAGTTTGTTTTTTTCTATTAAACTAACAGCTTTGCTTAGTTTTTGAAAATCACTAGTTTTTTGTTTTTTTTGAGAATATGCAAAATTTAACTGAATAAAAAATACACCTAAAGAAAATAGTAAAACACTATTTTTAAACCTCATAATTCAAACCTTATTAGATAATTAAACAGGATTACTGCTAGTTGTAATTTCTTTTAATTCTTTTAAAAGAGCATGCACTTTTGTTTTTTCAGCGTCATTGAGTGAAGATATCGATTTTTCGATTTCGTCGGTTTTTGAATGAATCGTCTTTTCTATGGTTTCAGTAAATTCATTATAGGACTCTGCCACTTCTTTAAAATAATCATGTTTTCTAAAAAATAAATCTTTTTTGATCTTTCCACCTTGAATTGAAGCTTCAAACCATTGGCAAAGTTTAAAAATTGGTCCAGCAATTCGGTGTGAAATAAAAATACTGATTAAAAAAGTTACAGATAAAAAGACGAGTTGCAATGACCCTAATAACCAAACAATTTTTCCTCTAATTTCGACCATCTCACCAGCAGAATGTCCTGGAAAATTAATCTCCATATAACCAATGAAAAAATCAAAAATTTGATAAATAATAAATGGGTAGATAAAGCTTAATGTGAACAGCCATGAACATACGTAAAAACAGTACTTAAGCTGAAAGTCTTTATTAATGAGAAAATTTCTGCGTCGATATTTTTCCATAACGAATGGTAATAGTTTAACAGAGGTGTAGGTGCTTTTGTAAAGTTAAAAGATTAAAATTTAAGTCTTTCAACGTGCTTGCCAGCAACGAGGTGGCTATCGACAATTTCATTTACGTCGGCAACAGTCACTCCCCCGTACCAAACCCCTTCGGGATAGATCACAACAGTGGGGCCCTTTTCGCAGGTGTCCAAGCATCCTGCTTTTTGAGCTCTAATCTTTATATTGAGGCCTTTTTTTTTGATCTCTTGTTTAAATTTTACGAGTATTTCTTCTGCCCCTTTTGCTTTACAGCAACCCCTAGGGTGACCTTCTGGGCGTTCATTGAGGCAAACAAATACGTGGAAATCGAGTTGATAAGGTTTCATCTTTTTAAGTTATCCTAGAGCTTTTTTTATAAAAAAAATAATGCACAAAGTCACTGTGGACAAAAATTACTGCTTCGGATAGGTTGATATCATAATTTTAGAAAAATGTTCAGGAGTAGCTCAGTGGTAGAGCAATCGGCTGTTAACCGATTGGTCGGGGGTTCGAATCCCTCCTCCTGAGCCATTTTTATCTATCATTTTTACAACTCCCTGCAAATTCTACATTTTTTAACCAACTTATGATCAACCGTACTTCGCAAAAATCCAGTGTTATGACATAGTGCCGTTCTTGAAAAGTATCCATTAAAAATGCAAAACTCATTTCACTTTAAATTAATTCTTTTACTCATTGCGACTTTTTTTTGGGGGTTAGGGTTTCCGGCTGCCCGATGGACTTTGTCTGACTACACTCCCTTGTGGAGCACAAGTATTCGCTTTGTTTTGGCAAGTGTATTTTTTATCCCTATTTTGATTTACTTTAAATCTTTTAAGCGTCCTTTGCGTGAACAGATCCCTCCTCTCTTGTGTGGATTATTAATCTTTGTTTCTTTATTTTTACAAACAAGTGGGCTTCATTTTACATCACTTGCAAAAAGTGGTTTTTTTACAATTTTTTATGTTTTGTTTACACCCTTACTGAGCACACTCATGCGCAAAACAAAATTTTCACTGACTTATTGGTTCCTTGTGTCCTTTTCAATTTTAGGGGCGCTTTTTTTGTGTGAACTTAAACTTTATAATTTTAATTTTGGAGATTTTCTTACTCTCTGCTCAGCACTCACGTTCTCAATACACATTTTATTGATTGGTAAAATTGCAAACAAGTATAATGCTCTCGAACTCAACGGCCTTCAAACACTTTATGTTGCCATAATAAGTGTAATTGTAGGATTTTTATTCGAAGATCTACCCTCTTTTGATCCTTTATTAAATTTCAGTAATTTTTTTATAGCTTCTCCCTTGCTTGGATTTTTAATTTTATCGTTTTTTTCTTCGTTTTTGGCTTTTAGTATTCAGGTGTTTATTCAAAAATCAATTTCAGCTCACATTGTGAGTCTTACTTTTTTAGCAGAATCTGTTTTTGCTGCCTTTTTTGGATATTATTTTTTTAATGAAGGCATTTCATTATTAGGATTGATGGGTTGCTTAATGATCTTAACTTCAATCGGACTAACACCATTTATAATTAAAAACTCTGTTACTGAACATTAATCCAGTGATTATCATTAAATGCTAATTCAACTGGACCTATGATTGAGACTCCAGGGTAATACCAAGGAGGCAACTTTAAAATCTGTAGTTTAGAAAAAGCTTCATAATCAACAAATAAAGAAGAAGGCACTGGATCTGCAGATGGAAATTTTTTACCCAAAGGATCTACAAACACACCATTTTGATAAAACTCAAAATGCAAATGCGGACCCGTTGCAAGCCCTGTTGAGCCAACGTATCCGATCGTTTGTCCTTGATAAACTCGTACACCAGACCTTATTCCACTTGGAAATCCATTTAAGTGTTTGTATGCGGTTTGATAAGTAGAATTGTGTCTCACAATGACCGCTTTTCCTGCATCACCCTTATTACCAACAAAAGTCACCACCCCGTCACCCACCGCTCGAACAGGAGTTCCTCTTGCAGCCGCATAATCAACTCCTAAATGTGGCCTAGACCGCTTTAAAATAGGATGAAATCGTTTCCTTTGAAATCGAGATGAAATTCTTCCGTACTGAATTGGACTTCTTAAAAACATTTTTTTTAGACTTGACCCATCTAAGGCAAAATAGCCTCTAATGTTATTTTTTTCAAAATAAACACCTGTAATCACATCTTTTGAATTCAAATATTCAGCAACTAATACGTTTCCCCAAGAAAAATGCTTTCCATCAATTTGGTTTTCCTCAACCACCAAACGCCAACGATCCCCTTTTCTAACCTCTCTAGAAAAATCCACTTGCCATGCAAATATTTCTGTCAGTTGAACAATAATTTCAGGATCCATCTCTGTAGCAAGCGCAGACCCCCAAAGAGAATCCTCCACAACCCCACTATAAGTAATTAATTTTGTGGTTATTGGTTCTTTTTTTTCTGTTACGGAAAACTCCGTAGAAGACTCTTTTAAAACATCTAAAAAATAAGCTTCAGAAAACTTCACTCTCACGCCGATTGGCGCTCGAACTGGATACAGTGTCTCAAAAACCTGAAATACCGTGCCCGACTTAATTTGGTTAAAATTAAAAACCTTAATTGCATTTTTCACTAAGTAATGAACATCTAAAGACGAAAATCCTTTTTTTATTAATTCTTGAGCAAATGTAGATCCGCTTGAAATTTTATTTATTTGAGGATCAATGCTAAAATTAAAAGTATTTACCATCCTTTTAATTGAAGTTTCGTTTTTATTAAATGGATTAAAAATTAAACAAATCCCAATAGCAGCTGACAAAACAAATCCTGTTAAAATGTTTATTTTTTTATTAATTTTCATAAAAATATTTTGCTTTCTTGTATTTTACACAACGATAAAAAATCCAATAAAAAACCACGGCCATTAAAAAACCCACGATCACATCAATAATATAATGTTGTTTAGTTGTTAAAGTGGATATCGCAATCGCACTCGCCCAAATAAAAAATAAAGGAAATTTTTTTTGTTGCTCCTTTAAAAAAACAAACGAAGAAAGATAGCAACTACTAACATGCAAACTTGGCAAACAATTTGTTGGAGCATCTGTAACTCTGAGCGAACCAAAAAGACTAAAAGTAAAAGGATCTAACTTCTCCGTCAATGGGAACAAGTCTCTAGGATAAGTTGTGGGATAAATAACAAAAATTGCAACACTTACCAGTTGTAGAAAAAAAAAAGCGTATAAATATTTGTTTGTGTTTTCTAAATTTTTGCTCAAAAAATAAACCGTTAAAAAAAATGGTATTTCACTAGCATAAATCCATATCGTTTGAGGAATAAAGGGAGTTGCACTATCAATCCACCACATATTTAAAAACTTAGGTTCAAAAATTGGATTATGATTTGAAGTGAGATATAAAACCGATGCAACAAAGGACCACAGTAGTCCAACCCAAATCTTATTCTTTCTATTTAAAAATAATGGAAATGAGATCATCTATTTAAAATTTACCTTTATAATGCTAACCATCTTTTAACTTGAGTAATTACTGCCTCACTCGACCAATCTCTATCACCTGTTTCAATATATAAGACTTTTCTATTTGAATCCATTATGACTGTCAACGGAATCGCATGCACATTAAACAATTGTGACAACATCCCTTTTTCATCCTTATAAACATTAAACTGCATATCAAATTTTTTAATAAATCGTGGAACGATGTTTTCGGGGTTCTCATCAACATTTATCGATATAATCTCAAGACCTTCATTTTTAAATTTTTTCCCAAGTTTTACAATTGAAGGCATCTCGATAATGCAAGCAGAACACCAACTTGCCCAAAAATTTACAAAAAATATTCTCCCTTTAAGGGTCGAAAAAGAAACCTTGGCTTGCTCACCAACTGGAAACAAAAAAAAATCATCTAAACCCATTTCTTCTTTTAGTGAATAGGAAGATGGACCTCCGCCCTGCTCTCCATTCGTCTGACTTTTTATGTAGTTTAAACCAGTAACAATTACAAACAGAACCAAGACTATCGGAAAAATCGTTTTAATTATCTGGAAAAATTTAGTTTTTTTTACCATCTCTTGTAATTCTATTTTACAATAAAATGCAGATGAAGAAAGCCAAAAACAAAAATATACGCGGACAAGCCATTGTAGAGTACATTTTAATGGTTGTTGTGACTCTAAGCGTTGTCGCCGTGCTCAGTTTTGGCTTAAAAAAAGTCTTATTTAGGTTTTGGATGGAAGTCACTTGCGACATTTCAAAACCTTGCCCTCACTGTGTAACCTCAGAGCAAATTAAAACCGCCGCAAATCAAGTTTCTCCTAATGCATGTAAATAGTTTAATTTAAGTCTTTTAATGACTGTATTTGGTTTAGCATCATTTTTTTTGCCAATAACTCGATAGAATCACTCAATGAACAATCTTCTTTCATAAAAGAGACATCTTTTCTAATTTCTTTATGAACTTTTTCCAAAAACAATGTTGTTTTTAGTGGACGCAGTAAATCTATTCCCTGTGCTCCTGCAATCCACTCCATTGCTAAAACTCTAGTGGAATTATCTAAAACTTTTTTTGCCTTCATTGCTGCCCACGCACCCATGCTCACGTGATCTTCTTTATCGGCAGATGTCGGTATCGAATCCACACTAGCGGGGTGGCAAAGCGTTTTATTTTCAGAAACAAGGCTTGCGGCTGCAACCTGCACTATCATAAATCCGCTATTTAAACCGCTGTCTTGAATTAAAAATGCAGGTAATTCCGAAATAACAGGATTAACTAATTTTTCAATTCTTTGTTCAGAAATACTCGCAAGCTCTGCAACAGCGATACTCAACAAATCCATCGACATAGAAACAATTTGGCCATGAAAATTTCCTCCACTGATAATTTTATTTTTATCAGGAAACACAAGTGGGTTATCAGTGACCGAATTAACTTCGGTTTCCAGAACTTTTCTTACAAACCCCAAACAATCTCGTGAAGCTCCATGCACTTGAGGTATGCACCTTAAACTATACGGATCTTGCACTTTGTCACAATTTTTATGACTTTTTGCAATTGAACTAGGTGCTGTATGATTTAAATATTTCAAAATATTTGTTGCAACTTTTTTTTGGCCCGGATGAGGACGAACTTTTTGAATATCTAAATCAAACGCCTTAATTGTTCCTCGCAATGCTTCTAAACTAAATGCACTAATAACATCGGCATATTCGGATAATTTTTCTGCTCTCAATAAATTTATTACTCCAACAGCACTCATAAATTGAGTTCCATTGATAAGGGCTAAACCCTCTTTGGCGCCCAACTTTATTTTTTTAATTTTATTTTTATTAAAATAAGTAGCCGTATCAAGCCGTTTTCCACTAATTAAAATTTTTCCTTCGCCAATAAGCGGTAGGGCTAGGTGGGCAAGCGGGGCTAAATCTCCGCTCGCTCCAACAGATCCTTGTGACGGAACACATGGTAATATATTTTTATTTAATAATTCTAAAATTTTTTTAATAAGCTCTATCCGAACTCCCGAATGGCCTAAAGCTAAATTATGAGCTCGCAATAATAACATTGCTCTCACTTCTTCCTCACCTAAGAGTTCGCCTACGCCAGTTGCATGTGAACGAAGCAATCTGTATTGAAGCTCTTCAATTTTTTGATCAGAAATTTTTACATTTGATAAGAGTCCAAATCCAGTATTTACGCCGTAGATTGTTTTTTCTGCTAAAACTTGTTTAGACAAAAAACGACTGGCTTTATTAATTTTATTTACAGCAGATGGGTGAATGTCGACCTTAGCCCCATTAAACGAGACATTATAAATATCTTCTAATTTCAATCGAGGAATTCCGATTAAGACTTTACTAGGCATTGTTTTCATATTTTTTATAACCCACTTATAAAAGATTTTTTAATTCGGAGATAGATTTTCTTCGATCTGTTTCATAAAAAACAGCTGCTCCCGCAACAAAAACATTTGCTCCTGCTATCCGCATTTTTTGAATATTGTCCTTCGAAATTCCACCATCAACTTCAATTAAAAAATTATATTTTTTTTGTAATTTAGATAATTCTTTAACTTTTTCTATGGTTTCTGCTTTAAATTTTTGTCCAGTAAATCCGGGCGAAACACTCATTACCAAGACTAAATCCACTTCACTCAAAATCGATTCAATTGAAGTAATCGGTGTCTCTGGATTAATCGAAACACCTACAAGTTTTTTGTTTTCTTTAATCTTTTGCATAACAGCTTGATGATCGCATTTGGCTTCAATATGAAAAGTAATTAAATCTACTCCTGCATTCACAAAGGGAGTTATCCAAAAACCAGGATCCGTTACCATTAAATGA
>Ga0066639_10005467_pt1 | contig 10668 bp, 11 predicted proteins | sample CryGeyCG2114_010_2_FD_59504 | JGI IMG/M metagenome (GOLD analysis project Ga0066639, IMG submission 59504) | Groundwater microbial communities from aquifer - Crystal Geyser CG10_big_fil_rev_8/21/14_0.10 | ecosystem: Environmental > Aquatic > Deep subsurface > Groundwater | place: USA: Utah... | reverse complement strand
GTTTGAGTAAAAATTTTTTCAGTTCCTGAACATACGAGACATTAATTTCGTCCGGGTGAACAATAGAGCCGCCCAGGCCGATAACAATCGTTTTCTTTTGAAACTTGTGATTGAGCATAAAAAATTCAGTTCCAATTAAGTTTATAGCTTTTTCGCCCAGATGCAAATTGTCGGAAAAAGTTTTTCTCTGGTTGCTTGCGGAAGGCTTTGTAAATGGGGCGAAACCGAGTATTCCCACTGGAGAATTTGCTCTCGAAGTTTTTGAGCTTCCGCGTCCTCGCTGAAAAAGTATTTTAAAAATGCTTTGAGGTTGGGCATTTGATGGTAGGTTGTCTGAATAACTTTGGCGCCATTTTTTTCTAAAATAGTTTTCACTTTTTCTTCGCTTAAATAACAAACAAATTTATTTTCCGGCAAAAGTTTTGGGAAGTTGTTGCCAAGCCAGACCTGGAGGTGTTCTTTTGGTGAGCAGGGATAAAGGGCGTGGCCAAGGTCGTAGCGATGAATTATCTCTCCCCCGCTTTTAACCAAAGCGATACTGAGTTGAAGAAATTTCTCCAGTTGTTTAACGTGTTCTAAAACGCTTAAGGAAAGACAGAGATCAAAACCGGCTTTTTCTTTTTCTAGCTCATAACCCGGTTGATTGTAGATTCGGACATTTTTAAATTGGGCCAGGTTTTTTCGTCCCTTTTCCGCTTCTGGTTTGTTCAACTCCACGCCGACATAAGTCAAATCCGGAAATTGTTCCAAGAGCGGGATGAAGTTTAAAGAGGTTCCGCTCCCTAAATCCAAAATTCGAGTATAACCGTTTTTTTGAATGAGCTCGGCTATTTGTTGAATAAAAAAATCTTTGGGTTGTTTCGGCGCTTTCATTCTAGTTTCGCAAAGCCTTAATTCGCTCTTGGATTGGCGGATGAGTTAAAAAAAGTTTGTGCAGAAAAGGAGTTTTTTTCAGACCATTAAAGGGATCGTCGATCCAAAGGTGCGCGGTTGAGTTATTCGCTCGTTTCATTGGGGTTTTGTCGAGGCCGATTTTTTCCAGAGCGCTGGCAAGGCCTTCGGGATAGCGAGTCAGCAAAGCACCGGAGGCGTCGGCGAGAAATTCGCGTTTTCGGGAAATCGCCAGTTGCATGATTGTGCCGGCAATCGGCGTTAAAATCGCAAAAATCAGACCGAGCAGAAGTAAAATCCCTGCGCCTTTGCCGTCATTACTACTTCTGTTTCGGCCACCGCGAAAGTAAAGAGAGCGTAAGAAAAGGTCTGAGAGAATGGCGACAAAGCCCACAAGAACCACCACAACCGTGGAAACTAAAATATCTCGGTTGCCGATGTGGCTGAGTTCATGGGCTAAAACTCCTTCCAGTTCGGGTTTGGTGAGATTGGCTAAGAGGCCGCTGGTAACAGCGATAGCGGCGTGTTGCGGATCGCGTCCGGTGGCAAAGGCGTTGAGGTGGTCTTCGTTGACGATGTAGAGCTTGGGCATCGGTAAGCCGGCGGTGATGGAGAGATTTTCAACAAGAGTATAGAGCTCACGGTTGGAGTTGGCAGTTACGGGAATACCACCGGCCATTTTAATAACGATCTTATCCGAGTACCAGTAGCTGGTTACGCTACTGATGATGGCAAAGCCCGCGGCGAAGATGACGATCAATGGATCTTGGTAGACTAGGCCAAAAAAATACCCAACACCAATTATGATCAGTAAAAAAAGCGTGAAAATTAGCCACGTTTTTCGGATATTGCTATCACGATGGGTATACAGCGATGCCATAACTTAACTAGAACTGAACTTTGACTGGTTCTTTTTCGCTTGCTTCTGTTACTTCGAAAAATGGAGCATTTTGAAAACCAAACATTTTGGCAAAAATGTTGGTTGGAAAAACTTCAATTTTCGTATTCAGGTCTTTGACGGTGTTGTTATAGAATCGGCGAGACGCCATCATCTTGTTTTCGGTGTCCGAAAGTTCGCGCTGAAGTTCGAGGAAGTTGGTGTTGCTCTTAAGGTCCGGGTAGTTTTCTGAAACCGCAAAAAGAGATTTTAGAGTTGAGGTGAATTGATTTTCCGCACCGGCTTTTTCCAGCGGCGTTCCGGATGTGTTCATCGCCTCGGTTCGAGCCTTGGTCACATTTTCCAAAACGGAAGATTCTTGCTTGGCAAAACCTTTGACCGTTTCAATTAAGTTTGGAATCAAATCGTAGCGACGCTTAGCTTGAACATCAATATCGGAGAGCGCCTCTTTCATTCGGTTTCGCATCCGAATTAAGCCGTTGTAGATAACTACAATCCAAAGCGCGATAACCGCCAAGAGGATAATAAAAATTGTTGGAATATTCATATTCTTATTATACTACATCATTCCGCCCATGCCACCCATACCCGGTGATCCCATTGGTTCGTCTTTTTTCGGGATCTCGGTTATTGCGGCGCCAACCATCAGATAGTTACTGGCAACGGAGATCGCGTTTTGCAGAGCGGTTTTGGTTACTTTCAATGGATCAATAATACCCAACTCTTTGAGGTTGCCAAAGGTGTTGGTTGAGGCGTTAAAACCAATCCAGTTGTTGCCGGCGTTTTCCGTTTCCAGTTTTTTGAGAATTGAGTCCGGAGATTCGCCACTGTTGGTGATAATGGCGCGAATTGGCGCTTGTAAAGCATTGATCAAGATTTTTTGCGCGGCTTTTTCGACTTCACTGCCTTCAATGCGAATTGTTTTGGTGGCGTTGTAAAGCGCTATTCCACCGCCGGGAACAATTCCCTCTTCCATCGCGGCTCGAGTCGCCGCAACCGCATCTTCAACTCTTTGTTTGAGTTCTTTTTGTGCAGACTCGGTTGGCGCACCGACTTTCAAGACGGCGACACCGCCGGAAAGTTTACCAACTCGTTCTTGAAGTTTTTCTTTATCAAAGCTGGAGTCAGTGGCGGCGATGCGGGTTTTGAGTTGAGCAACTCTTTCTTTGATACTCTCCTTTTTACCCCGACCATCGACGATAGTGGTTGTGTCTTTGGTGGCGATAACTTTTTTCGCATGACCAAGATCTGTCAATTCGGTATTTTCGAAGTTTTTACCAAGGTCTTCAGTGATGAAGGTCGCGCCGGTTACAACGGCGATGTCATCAAGCATTTCTTTTTTGCGATCACCAAAGCCCGGCGCTTTAATTCCTAAAACGGTAAAGCTGCCCCGAAGCTTGTTGACGACCAGAGTCGCTAACGCCTCTCCTTCAATATCTTCCGCAACAATAACCAGTTCCTTTTTGCCACTCTCGGCGATTTTTTCCAGCAAGGGCAGGATATCTTTAATGGAAGAAATCTTTTTGTCGGTCACCAGGATATAAGGTGATTCCAAAATCGCCTCCATTCGCGCCGGATCGGTAATCATGTACTGAGAAATATAGCCTCTCTCCAGTTGCATTCCCTCAACCACATCAAAAGAATTTTCAATAGTATTAGAGTCTTCAATCGTAACAACGCCTTCTTTGCCGACTTGACTCATAACCGCCGCGATTAATTTCCCAATTTTTCCGTCTTTGGCGGAAAGAGTGGCAACTTCTTGGACTTTTCGGTTGTCGCTAACGACTTCTCGTTGTTCTTCCAGTTTCGTTGCTACCGCGATGCCGATTTTTTTCAGTTCTTCGGCGAGTTGAATCACATTAAAGCCGGTGGCTCGAATTGCTTTTTCCCCTTCGTCAATCAACGCGTGGGAAAGAACGACGGAGGTGGTTGTTCCGTCACCAACGTTATCATTGGTTTTGTCGGCGGCTTGTTTAATAAACTCCGCGCCGAGATTTTCAAATTTGTCTTCCAGCTCAATTTCCTTAGCAACGGTGACACCATCAAAAGTTACTTGCGGTGAGCCGTAGCTTTTCTCAATGACGACCGCGCGTCCGCGCGGACCAAGCGTCATTTTAACCGCGGAAGCGAGTTTATCAATACCAACGCGAATTGCTTTTCGAGCCTCATCATTAAAGAGAATGTTTTTTGCCATGATATATTTTATTTTTCAATTACCGCTAAAATGTCGTCTTCATCGCCAACGAGATACTCTTTGCCGTCAACTTCAATCTCATCCGGACCGTATTTTTTAAACAGAACTTTATCGCCGACTGTAACGGACATCGGAATTCTTTTTTCACCATCTTCATCCCATTTGCCCGGACCAACCGCGACAACGGTACCCATTCGGGGTTTTTCGCCGTTTTTATTGTCCGGTAGGACGATTCCGGACTTGGTAACAGTTTCTATTTCGGCGGCTTCGATAAAAATTTTATTGGAAAGTGGTTTTAAATTCATATATTTTATTTTAGATTTTGATTCGACCAAAAACACAAAAAGTACTTGCATACTTTTTGTGGGGTCTATTATAGTCTAATTTTTCGAATTTATCAATTCCTTTCGGGTCTAGGTGTGGCCGTAGAGTTTGAGCAGTTTAATCAAGTCGTATCGACTGACGATTCCAACTACTTTTCGATCTTTATCAATGACCGGAACCGGATTCACGCGGTGGTGTTCGTTAAACATAGCCAGAGCTTGCTCGTAACTGTCGGTAAAGAAAAGAGTTAATGGGTCCGGATTCATTATATCGCCGGCGGTTAAGACTTTAATTCGCGCGATATTGTTTTTAATTTCTTCGGGCTCATTAGAGCTGGTATCGTTGGCGATATTGTGGGGTGTTGGCAAACCAGCCAAAATTTCATGATTAATCAAATCGTATTCGGTTACCAATCCAAGCAATTTGCCGTCGTCGTCTTTAATTGGAACACCATTGAGACCTTTTTCGGTAATCAGGCGAATAATTTCCACCAACGGTGTTTTTGGCGTCGCGGTAATTATATCTTCGGTCATAATGTCTCGAACAAGAGCAATTTGTTCTTTTTCCATATGAATTAAGAATACTCTATTTATGGGCTTCTGTCTGGGTGTGTTTGTGGAGAAAGTCGTAGATGTTTAAAAGCCCTTTGACGGCGTCGCCGGCAGAGATATTGTTCTGTTTATAAAGAACATCGGTCACATCCCCGGCCGCCCAAATTCCTTTTTTCGAGGTGGTTTGGGTTTTATGGTCAACGATGATTTCATTTTGTGAATTTCTCTCAATCAATTCGCCTAGAAAATCCGAGTTGGGAATTGCCCCAATTTCAATAAATACTCCGCCAATGGCGATTTCTTGGGTTTGATCTGACTTCTTATCTTTGTAAACTAAGGATTGAACCATTTTATCGCCTTTAATTTCTTGAGTGACCGCGCCAAAGAGAACCTCCACTTTCGCGCTACTTTGAACTTTTTCTTGCGTAATCGGGTCACCTTTAAGTTCTTCGCCGCGAATTAAAAGCGTGATTTTTTTGGCGTAGGGAATTAAATCCACGACGGCTTCAAGGCCGGCGTTACCACCGCCAACAACCGCGACATCTTTATCTTTAAAGAGTGGCGCGTCGCAAGTTGAACAAAAAACCACTCCTTTACCATCAAACTCATCTTCGCCGGGAACACCCAGGCGTCTTCTTTTACTACCACTGGCGACAAGAATGGTTTTAGTTTCGAGTTTTTTTCCGGTTCCGGTTTCCACGACAAAATTTCCTTGGGGAACTTCGCCACCCACAGATTCAACTTGAGTCACAACTTCGCCCTGAAAGACTTCAACGGTCTCTTGGGCGCGAACATGAGCCTCAAAGCGTTTGGCAAGCTCAAAACCGGAGACGCCTAAGTCCCCGATCCAGTTTTGGATATCGTCGGAGACGATGGATTGACCGCCAAAATCTTTGGTGATGAGTGCGGTTTTAATTCTTTTTCGGCCGGCGTAGACTGCGGCCGCAATCGCGGCCGGTCCGCCACCGATAATCGTGAGCTCGTACATAGGCCTTATTTGTCTGTTTCGCTTTGGGAAAGAGCGGCTTCGACGTCCGGTTGATTAAAGCCGACGAGAATTTTTTCGCCAATTTGAATCACCGGTACGCCCATTTGTTGTGACTTTTCAAACATCTCATCTCGCTTGGCGTCATCCTCGGCCACATTGTATTCCGTAAAGGGAATTGCATTGGTTGTAAAGTATTCTTTGGCCATTTTGCAGTAGATGCAGGTTGGGGTTGAGTAAATAGTAACGTTCATATATTTATAAATTTTTAATTATTTTTTTAGAACTTTTTTAGTATATCACGAGTGTCAAATTTATTCGGTTGTTTTTTCATTGAGCTTTTCTTCGATTTTGGATCGGATAACTTGATAGTTAACCGGCACGCCTTCAATGAGAAAATCGCCGACGAAGGTTGTTGGGGTGGCTCTTACGCCGATACTCTTACCGTAAAGAAAATCAAGTTCAACTTCATTAGCGTATTTGTTACTTTCCAAGCAAGACTGAAATTGTTCCAAGTTTAAACCCAGATTTTTGGCCAAGTCGATAAATTTTAAGGTTGGTAAGTTGACTTGTTGCTCAAACAATCGATCGTGATATTGCCAATATTTTCCTTGATCACCGGCACACTGCGCCGCCAGCGCGGCGGGTCGAGCAAATTCATGAATTTCATCAATAGGAAAATCTCGATAGACCATATTCGCCAAACCGGTATCGATGTAATCCCGGCGAATATTATCTTCCAGAGTATCAAACATCGATTTACAGTAAGGACATTCATAGTCGCCGAAAATTGTAATCGTTAGTTTGGCGTTGGGGTTGCCGAGAATGACATCGTCATCAATCATCTTTTGTTGAGGCGTTAAAAAATCCATCTTCGCCGATTCTTTGGGATTTCCAATTTTTGGACTCCCGAGAATATACAAACCGGTTATCGCCAGGATAGTTGTTCCCAGAAGAAGGCTGAAAAGAGGCAGGAAGTTATTTTGGTTTTTGGACATGTCTTCTATTTTACACTATATTATGGGTACATGTCAGATGGTTCAAATTTGCTTTCCAAGCTGAAATTTCCACTTCTCATTATTGGCGATATCCTGTTTTTCTATGGGGCTCTTTTGGCGACGCTTTATCTTCGTTATGGAGCGCTGGATACTCAATCTAGCATATTCAAAATTCATTTGGTCCCATTTTCTTGGGCGCTTTTAATTTGGTTATTGATTTTTTATAGCGGTGGTTTGTATGAAAATCTGGCCTTAAAAAATCGAGCCACATTTTTACGACGATTTATCTCTTTGACCTTGATCGGAGCTTTGTTGATGGTTTTACTTTTGTATTTCGTGCCGGCTTTTGGGATTACCCCGAAAATTAATTTGCTGATTTTCACTTTGATTTTTTTGGGCTTGGGAATTTTTTGGCACCTTATCTTTGCTCATTTTTTAAGAGTGCGGGCCGGTATTTCCAAAAAACAGATTCTTTTTATTGGTGATGGCAAGACCTTGAAAGAGATTGTGGAGTATATTCAAACCGATCCTCATCTGGGTTACGAAATTAAGAACATTATTTCTTTGCGGTCGGGAGACGAAAAAGCCATTGAGGCAATTTTACGCAAAGGATCATTTTTGCACGCAATTGTTGTGCCGCATTCTTTTTATCGCAACCCGGAGGTTGTGACCGGTTTGTATCATCGTCTTTTGGCGGGAACGGAAATTATCACAATTCCATTATTTTATGAACGGCTTTTTGGGCGAGTTTCTTTGGAGGATATTGATGAGACTTGGCTTTTGCAAAATTTACCGCAGTTGGAGACGATTTATGTTGGTTTAAAAAACATCGCCGAATTCTTTATCGGCTTGATTGTCTTTTTGATTTTCGCTCCGGTGATGATTATTTGTGGTTTGATTGTCGCTTTGACTTCTCGGGGACCGATTTTTTATACCCAAGAACGAACCGGATACAAAGGCAAGAGTTTTCGGTTGTTTAAGTTTCGCAGTATGTATAATGACGTGGATAAAAATCCGGATGCCAATTCGGACAAGGCAATTTGGACGCAAAAAAGTGACAGTCGAGTTACGACCTTTGGAAAATTTTTAAGATTCACTCACTTGGATGAATTGCCTCAACTTTTGAATCTTTTGCGAGGCGAGGTGTCTTTTGTGGGACCACGACCGGAACGGCCGATTTTTATCAAGGATTTGAAAAAGAGTATTCCGTATTATGATTTGCGACACTTGGTTCGGCCCGGGATTACCGGCTGGGCGCAAATTCGCTATCCTTACGGCGCCTCCGTCGAAGATGCGTATCAAAAACAGCAATACGATCTTTATTATTTGAAACATCAAAGTCTGCTTTTGGATCTGACGATTGTTTTAAAAACGATTAAATATTTTTTTGTATTGCCGCCAACATCACTCTAGTGTTTTCTTTTATTCGAAATTTCTTTTTTAGGAATAATTCCGCCTCGCAGACTGTTATCAAGAATACGGTGTGGTTATTAGGCGGTGAGGTATTGGGGCGTATAATTCGATTCAGTTTAGTGATTTACGCGGCCCGAATTTTGGGTACGGCCGAGTATGGAGTTTTTTCTTACGCGCTTTCTATCGCCGCGCTTTTGACATTGTTGGCGGATTTTGGGATTGCGCCGGTTTTAACTCGTGAGGCTTCGAAAAATGTTTCCGAGCGATCCAAATACTTTGCGACGGCTTTTTTGATTAAGCTCCAATTGGTTTTAATTATTATTTTGGCAACGATTTTTTTGTTACCGCAGATTACTCGATTAGACTCAATTTCTGTCTTGATTCCGTTGATTATTTTAGTTTTTGTTTTTGATAGTTTTCGGGAATTTGGTTTTGGGATGAACCGGGCGCTGGAAAAGATGGAGTTGGAGGCTTTGATTAAAGTGTTTCTGAATCTGGCGGTGGTTGGGTTGGGGTTTTGGGTTTTATTTACTTTGCCGACGGCTTATAACTTGTTAATTGCGTATGTTCTTGGGACGGGGTTGGCGTTTCTTGCCACGGCCTTTATTTTGCGATCCTATCTATTCTCTCTTTTTCGTTTTGTGGATTTTTCACTCATGGGACACATTGTCAAAACTGCGATTCCAATTGGTTTTTTGCAAGTTTTAGGAGCTTTGATGTTGAATACGGATATGGTGATGTTAGGTTGGTGGGAGGTGGAGTCACAGATCGGCTTATACTCCGGAGCCAATAAAATTATTTTGCTTTTGTATGTTTTACCGAATTTAATCGCCGCCTCGGCGTTTCCGGCATTTTCTCGTTTGGCGAAAACGGATAAGGAGCAGTTTCGCGATATATTTGAAAAAGTTTTAGCGACGACATTTCTTCTTTCCCTGCCTTTGGTGGTTGGCGGATTTTTGACCGCTCCAGCCTTAATTCACTTTTTGTATGGCGCTCAATACGCGGACAGTGTGCCGGTTTTATTGATTCTTTTGCCGACAATTTTAATTGTTTTTCCAAGTACGATTTTAGCGAACGCTCTTTTTGCGCATAATGAACAGCGGAAGTTCTTGTGGTTTGTGGCGTTGGGGGTTTTGAGTAATATTGCCTTGAATATTGTGTTTATCCCCCGCTGGGGTATTTCCGGGGTTGCCCTCGCGACTTTGGGATCGGTTCTTTTGACGAATGTATTTATTTGGCAGGCGACGAAGAAGGTGGTTTCGTTTGCGCTTTTTCGGTATATCTATAAAGCACTGATTGCTTCTTTGATTATGGGCTTAGGCGTTTGGTTTTTTGGGATTTATCTTTCGTTGCCGTTTTTGTTGATGCTTTTGATTGCCATTGTTTTATATATCGTGAGTTTGATTTTGCTGAAGGATTCTCTTTTGCAATCATTGATTGGCATTTTTCAAGGTCGAGTTGGGAATAAGAAAATTTCTTAGTTCAATTTTATGTGTGGGATTGTTGGCTATTACGCGGAGAAAAAAAGTGTGGCCGGTAAATTGTTTGCGAAAAATTTAGCTACCGCAACCGATAGCTTGATTCATCGCGGTCCGGATGCGTGTGGGTTTTATGAAGATGAAGTTGTTGGTCTTGGTCATCGCCGACTTTCGATTTTAGATGTATCCAGCGCGGGGAACCAGCCGATGTGGGACTTAAGCAATCGTTACGCGATTATTTATAACGGCGAAATTTACAACTTTGAAGCTCTCAAAAGCGATTTGCGAAAAAAAGGCATTGCTTTTGGGACTAAAACCGACACTGAAGTTTTATTACAACTGTATATAACCGAGGGACCACAGTTTTTAGAAAAAATTGAGGGGTTTTTTGCTTTGGCGATTTATGATCAATTGGAAAAGACTCTTTTTTTGGCTCGAGACCGATTTGGAATCAAGCCCTTGTATTTATATCAAGTCGATGGCGTTTATGCTTTTGCCAGCGAGTTAGGGGCTTTAATGGAGTTGGGAATTGAGCGGACCTTGAACTTGGATGCTTTATCTTTGTATTTGCAGTTTAATTATGTCCCCGCGCCACAGACGATTTTGCAAAATGTTTCAAAAGTCATGCCCGGAACTTATTCAATTTTAAGTTCTCGGGGCATAAAAACTGTTCGCTACTATAATTTGGATACGGCGGTTGCAAAACTGCGTCCGACGGTTGAGGCGCTTTCTTATGAGGAAAAAATTAAGGAGTTGCGCAAAAGAATCGGGCAAGCCGTTTCGAGTCAACTTATCTCAGATGTGCCTTTGGGGACGCTTTTAAGTGGTGGAGTTGATTCTTCCATCATTACGGCCGAGGCGGTTTTGAAAAATCCAAAATTGAAAACATTTTCCGTGGGGTTTGAGGAAGATTCTTTTTTTGACGAAACTGAGTAT
>Ga0066639_10005466_pt1 | contig 10668 bp, 11 predicted proteins | sample CryGeyCG2114_010_2_FD_59504 | JGI IMG/M metagenome (GOLD analysis project Ga0066639, IMG submission 59504) | Groundwater microbial communities from aquifer - Crystal Geyser CG10_big_fil_rev_8/21/14_0.10 | ecosystem: Environmental > Aquatic > Deep subsurface > Groundwater | place: USA: Utah... | reverse complement strand
GTCTGTATTGTAGCCCTGTTCGTTTGTGAAGACAGTGGCTACGATTTCATTTTTATCGTTAGTTAACTGCAGTTCCCCTGTAAGCTCTGCGCAGGCAGGGCCTCTTAATCGAAACATTTTTGTGGCCACCTTTTGTTCAATACGTGGTCCGCAGTGGGTTTCTACAACAGGGATTTCCTCTTGTGGTACGGGATGATCCGTCACCAGTGTGACTGAGGCTGGTCCACGTAGGCCTTCAGATTTTTCTTGAATGATGGATGTGGGTATAGGGTTTAGCAGAATATTTGTACTGACAAGAGCGCCCATCATAAAAACGATAGTCACCAAACCCTTTTGAAGTTGAGTGTTGAGAACTTTAAGGCTTTGCTTTTTGTGCTTCAATGGCCACCACATCCTTGTCTGTTCAATGCGACAGATAAAGAATTTTCGGCAGAAATTTGACAGGACTTAAGACGTATCAAAGTGAGGCTACTCAGACTACTCAGCGCATCATATTTTACCTCTAATCTTCATAAGAGCTAGGCCTTGGTCTAGTTCCGTCTAGGTCCTGAGCTTTCTTGACAGGTCTTTTATAGAGTTCTCTATAATAGAATATCGCGTAGCGAGGCTACGAGCGATGTTTGGGGAGGTCTATGAGCAAACTTGACTGGGTGAGAGATTTAGTTCGTGCCGAGCAACAGTTGGAAGAATCTGACATGGTGGATTTTGCTGTTGGTTTTGATGATCAAAGGGTTCTCCATGGAGAATCAATTTCACTACTAGAAAAAATCAAAGAATCCTTTGTGGATTATGCCTCAGCATTTAATCAAATGAAGGGCGTGGCTATTGGCAATATCAAAATTTATGGTATTGCCAACACTCAGGCTGACTTTATGCTTTTTCGCAATGGTGTGAAGCTGATCTTTAGTGTGAAAAAGCCTGGGATTATTTGTGTGCGAACGAGCCACGGAGGCTTCTTTCCTGGCACTACGGCAACAGAGGTTGTTTCTCCTACAGATGAAGATTTAATTGAGGCTCAGTTTGGAGCCTTCCAAGAGCTGTTTTGGACTCATAGAAAAACGCGAATTCTTGATGTGGAAAATATGGTACGCTTTTACCTTAGCCGTTTCATTCGTGAGAGTGCTCGCTAGAATCATCTAAAAACTAGGTGCTGAAAAACTAAGGAAGATACCTGTGCCGCCGCTGGCCTTATCAACTAGGCCGCGATAGATGCCCAGTCTCATCATAGCGGGTAGTCGGTATGAGAGAGTGATGTCAGCCCTGAGTTCAGCGCCCACAGATGTGTAGAACTGACCCAAGCTCGTGCGAGAGCGACTTCTAGAATCTATATTATAATAATAACCATCTGTCGTCAGAGTTTCGGCAACAGCTGCCATATGCCATCTTCGAATCATAAAAGGGACAGCATCAAATTCTTTCCACTGATCACTAATTGGAAATCGATACTCGGCAGTGGCTGTTGCCATACTCCAACCCAAAAAAGTACCGCTAGAATAACCTTTTGCTGTCATGGCATTGGGGTTAAAAGGATTGTCTCCACCGCCGCTAACACCAAGGTTTAAGTTGCGCCCTTGTTGAGACCATTCTCCTCGAGTGTTAAATGCCAAAACATGGCGCTGAGGAAGCCCTTTTGTATAGTAACCGCTGAAGTTATGTCGAGTGACGGAGAACTCAGTATTCCCCCACTCACGAAAGTAATGCTGATGACTGAGGGAGGCTTGAATGCCTTCAAAAACACTAATTTGAGTGGGGCGAGACTGGCGACTATCAAAGGTAGCTCCTGCGAGGGGGCCAGCATATTCATAACGATGATCATCGAAGGCATCAGTCCAATGTTTAGAGCCGCCAAGAAGGGCCGACCATCGACTGTTGTAAGTTGAAAAAGGAAAGCTATAGGCGCTGTAGACAAATGAATCACTGGCGACGCTGTTATAGGTTTTGGAGTATTCATGGTTGGAGTAGAGAGCCACTTCTAAACTACCGTTAACGATGGGGCTTGTGTAATCAAAGTAACCACCAACCTTGTCGGTGAGAGTATCAAATTGTCCAGCCAGAGCGTAGTTGTGCAGTTCTAAAGGATCATTACCACTTGTGGTAAAGGAGTAGTATTGCCCGTCAGGAGTGGCGGAAAACCAAGGGAGCCAATATTGTGGAAATAAATATGTCCAAGCGGAATAGTCCTCTTCCGCATACTTTTGATGATGAGAGGGGGTGACATCTTGGTGGGGGTACTTCACTGCCGAATCTATGGTGGGTGTAGAATCATTTTTGGGCTGAAAGCCAATTTTCTTTAAAATATAGCCGGAGCCCGTAAGCTCTGAATAATAAATTTTATTGCGAGTGGAGTCTAAGTTAGCTTGTGTGATTTCTGTTTGAGTCGCCACAAGAAGTTGTGGTCGTTGAAAAGCGCCCTTGGAGTTGCGCTGACTCATATACAGGTGTTGCACTCCAGATTTAGAAGAAGTGAAGAGAAGTCCTTTGCTTGTCCAGCGAGCATTTTGAATAGGGGATTGGTCTGCTAAGGCAATTCTTTTCTCTCCGCTACGCATTTGATAAATCACCAGGACCTCATTTCCCTGAGTGTCTCTTTCTGTAAATAGAATTTCATTTTCAGAAATAAACTGAGGGCTTGAGATACGGTGAAAGAGTGGGGCTGTGTAGAGGGTGGCGATGGCTCCAGATGGAGTGCGGAGGGCTAGCTTTTGAGTGGCATTTTCGTATTGCACAAAGAGAATGTTGCGCCCTTGTTGATCAAAGACTGGATTTTTTCCTCTGAGTCTAGTGGTCAGTCTCTCCTTGTTTTGGTTGGCAATGTGATAGAGGTAGAGGTCATAGACGAGGTAATACTGATCAAACTGATCAATATCATCATAGACAAAACTTTGAGAGTCTGGAGTCCAAGTGATTTGATTGGTTTTTAAGGTCTTAAATAAAAGCTGGGATTGCTGAAAGTCAAAGCTGTCTGTTTTTTTAGCTCGACGAAGGAGTCGGACCTCAGTGTCACGGTCATTATTGATTTTTAGAAAAATCATTGAAAGTCCATCAGGGCTGATTTGGGTTCTCAGGGCCCATGGAAGACTAGACAAATAATTAAGAGCCGTCTCTTGTCCGATATCCTTTTGAAATTTCTCAAGGCGATGCAGTTGGCTTAGGTAGATTTTTTCTAATCTTTTTCTGGTTTTTTCAAAGTAGAGGTTCCAGTTTTGCCCCAATTGGTCTTTTGCTGGCCCATGAAGAAAGTAAGGAAAGCGTGCGGAGAATTGATTGTTCATGGTGCGATAAATATCAGGTGTCTTATCACGACCCATTTCGTGCATGAGATAGGCACCCCAGTAATAGGGTCTCTGTCCATAGGGCCATGTGGGTAAAAAAACATCTCCTGTAATAGGGAGAGGCTCCTCATACCAACGACCGTCATGAATGAAAGCCCTAGAGAGCGCACCGTAATAGGGGGAATTTAATCGACCATGGCCTGTGTATCGGCTTTCAATCTCTACAGCAAGACCTTCTAAATACCAATTGGGGAGTAGGGCATTGGGGCGCACCACGCTACCCATAATAAACCTTAGGGGCACCCAAAAGCCTTGGGTGGGCTCAAAGTTCATAATGTGGGTCAGTTCGTGCACAAGCAACATTTGTCCCCAGTCCCCAAAGTGTCCTATGGTTTCTTGTTGAGAGGGTACAACCGGGTACACAGTGATCATTGGTCTTGGAAAAAAAGTAGCAAGGCCATTGGGAAGATCCACATGATCGTAGAGCCAAATCACTGTTTTTGATGGGGCTACGCGAAACAAAGGGTAAATAGCTCGGTAGGCATCTTCAGCTCTTTGTGCAAAAGCCTGTCCTAGTTCTGGGTATTGGGAGTCGTATATAATATCAAAGTGCTCTGTCTCAATTTTCTTCCAGTCAATATCACTGGGTATGCGTGAAATGGCTGAGCTATAACTTGCGGATAAGCAAATCACGGCAAGCGTAAAAATCTTGCGGCAAATACTATGTTTGACTCGTAAAATCATGCGATTATTTGACACTAAAATACCTCGACCTCACAAGCTGAAAAGTTTGACATTTTATGCAATGAATCTATTATTTACCCTTAAGCGCAGAATTTAAGATTATGACTTGGAGGTCATTACATGAGTACACATCAAAGAAAATACACGCCTACAAGATTACAGAGATTTACTTCTCTTTGTTTAGTTTCTGTATTAGCGATTGCTTTAGGTACAGCCTGTTCTAAGAAAAAGAAAGATGGAGAGGGCGGAGATCAAGACGGTGCAATCTCTGATATGCCCATTAACTTCGATGCTCAAGGTAGTGATAGTGGCAACATTTCTGGCTTACAGACAGTCTTTTTTCCATATGACTCTTCGGTATTAACGCCAGATGCTCGCTCACAACTTCAAAGCAATGCAGAGTGGATTAAGAGCAACTCTGCCAGCGTCCAAGTTGAGGGACATACTGATGAAAGAGGCTCTGTGGAGTACAACTTTGCTCTGGGTGAAAGACGAGCAAAAGCTGTTCGGGCCTATTTAGTGAGCTTAGGAGTTTCAGCTAGCCGATTGAGTGTGATCTCCTACGGAGAAGAAAAACCTCTAGTGTCGGGCGACTCGGAGCAATCCTATGCAAGAAATCGTCGCGCCAATTTTTTACCAATTAAGTAAGGGAGCCTTTGGTGGTAAAGTTTTTAATTTTTACCACCGCCACCTTCTTGGTGGCGTGCACACATCCAGCCCCACTGTCTGAGTACACAACTGCTCGAACGGCCTTGGAGGCTGCACGTCGAGCAGAAGCTGTGCGGTATGCCCCTACCGATTTTCACCGAGCTGAAGGAAGTTACCGTAAAGGGGAATTCTTTTTTAAAGAAAAAGAGTATGATCGAGCTCGTCAGGCTTTTATACTCACACAAAGATACGCAGAAAAAGCTGAGAATAAAGCTCGGCTGGACCCTAAAAAATAAGGTGGAAAATGGTTGTGAATACAAAATATCAAATTTTATCCATTGGATTATTATCTCTTAGCCTTAGTGGTTGTCTTATGACTCGCAGTGAAGTGGCCGAGCGAGAGGTTCATACTAATACGCAAACACAGGTGAGTCCTCAGCAAAAGGCTAAAGCTGACTATGATGCCACTATCATGTCTTATCAAGATCAGTTTCGAGCTCTCAATGGACGAGTGGACACCTTAGAGTATCAAAATCAACAGCTGTCTTCAGAGAATGCAGGATTGAAGGCAAAACTTTCCGAACATGAGGAGAGGTTCAAGCTTTTAGAGCAAGGCTTATTGCAACTAGAGAGCGGTATTTCGTCAGCGCCCCCAGAGCTAGAAGCTAAGCCCGAAAAAAAAGAAACTAAGCATTTTAGTAGTACCATTGATGAGGCAGATTCTTACTTTGAAAAAAAGGAATGGAAAAGAGCCATCGCTGCCTATCAAAAATACCGTGATAAAAATCCTTCGGGTAAAAACTTTGGCCGTGCCACTTATCGCATTGGTATTTGTTTTCAAGAGCTCAACATGAAAAAAGAAGCTAGGGTTTTTTATGAAGAAGTTCTTGATAGGTATCCACGCTCTAATTTGGCAAAGCAGGCCAGTCGACGTTTAAAACAAATAAAGAAATAAAATGCCGCGGATAAAAAAAGTTTTAGCCGTAGAGACAAGTTGTGACGATACCTCTGTAGCCATTGTGGATCACAATGGCTTTGTTTACTTTTGTGAGTCACAAAATCAAGATGCTTTGCACGAGCCCTTTGGGGGCATTGTCCCTGAAATTGCTGGGCGTAACCATACACATCATCTGCTGCCCTTAATTGATATGGCCCTCAAAACTGAGCCAAAGGGCTGGGAAGCTATTGATGCCTTTGCTGTGACTCATCGACCGGGTCTTGTTGGATCCTTGTTGGTGGGTGTGGTCACTATCAAGTCTTTGGCTTTAGCTCTTTCTAAGCCATTTATTGGTGTGAATCATTTAGAGGGACACTTACTGGCGCCTTTTTTAAGAGATGCTCACTATCAGCCCCTTGAGAATTTTAATTTTCCCTTCGTTGCTTTAGCTGTGAGTGGTGGTCACTCATCTCTCTATAAAGTGAGCGGTTTGGGGCAATATGAGGTTTTAGGGCGAACAGTGGATGATGCTGCTGGTGAGGCCTTTGATAAGTTTGCAAAGATGGTGGGCTTAGGCTTTCCTGGTGGTGCACTGGTAGATAAAAAGGCAAAGCTGGGTCGTCGGGATGCTTTTGCTTTTCCACGGGCCATGCTTCATCAGGATAATTTAAATTTTAGTTTTTCAGGTTTAAAAACGGCAGCGCTCAAAGTTGTTCAATCTATGACTGTGAATCAACTACAGAGTTCATTGGTAGATTTATGTGCTTCTTACCAAGAGGCCATTGTAGACGCTCTCATTAAGAAATTAGAAATGGCTTTGGATCAAACAAAATTAGATCACTTTGTGATTACAGGTGGGGTGAGTGCCAATTCTAGGTTGAGAGAAAGGGCTGAAGAGTTAGCTAAAAAGCGAGGCTTTGCTCTCATTGTGCCCCCACTTCGTTACTGTACAGACAACGCTGCCATGATTGCCTATGCAGGGATTCAGAGGTTGAACCGAGGAGAAGAATCTGAGGATCATATGGGTGTTTCCCCCGAGGTAACGATATAATGGCCTATAATCTTGAGTGGATGAAAAAACGCATGGAAGAATTGGGAATAGATCCCAAACGTTCCTTGGGACAAAATTTTTTGGTGAATACCAATGCTTGTGAAAAAATTGTTGGGCGCGCCATCCGCTACCTTCCTATGCAAGTTGTTGAGGTGGGGCCTGGTCTTGGGGCCTTGACTGAGATTCTCAAGAATAAAAATCAAAAGCCTTTACTCATTGAATTAGACCACAAAATTGCACAATTTTGGCGAGAGCAAGGCTTTGAGGTCATTGAAGAAGACGCTTTAAGGGCTGACTGGGCCCTTTTACTAAAGGAACAAACCTCTATTTTGATCAGCAATTTGCCCTATCAGATCTCTTCAAGATTGCTAGTGGATAGATCCGTTGGGCCTCAATGTCTTCGAGTGATGATTTTGATGTTTCAAAAAGAAGTTGCCCAGAGGTTGATGGCAAAGCCTAGAACGGCGGACTATGGGTTCTTGAGTGTCATTGGCCAAACATTTTGGAAAATGGAACGACTAATGGAGTTGAGCTCAAAGGATTTTTATCCTCCACCGAAGGTGGCCAGCCAAGTTTTGGTATTTGAACGCCGAGAAAGCCCTTTAGATTCACCTTTTATTAGATTTATTAAAGACGCCTTTCAGCAGAGAAGAAAGCTTTTGGTGAGTAACCTATCAAATTGGGGTAAAGCTGATGTTATTAGGGAATTATTAATAACATTGGGCCACAATGAGAAATCGCGGGCTGAGGAGTTGTCATCTTCATCCTTTCACCAGCTCTACGATGCTCTTCAGAAGCCCTAAGGGTTTGAATATGTATAAAATTTTATTGGTTCTCTTGGTCTCCTCGCAGGTGAAGGCTGATCTTTCTAGTACCTATGGATTTGGGTCCTCTACTGCAGCCCTAGCCAATGCCAACCGGGCCTACTCTTACGACGCCTACACGGTAGAGCGAAATACAGCTCTAATGAGTTACGATGGTTCGCGTACAAGCTTTGGTATTGTCGGAGGAGTTGATTTTTTTTCTGATATTTCTTCAGTGCAGCTAGACTCCACATACATTGGTGGTAGTTCCAGTTATGGAGATGTTAATACCGACGTTCCTGACACCTTAAACTTTGTTTTTGGAAGTATATGGAGCTTAAGTCATGGTGAGCGGGCGTGGAGAGTGGGAGTTACATTTTCAACACCCATTGATAAATTAACGGAACCCTCAACTCAAGATCCCTACGAACCTCAATATGTAATGTATGGAAGTGACACACAAAGAACTTCTTTATTAGTGGGATCGTCCTTGTATTTAGGAAAGGGTTGGACAGCAGGTTTAGGAGCTCATTACTATTTAGTGCAGGCGGCTACATTTAAAGCTCGTATGCCCTCATCAAGTGTTGGAACTCCTAAGACAAGCACTGCCAATCTAAAAGCTACAGTAAAGCCTTCATTTGCGCCTACTTTTGGTTTCGCCTGGGAAGAAAAAGATCATCATCGACTGAGCCTAAATTACGTGGGCGAAAGAAATGGCAAGATCAAGCTACAAAACGATGCTTCCATGGGCATCGTGAGTCCCAGTTCTGTTCCCGTGGGTTTTGATGCCAGTGCCTCTTTATTTTATGACCCAGAAACTTGGAGTGTTGGCGGCTGGCATGTGTTAGGTGGTTGGGATTGGCACTGGGCCGTGGATTACGAAAAGTGGTCTCGCTTTGATGGGTCCTATATGAAGTTATACTTTCGTACTTTTCAAGGCAGTCTCACACAGTACCCTGTTGATACTCAATATAGAGACATTTGGGTTCCCCGGATTGGTGTGAGGATCCCTTATGGAGAAAGTGGTTGGAGTATTGGCTACGCCTACAGGCCAACTCCTGTTCCCGACCAGAGTGGAGAGACTAACTTTTTAGATGCCGATCGTGATATTTTGAGCACCGGCTATGATTTTAAAACTAGGTTTGGTGGTCTTCTCGAGAGTGATGTGACGATTCAGTCTCATTTACAGTACCAACGCTTACGCACAAAGACCGTCACAAAGACGTCGTCTACGCAAATAGGGGCCACTGGGTATAAAATTGAAGGATATGTGGTTTCTTATGGCATCACTTTGAGTGCTGGATTATAAGAAAGGCTATGAAGCTACAAAGCTCTCTTAAAAATTATTTTATTACTGGTCTGCTTGTTATTGTTCCTCTCATTGTAACCATTTGGTTGGCTCAGTCCATTGTGATTTGGGTGGACAATATTTTTCCCATAGAGCGAGTGCTAGGCATAAATTTGCCTGGTTTGGGAATTTTATTAACCTTAGCCTTAATCTTATTAGCTGGAGTTGCCGGCAGGAATTTTCTTGGGGAATGGGTCGTGGACCAATTTTCAAGGCTCATGTCTAAAATTCCCTTTATTGGATCAGTGTACGGAAGTTTGCGACAGGTGATGCTCACCCTCGTGGACACTAAAGGGGATAAGTTTGGTCGTGCGGTGTTGATTGAGTATCCTAAAGAAAATAGTTGGACCATTGGTTTTGTGACCACTGAAAAGCCACCGTCAGAAATTCGTGAGCATTTTGATGAAGACATGTTGTGCGTTTTTGTGCCCACCACTCCCAATCCAACTTCAGGATTCTTTATGTTTGTGCCAAAGAGTCGAGCAAAGCCATTGGATATCACTGTGGATCAAGCCTTTAAAGTTGTGGTTTCTTTAGGCCTAGTGGGGCCGCAGGGACAGCTTCGCAAGCACATAAAGGACGCTCCATGAGCGATGATGGCGCAATTAAGATCGTTGCTGAAAACCGAAAGGCGCGCCACGACTATAGCATTCTAGAAACTTTTGAGGCGGGCTTGGTTCTTACTGGAAGCGAGGTGAAGTCCATTCGAGCGGGGCAAGTGCAGCTTAAGGATTCTCATGTCAGTTTTCAGAGGGATGAAATGTATTTGTTAAGTGCACACATTTCTGAATATAAATCATCAAGTTACAATAACCATGCTCCTGAGCGAAAACGAAAACTCCTTATGCATGCCCATGAAATTTCAAAACTCTCTAGCAAGGTTCAAGAAAAGGGTTTGGCCATTGTGCCTTTAAAGCTCTATTTTAAAAAGGGTATAGCGAAGGTGCAGCTCGCATTAGTTAAAGGTAAAAAACAGCATGATAAAAGAGAAAGCATTAAATCACGAGATGTGAAGCGGCAATTGGATCAACGCCTTCGTAGAAATTAATTGTTACAGTGATGTCTGAGAACTTAAGTCTATTATTCTGTTCTTTGAGATTTTTCTTTAATTAACTCATTACAAATTTTCTTGGAGCTCTCTTCTTGAAGTTGGCTTGCTAGAACCTGGAGTCGCTCAGTTTCATTTTTATTGAGAAACTTAAGGCTTTTAAAGAGGTACTGGTAGCTTTCAATGACATCAAAAAATTCATCATCCTCTCGAACGTGTAAATCAGGGCTCCCCCAGTGACCTCTTGAAAGAGCTTTCATATGTTCTCGCATAAGAATTAAGGGTCGCACGAGGTTGCCAGTAATTCTTAAGGTGATGAAGCCAGTAATTAATCCCCCAATTCCAAGGCTGATCAAAACAAAGCTATTCATCCACAATTGCTCTCTAAGAAGATGGGGTTGTAGTTCGGGTGCAATTCGCAGAGAAAGATCAATAAAGACATTATAATTTTCATTAATAAAATATAGGCAAACAAGAGCCATTGGAGCGGCTACGCCAAAAATCATAGAAAGAACACCTAGCGTGTAACGAATTTGAAATTTTCTATCGACAATGAGGTGGCGCCCCATCAGTGATCGAATATTATTTTCACTAAACTGTGCCATTCTGTACTGATCCTATTTTGACTATCATTTTGTTGAGCTTTAATAGAGTCTTGTTTTTTAATTTACCCAAGTCCCTGTCCCTCTATTATTGCGGGTCTTTTGTTGTTTTCTCAAATTCTTTTGTTAGTATAACTTTATGAATCATAAGGCTTGCTCCAAAGAACTTTTTAACAAGGGATAGGTTGTGAGGATCTTAGGATATTCAACTCTTT
>Ga0066639_10005465_pt1 | contig 10669 bp, 9 predicted proteins | sample CryGeyCG2114_010_2_FD_59504 | JGI IMG/M metagenome (GOLD analysis project Ga0066639, IMG submission 59504) | Groundwater microbial communities from aquifer - Crystal Geyser CG10_big_fil_rev_8/21/14_0.10 | ecosystem: Environmental > Aquatic > Deep subsurface > Groundwater | place: USA: Utah... | reverse complement strand
GTAGACCGTATTGCCACTCGTGTAGGCGCCTCTGATCGTATCGGGCGCGGACAATCTACCTTCATGGTAGAAATGAATGAAATGGCGCGAATCCTACGCCAGTCCACGGAAAAAAGCTTACTCATTATTGATGAAATTGGCCGAGGCACCTCTACCTTCGATGGTATGGCTCTCGCTTGGGCGATAGTGGAAGACATTCAAAGTAGACTTTGCTGCAGAACTCTTTTCGCCACTCATTATCACGAACTTACAATACTGGAAGAACAGTTATCTTCAGTAAAAAATCTTTGCGTAGCAATTGAGGAAAAAAATGGACAGATTCTTTTCCTCCATAAAGTGATCCCTGGAAAAGCTAGTGGCTCTTATGGCGTAGAAGTAGCAGAGCTTGCTGGCCTTCCTAAAACTATTGTTATGCGTTCACGAGAAATTTTAAACGACGTAGAAAAAGATGCACGAAAACTTCGTAAGCACCAAAAAGATAATTTTGTTAAGTCCCAACAGCTTTCTTTTTTAGCAAGTCCCAGTCAAATCCCTGACCATTTAGTAGCACTGGAAGAGGAACTTAAAAAACTTAATCTTGACCATTGCACCCCCTGGGATGCGCTTGTAACCCTTAAAAATTTTCAAAACCAAGTATCAGCACATAAGCTTCAATAAAATATTGCCACGGCGCATAATCGCTGCTATAGCTTAGCCGAATGAATCCTAACCAATCCTTTCTTCTGTTTTTAGCTATCGCCATTTTATGCTCTATGAGCACGGCGATTCTTTGTATGGCTCAAATTAGCCACTTCATAGAGTGATTCAACTATCTGAAACTAAACACAAAATTAAACCCCATCTTTTCCGACTAAAATAATACGTTTTTTTCTAAATAAGTCCCAATAATAACCGATAAAAGTACATGGTTAATAACAAAAACATACTGCTTTGCGCGCACATTATAATTGTACTGTTTAGTCTTAATGCCTGTAGTAGCGGGGGATGGATAATCGATGCACAACTGGCCGATCAAAATATAAATCGATCGCCTGCCAGTATGAAGCCAATTTTTGCCTCCACTGTACCCATGGTCGACAACCCTTGCGCCTCATTACGTTTTATACAAAACGAAGCAAAAGAAAGTAACAGAAAAAAGCCAGAAGTTTATCGCTGTAATGTTGTACTTAATACAACAATTGATCCAAATACAAAATTTTCTACTAAAGAAGCAGATATCTGTATAAGTTTTAGTGAACACTACGACGACAGAAATATATTGAGGCAATACTTTCATCTAACCGGCTTACTGCTGAAAATAGAAAATCAAGACAATAAAAAGCAGATAAAAAACATACCAGTACGCTCTCTTCGCATGGCAGGAGAGGCCTATGAAGACAGCAATGAGCTTCTTTTTCAAGAAAAACAAAATATAATAGAAATTACCGACCTTGTTCCCCTCTCTAATAACAAACAATATATCCAATTTAATCATGAACAAAATATTCTCAACTATGAGATTTATCAAAATAAAGAGCTATTACCTATGGGACTTGTTGAAGAAAAAATAGAAAATATTTCTGTACAACTAAAATGTAATCCAGACGTGGTATACTCTTCGCCCAATTAAAAATTATACTCCACTGCTTAGGAATAATTGCAATTTTTTATATTCACTTTCCAAAGCATTTATTGTAACCGCCCTTTTCCAAAAGAATGTTTGAGCAAACAGCAATTTTAATTTTTCTCCCCATGGAGCCATCAAATACCAAACAAAAATAGAAAAACTTATATATACCAAAAAACCGCTCACTCCATACGCCTCTGAGCGCGGGAAAATCCAAAGCTGCCAGGCTAAAAATTCCAGCATATATATTGGAAGAAGAAAAATGCTAGCTGTCACAAAACGAACAGTAGTTTCTTCCGTTTCATCAGTCGCCCAAAAATCCATTAGGGTGCGCAAAAAATATTCTGGAATTATATTATGTGCCAAATGCCATAAGCTAAATGGGATGCCAAGTATCGACCATATAATCGTAAGTATTTTTTTATCTTTAGCAAAATGTTTCCATTCTTGGTAACGCCCCCAAGCAGCTAATGGGACAGAAAACTCCTTGCTTTTTTCCTCAAATAATCGAAATTGTTCTTTTAATATTGTCTCAAATTGTAGATTTTTATTTTGCAAAAAAAGTTGAGCCGCAGCATGCTTGCTATTCATTAAGCCTGTTACTACTAATTTTTTTCCCAGCATTAACGTTTCTTCATTCTGAAAATGCGGGAAGGACTGGATCATTTGCGCAGTTAAATCTGCCAAAACAGCGCGAACTGCCTCTTCATGGTTTTTTTTGTATAATTCTTCATATTTTTTTATATAAATTGGCTCTCCATACCTGATGGTTAATCCAGAACCAATACGCACACGACTTCCGTACTCCAATCCTACGGGAATAATTCGTAAACCAAGAGTAAAATCACTCGCCTCCTCTGCCGCAAATGCAAGTTTAGCTACACCTGCTTTTAACGGCAACGTTAACCCTGGGCTAACGATACTCATTCCTTCAGGAAATATGGTTACTGGCCAAGAGTCCCTTAAGGCTTCGATTGCTGCTTTAAATGTTTCTCTATTTTGAGTGCCTCTTTGTTCAGGATTTGACCTTGATAAATCCTCTGGACGAACTATTGGCAATGCTCCACAAAAATCCAAAAAACCTTTTAAGGGAAAACGAAAAAGTGTTTTTTTAGCCAGATACTTTGCTGGTCTTGGAGCCTCATAACTTGCTACCACTACATCACAAAAAAAATTGCTATGGCTTGATGCCCATAAAACTGGGCCATCTAAATTGGGTTTATTAATTCTGCGAATCTGTCTATAGGGTAGTTTGCAAAAAAGTAAAAACAACATGGTGCGTACTAGCGTATAAACTACTCTTCTAAAGATGGAAACATCAGAAGAAAACTTAGTTCGAACTGGCACGAATATCCCTTATCCTTAATTCAATTTTTTTCTGCCCACGAAACACAGAAATTTGTGGATAAAACGCTATATCCACTTTCTGCTGAGCTTGTGGCCGAAACTTCTCAGCACCATTGGGCCAAAAACCTTCCAGGTTAATAGAAGAATTCAAAGATAGCTGTACTTTTAAATGCCGTTCTTTAATCGTACGCCCTCCCACTAATTTCCATCCCTGTACCGCCAATACTGGTTCAGAATTTCCAATTCCAAAAGGAGCTAATTTTTCTAACTTTGAAACCATTTCAAAATTCATTGTATCATTTTCATTTAAAATAGCGTCAATGTTTAGCTCGCGCTCTAAAACAGAAGCACCACTATGGCACAAAACAGCAACTTGCTCAGCAATAGATTTAGAAAATTTTTTTCTAAAATTTTCTAAATCTTCTTTTTTTAAAGAAAGCCCAGCAGCAGCCTTATGCCCACCAAAGCCTACAAGATATTCTGCACTTTGTTCCAGGGCAGAAAGAACATTTAATTTTCCCACACTTCGAGTAGAGCCTTTGCCTAAACCTGTATGCGTAGCAAAAGTAATCACTACAACAGGGCGATGGTATTTTTCAACTACACGAGAGGCAACAATACCAATCACTCCCTCATGCCAAGTTTCGCCAGCCAAAACTAGAGCCGAAAGTTCTTCCCCTCCCACTCGCGCGCGCTCCATCATTTCCTCTGCTTGTTTTAATGCCTGCTCAGCAACCTCTGCTTGCACGTCCATACGTTCTGAATTCATGCCATCGAGTTTTCCTGCTAAGGCTTGCGCTTCATTAGGATCATCCGTACTTAAAAGCTCTAAAGCAGCATTTGCGGTTCCTAATCTTCCCGAAGCATTAATTCTTGGACCAATTACAAATCCTATATGATATGGGCTAATATCAGCGGGATTCACGCCCGCAACTTTACATAACTCTAACAAGCCAGCACAGGGAGCTTTTCGTAATTTTTCCATCCCATAAACTACTAATATTCGATTTTCTTCTACGAGAGGAACCATATCGGCCAAAGTTGCAACTGCCACGAGATCTAAAAGATTCCGTAAGTCAGGTTCTTTTTTTCCTGCACCTTCATGGGAAAAATAATCAATGTCTCTCAGTACTGCACGTACTCCCATGCATAAATAAAAAGCAACACCAGCACCGCATAAAGAAAAAATAGGCCCTTCATTGTCTTTTCTTTTATGATCAAGCACTGCATAAGCCTCAGGCATGCCTGCATCAGGTACTTCGTGGTGATCACAAATAATCACATCCACGCCCAGCTCATTGGCGCGCGCCACTTCTTTTCGGTTAGAAATTCCGCAGTCTACAGTAATAATTAACTGTGCACCTTGTTCTTTTAATTTTTCTATAGCACCAAGATTTAACCCATAACCCTCACGAGCGCGATCTGGCTGGTATACGATTGGCTCCACTCCGAGCATACGAAAAAATCTACGAAGAAGTGCTGCCCCTACCGTACCATCCACATCATAGTCGCCATAAATAGCAATTGCTTCTTGATTGCAAATGGCCTCGACTACTCTTTCTGTGGCTCTGTCCATATCAGGAAGCAAAAATGGATCTGGTAAATATTTTAAATTTGGTTCTAAAAATTTTTTTACAGCGTCTAAGCTTTGGTTACTCCAAAAATTCATTCTGTGACGTAAAATTTTTGCTAACCAAAATGGCATATGAAACTCCGTAGACAGAGCTTCTGCGCTTAAGCCCTCTAGAGATTCAGTATTTTCTGAATGTAGCCACTGCACTTTTATATTGTCCGTAGTATTTATACTACTTTTTGGTCGCCTTTAAGAACAGTAGCAATTTGGTTTCTTAGCACTTTGATACGTACATTGTTGTCTACTTCTAAAGTTACTACCTTATCTGTAATGCCATAAATTTTTCCAAAAATTCCGGATTGAGTAACTACTTCTTCGCCTTTTTGTAAAGCACTTACCATTTTTTCATGGTCTTTCATTTTTTTTTGTTGTGGACGGATGAGTAAAAAATAAAAAACTACAAACATTAAACCAAAAGGAAGAAGCATCGACATCATGCCAGGCTGTGGTGGTGCTACGGGAGCACCTGAGGCAGGAGCTATACCAGTGCTCGTTGTGGTTGTGGTTGCATTTGAATCAGCATAAGCTTTGGAAATAAAATCCATAATTAAGGCTCCTTTTCATCACTAAGTTTCTTCTTTTTATAGAACGTTGAGCGGAATTCGTCAAAACGCTTCTCTTCAATTGCCATCCGCATTTGACGCATTAGGTTAAGATAAAAAAATACATTATGTATCGTATTTAAGCGTCCGCCTAGCATTTCTCCACTCATATGAAGATGGCGTAAATACGCTCTCGAGTAGTTTTGGCATGTATAGCAAGAGCAATTCCCGTCCAAAGGACGCAAATCCTTTTGGTATTTTAAGTTCTTGATATTGATTTTCCCTTGCTCGGTGAACAAGGTGCCATTACGAGCGTTCCTTGTGGGCATCACGCAGTCAAAAATATCCACGCCCCTTGCTACTGCTTCCACAAGATCTTCAGGCGTTCCAACACCCATCAAGTAACGCACTTTCTTTTCTGGCAAGAGGGGCACAGAGCTATCCAAAATTTCGTACATAAGAGCTGGTGGCTCACCAACCGACAATCCACCTATGGCCCAGCCTTCAAAATCCACGTCCTTTAACATCTCATAATGTTCTGCGCGAAGATCGGGGTACATTCCACCCTGCAAAATTCCAAACAAACCCTGGTGTGACTTTAACTCTACAGCTCTGCAACGCCTTTCCCATCGCGTTGTACGCTCTAAGCTTCTTTTTACTTCTTCTCTCGTGGCGGGATGTTTTACACACTCATCAAAGCACATCACAATATCACTTCCGAGAGCGCGTTGGATTTCCATGGAAAGTTCTGGCGACAAAAAATGCTTACTTCCATCTAAGTGACTACTAAATTCTACTCCTTCATCCGTAACTTTTCTTAAATCCGCCAAACTCATCACTTGAAAACCACCGCTATCAGTAAGGATCGCTTGATCCCAATGCATGAAGGAATGTAAACCTCCGAGCTCTTCGATGAGTTTATGACCAGGCCGCATATACAGGTGATAAGCATTGGAAAGAATAACTCCTGCGCCCATCGCCTTTAACTCTTCTGTTGTTAGTCCCTTTACCGTGGCCGACGTTCCCACAGGCATAAACATTGGCGTAGGAAAAGAACCGTGCTTAGTATGCAATACGCCACTGCGGGCTTTTCCATCCTTCATTTTTAATTGATAAAAAACTGCCTTTTCCATCACAGCACCAACATACAATCGCCATAAGAGAAAAAACGATATTTTTCTTTTACCGCTTCTTCATAAATTTCTAACAATTTTTCTCTCCCTAAAAATGCACTCATCATTACGATCAAACTAGATTTTGGTTGATGAAAATTGGTAAAAATTCCATCAACAGCTAAAAATTCTTCCCCAGGCTTTAAAAATAAACGCGTGCTATTTTTCATTCCTCTTGCAGCACTTTCTAGCGTTCTTACACTTGTGGTTCCTACCGCAATAACTCGACCTTTTTGTTTTCTAATATCCACGCATTGCTGCAAAAGATTTTCTGGCAAAGAAAAAAACTCCTCATGCATCTCATGAGCATTTACATCATCTACTTTTATTGGTTGAAAAGTTCCAAGCCCTACATGTAGGTTTACATAAAATAATTGCGTGCCTTGTTTATTTAATTTTTCCTTCACCTCTGGCGTAAAATGCAGCCCTGCCGTAGGCGCTGCCACAGAGCCTTCTTCTTCGGCATATACTGTTTGGTATCGATCTTCATCGATCCGAGACGCCGCCCTATTAATATAAGGAGGAAGCGGAATGGCGCCAAGCATAACAATAGCTTCCGCCAAACTAAGAGTGCCATCCGTTTTCATTTTTACCAAAAAAATCATCTCACCAGATTTTTGCGCTAAAACTTCTCCAGAAAGTTGATTTTTGTTTCCTATGCTAAAACGAATTCCAATTTTATTTCCTGCGGTGGCCTTAACTAAAGCCTCATAAGTAGCTTCAAAAGATGAAAATGCTTCTATTTTTCTTAATAAAAAAACCTCTACCTTACCGCCGGTATCACGCACACCCAAAAGACGAGCCTTTACCACTTTGCTTTTATTAAAAACCAATCCATCATTAGGCCGAACATACTGCGGTAAATCTTGGAATTTTTTGTGCTCTATTTTTCCTGTATTTTTATCAAATACTAACATTCTGGAAGCGTCACGTTGCTCTAAAGGTTCTTGCGCAATAAGCTCCGGCGGAAGATCATAGGTAAAGAGATCCAATTTCATGATAAAGGCTACATAACATGAAGCTAAAATTTCCTCCGCTTTATTTCCAGGGCGCCTTAGGGCTTTTTTTATGCATGGCTGTGGCCTATTTTTGGATAAAAGCCGGCCTATTTCATACAGGTTTTCTCGGGGAAGATTTTGCCTATCTTCGCTATAATATTCATAGCCCCAAGCCTTGGCTCTGGAGCATGGTTCACCCCAATGAATTTGGGCAATTTAGGCCATTAGGCCACCAGTTATATTTTGTAGTTACAAAGTGGTTATTTCAGCTAAACCCCACTCCCTACCATGTTCTGCAACTCACTATCCACTTAGCCAATACTCTCCTCGTTTTTTTTCTATTAAGACTATTAAGCCCAAACACTCTAAAAAATTCTCGATATACAACAATAATTTCCGCTCTCTGTGCTTTCCTATGGGCCATTCAAGCCAATCACGCAAAAGCCATTTTTTGGGTATCCGCCACTAATAATCTTCTTTATAGCTTTTTTGGTCTTATTTTTTTCTGTCTCTTACTAAAGAAAAATTCCGCTATCGTTCTGCAGCTTTTCATCCTTACTTTAGCTCTTGCCAGCAAAGAGTTTGCGGTGCTTCTTCCTGTTTTGGCCTTTTTTCTATTAACAGCATGTACCGACTTTTATAAAAAAAAAATATACTCTCTATTACCGCATTTTTCTTTAGTTGCTTTTTATCTTATCTATCGACTTTTTTTTCATGCAAGTTTTGCAGACAATTTTTCTCCACAATTTAATACTCGCTCGGAATTAGCTGCATTAACTTATCTAAGTTGGGGGTTTCAATTTCTTGAACCAATGGCACCCTTTGCTGCCATTTTATTTTTGCTTTTAGCTTTTTTTCAAAAAACAGCGAGAGGTTTTTTATTTTTTCCTATTTTCATTCTCTTTCTTTCTCTTTGGCCCGATCACGTAATGCCAGAATTTCTCTACCTAGGCTCTCTAGGCATTATTGTCGCCATACATGCAATGCTTGTAAAAAAACTTGCACGCCCCATCCTCTGGATCACTATCCTCTCCTTATTATTATTTTTATTTTACATCACACCAAAAGAATTTTCTTTTGCGCAAAACACACAAAAGTACCTGCAAAAACGTTCGGAAATTTATACCAGAACACATGAACAGCTCGAATTAATTCCAACGATGTTAGAAAATAAAAAGTTTTGGAAAAATTTAAACCAAGATCTTGGCGCAGAAATAGCGCACATACCATGGTATGTAGATCTTTACTGGCCCGAGCGTTTTCCCTGCTTAACAGATAATTTTAGAAAATCTTTTTCTAGTTTAGGCGCCAAAGATGCAGTTACAACTTTAACCCCATCTTTATTCCAGTGTGCGTCCTCCTCAAAATAAAGTTTTTCCTTATTAGGGTAATTTTTTATAAATTCAATCGAGCTAAAAAATGGAATCCCCTGTGAGACTGCATACTTTTCAAATACCTTCTCCGCCGAAAAACTCATTCCACAGGAAAAATCATTATTTTTATTTTTTAAACTTTGCCACTTTTGCCAAAAAGATATTGTTTGCGGCCGGCGCTTACTTGTTTTTAAAAAATATCCTGGAGGATACATGTGAATTGCAAGTTTTCCTCCCATTTTTTTCACTTCATTTTTTAAGTCCTGTATAAGTTTTGCTGTTAACTCAAAGTTTTTCCAACAATTTTGTGTATCTGGATTTTGATTGAGCCACTCTTGATGGATTAAGCTTGGCGGTTCTGCTACTTTTTTTTCCAAAAATTTTAGGTTTTTTTCCTGTAGTTTCGACCTAGCCCATAAATTTGCTTCTTGGTGAGCAAAACGCAGAAGCGCTAGTTTATTTTTATAAACTAAATTGGTAATCGCACTAGGAAAAAGCTCCCTATTAGGAAAACCCACTAAATTTCCTTCGGAGTCGTACTCCGCATTACTTAGATAATAAACGTCATCATTTAAATCAGTAAAATCTAAGTTAAGCAGTACATATTTAGCACCTAGGGTGGCTAATTTTTCCTTCAAATAATGAGAATATAATGCTGGCGAAAAACCAATCACACCGCCATTTAATACTTGCCATTGGCCGCCAAGAGCCTTTTCCAGTTGTGCAGGAAAGGTATTTTTATTACTTAAGCCAAAACCCTCCGTATAAGAATCACCCATTACAAGTATTTTGGGTGCGTCTTTACGTAGCTCTGGCATTCTAAGCCCCATGGAATTTACTTCATACTCTACATCTTCTGCCGTCCGTAAATCCGCAGCTTTAGCGATACCCTTACAGTTAGGTTGGTAGATATGATTAAGTTTGATATCGCCTGTTACGCATGGATATGGCGCTGGCTGTGCAGCTAAAAAATCATTTTTCCTTAGGTAAACCTCAAAAAATATTAATGAAAAAAAAATACTTATAAGAAAAATACTGGCTATTTTTTTTAGTCGATAAAAAATAACTTTTCTCCGTTTTTACAGCATTATTATTTTATAAAGCTATTTTGATTTTGATCCCGTTGCCACTGCAGACGGCGACACAACACCACCATAGTGGTTAAAAAGGCGATGCACTCTATTTAGCAACTCCCATTGTATCATGCCGATACTATTTGTAGTTGCCCAATTTTTATGAAAATCAAAGTCAGCTTTATTTCTCTGATTCATACCAAAATTTACATCTTTATTCGACCAGCGTACTGCAATTGCAGCATACCACTTCGACAATGCCGCTCTATCATTTTTTCTTTTTTCAATTTCTTGTAAAATGAATTCCCCAAAAGTGCGCTTAATTGTAAATAAGGAATTACGGATATTTTCTTGCGCTATTTTCTGGGCTAATTCTTTTCTTTCTTTTTCTGCCTTTTCTGTATCCTCTGGCTTTTTAAGCCAAGAAAGCTCTTCGCCCAAAAAACGAATCGCTGGAAGTGAAACAGAGCCTCTTTCTAAATTCGAATACTGCGTAGACAAAATAAGACCATGATAAACCCCCTCAATGCTACCGCCTTGATTTAAAACATTTATCCAAGCAGAGATGTCTTTAGGGTTTTGCTCTGATTTTAAAAAAATCTGCTCGTACATTTCTTTATAAAGCCAAACATAAAAGGACTGACGTTCACTTGCGCTTAAAATGGTTACATTAGCGCTGGCACCAACTTCAGAAATACTAGCTTGTTTTGCTTTATCTTGGTTACTTAGTCGCTGCTTATTACACGCAAAAAGCATAAAAAAAACGGCAATGCATAAAAAAATGTTTTGCCGTTTTTGCATCTTACTTTTTTTCTCGCGCATTAAATTTAGTTACCGCGAGACCCTGATTGTTTCATAGATCCAGAGCTATTAGCTTTTGCCGACTTTCCAATTTTAGGTTTAGCCGCAGCTTTATCACGTGGTG
>Ga0066639_10005464_pt1 | contig 10669 bp, 9 predicted proteins | sample CryGeyCG2114_010_2_FD_59504 | JGI IMG/M metagenome (GOLD analysis project Ga0066639, IMG submission 59504) | Groundwater microbial communities from aquifer - Crystal Geyser CG10_big_fil_rev_8/21/14_0.10 | ecosystem: Environmental > Aquatic > Deep subsurface > Groundwater | place: USA: Utah... | reverse complement strand
TGATATTTTTGGGAGTTGTATGGGCTCAGGCTTTGAAGGTTGAGATCCCTCTTAGTTATGACAGGCTTAGAGGTTATGGTGTTAAGTGGCCTCTTGCATTTTTCTATGCCTCTGTTATTCCTGTAATTTTGGTTGCGGCTTTGGCTGCTAATGTGCAGTTGTTCGGAGGTTTGCTGCAAAGCTGGTTAGGGCATCCTACTATAATTGGAGGATTTTCACAAGGAGTTCCGATTTCTGGTTTGGCGTACTGGTTGAGTTCTTCGAATTTAGTTGAGTCGATTATTACTGGAAGTTTGCAGAGGGCTCAGATAGGGCAGGCTGTTGTGCATACTTTGTTTTATATGATATTTTCTATGATATTTTCTATATTCTGGGTTAAGACTTCTGGGATGGATGCTTCTAGTCAGGCTAAAAATATTATGAGCTCCGGATTACAGCTTCCTGGTTTTAGAAAGGATGAGAGAGTTTTAGAGAGTGTTTTGAATAGATATGTGATGCCTCTTACTGTTATGGGCGGGCTTGCTATTGGATTGCTTGCTTCGATTGCTGATCTTCTTGGAGCGATCACTTCGGGAACTGCGATACTTCTTGCGATTATGATTGCTCATCAGATGTATACTAATATTGCTAAACAGCATGCTGTTGATATGCATCCTGCTCTTAGAAAGATTATGGCATAGGCAGGTTTAAATACGAATTTTTTCTTTTGGATTAATGGTGATAGAACTTATTCAAACATATCCAAGAACTTCAATTCTTGTTATTGCCGTTTTGGTTTCTTTTTTTATTAGTTTGATTAACTTTTTTGTTCTTGATAAGAAGAAAGTGAAAGCTGGAAGGGAGAGGCAGAAAGAGCTTCAGAAACAAATGAAGGCCAGTAGGGATAATCCTGCTAAGATGATGGAAATGCAGAAAGAGCTTATGAGTAATACAATGGAGAACTTGAAGCATTCATTCAAACCTATGCTTATTACTCTCGTTCCAATTCTTGTAGTTTTTGCATGGATAAAAGGAATATTTGCTGAAACGACCATTGCAGGTACTTGGTTTTGGTATTATTTAGGCGGAGCTATTGCTGCGAGTTTAGTTTTTAGGAAGCTTTTTAAACTGCCGTAAAAAGGAGCTAGTATGGATCAGAAGACTTTAATGGAGTTGCAGAGAATATTGCAGGAATCTAAGCGAACTGAAGAAAAAGTCAGGTTTATCGATGAGCAGATTGTTGAGATGAATAGTTTTAGGGAAACTCTTTCTGATGTTGGTAATGAGGATAATGAAGAATTTTTATCTCCTCTTGGAAAGGGGGTGTTTGTTAAGAGTGTTATTAATGACAGGAAGTTGTTTGTTGATGCGGGTTCTGGAGTTTTTGTGAGGAAGACTCCTTTTGAGGCAAGAGAGATAGTTGAGCAGCAATTAGAGAAACTTGAGCTTACGAAACTTGATACTTTAGAGAAATTAGAAGATTTACAGCAGGAGCTTAATGAATTGGTTGGTGGTGCTTCTGGAAATTAATAATTTATTTATCCCTTATAATTGATATTTGAGATGTAAAGAGGAAGTTTTAAATGTTAACTTCAAATAGGGCGTTTAATTCTTCAGTTGAATCTAAATAAATATTTGTATTGGATTGATTATTAAAACAAAGCAGGAGTTATGAAGACTTCTATTAGTGCTCCTATGAATAAGATTACTACTGCTAGTATCATTAGGTTTAATGAGTCCTGCATTATTTCCCAAAATCTTCCGGAGCCTATTTCATGTCTTATTACTCCGATTGAAATGATTCCTCCGGCTAGTGCGGCTATAAAATAGGCGGCTATTTCGGGTATTCCGTGCACCATAAATCTTAGAAGCCCTATGGGTAATGCGTTTAGATTTGATTGGGTGAATATTCCTATGGCTGCCGCTATTACGCTTGCGTTCCATGCTAATACGAATATTGCGCCTGCTCCAAATATTAGGGAGAAGACTAAGGTAAATAATAGTACGTAGATGTTATTTGAGAATATCAAGAATAGTCTTTCTTGGTTTGATGCGAATGCCGTTGCCTGGGCTCCTTTTACTCCATATTGTGCTACGCAGGCTTCTGTGTTTCCGGGTCTGTTTATTGCACAGTATGTTTCTATTTGGGCTTTGAAGCTTGATGTTGTGGGAAGTATTGCGTACCAGAATGAGAATGCTACGACAAATCCTAAGAATAACCACATGAAGGCCATAAGTGCTTTGTTATGTTCTTTTAGAAGTTTGAAGGTTCCTAAAGACTGAGTTGCTTTTTCTTCCTCTAATTTTATTATGTAATACATGAATGGTAGGGAGAACATTACGCTGAATGTGACTACTAGTATTCCTGAGTATTGTGAAAGGACTACGTCTTTTGCGAATATCCAATTTACCAAAAGTATTGAAAGGCTTGCGTAGAACATTCCTACGAAGAATAATTCCCAGGGTCTTCTTTCTGCCTTTTTAGGGCTTATTAACATTTCTAACATCTTTTCCCGTCCTAGAAGAAATATATCATATATAAATACTATTGCAAATTGAAACATTTATATAACCAGGTTAGGTAATTGTTCCATTAATTACAAAATGGAATATAACAGTTTGCTTCTTGAAGGTTTTCTAGCTTCAATTCATTTATTAGTAGCATTTCTTGGAACTATCCTTCTTACTAGCTGGTGGATTAAAGTTGCCAGAAGAAATAAGCTAGGGGGGAAAGACATGAACAAGTATAATAAACCTTTTGTGCCTGAGGCAGGGGGGGTTGCTGTAATTGCAACTGTAGTTATTGCCCTTCTGCTGTATATGTTCTTTAAAACATTCATACTTAGTAGTCAGGCAAACCTACTTGAAATATCTACTCTCATAATAACCCTTTTACTTGCTTGCTTTATAGGATTCATAGATGATATCCTGGGATGGAAAAAAGGGTTAAAACAATGGCAGAAATTTGTTATGACTTTGCCTATAGCAATACCTTTGGCAGTTATAAATGCTGGAAATAGCCTTATTGATATCCCCATTCTGGGGATGGTTGATTTGGGAGTTTTCTTTCCATTAATTTTGGTCCCTATTGGAGTATGGGGGGCTACTAATGGATATAACATTCTCGCAGGATACAACGGACTTGAGGCTGGACTGGGAGCAATAATAATTGGCACACTCAGCGCCATTGCTCTTATTACTGGAAAATTATGGTTGGCCCTTATAGGAGGAATTGTTGTGGTTTCATTGATTTCGTTTTATCTTTTCAACAAGTACCCGTCAAGAGTATTTCCTGGAGATAGCTTAACATATAGTCTTGGGGCCTTGATTGCAAGTTTTGCTATTCTAGGAGATATGGAAAAAATAGCCCTATTCTTATTTATTCCTTTTATTATAGAGGGGCTCCTTAAACTGAGAAGCAGACTTAAAGCAGAAAACTTTGGAATCCCTAACAAAGACGGCAGCCTTGAACCTCCGTATGATAAAAATTATAGTCTCACCCATGTATCTCTAAGACTTCTTAAAAAAATTAAACCTTCGGGAAAAGTTTACGAGAAAGATGTGACTTACCTTCTTTTAATATTCCAAATATTGTTGAGTATTGTGACAATTATTTTTTTGATTTGAGGGATAACTTTTTAAGGTAAAAAAGCGCTTTTGATTGATGAAGAATAATAAAGATCTTTTAAAAGGTGTCAAGAATATCTTAGCCAAAAATAAACCTACTCTTATCTTTTCGGTAATAACTGCTGTTTCTCTATTGGCTACATTGCTTTCGCTTGCAGACTCTAATTTAGGGATACAATACATCGGAAAGATTGCAGGGTTATTCTCTCCAATGATTTGGATAGCTCTTACCTTGTCTCTGGCCATCTCAGCTACTCTTTCTTATTATGAAAAATATGCTCTTGCTTTTATTCCGCTAATGGTTTGGCTCCTTGTAACTGTCTCAGTTATAAGAACCTCAAATATAGATCTTCTTAAAAATGCGGCTACCGGAGAACCGGTTCTTGGGCCTGACCTTGATCCCTTTTTATTTCTAAGGAAAGCTATGGAGATATCTGAAGGAAGACTTCCGATAATAGATACTATGAGGGCTGCACCACTTGGAGTTTATAATCAATACGTTTACAAAAACATTATGCCCTGGAGCATATTTTTAGTTCATAAGATTTCATCTATTTTTGGAAACGATTCCGTAACTTATTCTGCAATTATTTCTCCAGTTATATTTTTTGTTGCTTCAATTGTCGCGTTCTTTGGGTTTGTTTTTTTTCTTTTTAGATTTAGATTTTCAAGAAATGAATCTCTTGCGACCGCCTCTATTGCTAGTATTCTGTACTCTTTTGCCCCATCCCTTCTTCCAAGAACTGTAGCAGGGATACCTGAACTAGAAAGCCTAGGAATGCTTTGGCTTTGGCTTTCCTTCCTATTCTTCACGCTTGCATGGAGACAGGAAAAGATAAAAAAGGCTATTCTTTTTGGGGCCCTTTCAGGACTCTTCACAGGAGCGATGTCTTGGACATGGGGAGGATATAGATATATTTACTTTGTCGTTGTAGCTTCGTCTCTTCTAGTATTTCTTTTTGAAAAAGAGAAATATAAGAACAGAGCTATTTTCCTTTCGTGGTTTGTTTTGGCAATTGTCCTCGAGCTTCTAAAAACTAATCCTGGGGATTACCTTTCGGTTCTTACAAGTGTCGTTGGGCCTGGGCTGGCCGTTGGAACTGCTCTTTTCATGGGAGTTTATTATGCTTTGTTTAACACTAATCTAAAAAAGAGACTGGATCTTAGTAAGATTAGGTTGCCTAAGACTATTTTAGCAATACTTATTTCTATATTCCTAGGAATATTGTTTCTTTTGATTGTTGACCCTGCTAAAATAGCAGAAATAATTTCCAATTTTGTCGGAAGATTTTATGCTCCTTTTACAGGAGGAAGGGTTGATCTAACTGTTGCAGAAAATAGATTGCCTTCATTTAATGAAATAGTAGGAACATTTGGATATATCTTTTGGTTGTTCTTTGCAGGAATAATCCTTCTCTTTTATGAGGCAGTTAAACATTTTGACTATAAAAAAAGGCTTTCTCTCAATGCATTTTTCCTATTTTTTCTACTAACGTTTACTTTTAGCAAGCTGTCTTCAAATAGTATACTAAATGGTGAGAGTGCCCTATCTAAAATACTGTATGTGGGAGGATTTGCGACATTCATATTATTCTTAGTTTATGTTTATATTAGGGCTTATGCAAAGGATGACGAGAAGACTCTTAGTGACTTTACGAAGATAGGCCTATTTTATATTATTCTTATTTCCCTTTCTTTTTTCGGACTAATGTTTCTGAGAGCGGCAATAAGATTCTTCCTATTGGCTGCCCCTATATTGGTCATAATGGCTTCTTATTTGATTATACAGTTAAGCTCGTATTCGGCTAATTTAAAGGATAAGACTCTTAAGACTCTGGCCCTTGCTGCATTGGTTTTATCTATTTTATTGTTGATTGGATCAGGCATGCCTCAAGCGCAGGCAACTATCGATTCGGCAAAGACAATTTCTCCGAGTCCCTACAACCAACAATGGCATCATGCGATGAATTGGGTCTCCGAGAACACTCCTGAGAATGCTATATTTGCACACTGGTGGGATTATGGTTATTGGGTACAGACTCTTGGAATGAGGGCAACTATAGCTGATGGAGGACATCCTGCTGGATTTGACAGAAACCATTTTATCGGAAGATATTTGCTCACCACCCCAAACCCCGATACTGCTCTTTCCTTTATGAAGACATTGCAGGTAAGCCATCTTTTACTAGACTCTACGGATATCGGGAAGTATTCTGCATTCTCTATAATAGGAAGCGACAAAACCGGAACAGATAGGTTTAGCTGGATAAGTACTTTTGCTATAAACCCTAATCAGATACAAGAGACTAAAAATGAGACAATTATACTTTACCAAGGGGGCAGTCCTCTTGATGAAGATATTGTGTGGGGGGGAGAGCTATTTCCGAGGCAGATTGCAGGAGTGGGAGGATTCCTCTTGCATCTTGACAACCAAAATAATCAGGTTAACAAAGTAGAGATGGTTATAGTATATCAAGGTAGGCAGAAAGCTATTCCTTTAAGGTATGCATTTCTTGGAGGTCAAATTGTTGACTTTTCAAGAAATTCCGATGAAGAATTTTTGAATAGTATGTTCTATGTTATTCCTTCCTGGACTGGGAGCAATGTTAATCCAATCGGAGTTGGATTATATCTATCTAACAAAACTTTAGATGGCACTTTTGTACAACTCTACCTCCTTGAAGACTCCTTTGACAGATATGGGACTCTTGAACTTGTTCATGAAGAAGATGATTCGATAGTTTCTAGCCTAAAATCTCAAGGGGCTCCAGTAGATGATTTTATCTACTTACAAGGAAGCGGCGTGAGGGGTCCGATAAAAATATGGTCTGTAGACTATCCTGAAGGAACTCCTACTCACCCCGAATATCTTGAGGAATATGGAGTGCAATCAAATAATCTTTGGGGAGATTTGGATTATTTGGGAAAATAAATTCTTCAAAAGTTTTAAAAAGACATGGGTGCCTTCAATAAGATGGACCTAACCATTGATACTGAGTTTTTGAAAGATTGGAAATGGAATGGAAAAACAGCTCTTATTACAGGAATAGGCGGACAGGACGGGTCTTATCTTGCTGAATTTCTTCTTTCTAAAGGGTATAAGGTAAGAGGTATTGTTAGAAGAGCAAGTTGGCCTAATACAAGAAGGGTTGATCATTTAGATGTTTTTGATGAAAAGTATGGAAAAACAGAGGGTTCCCCTTTCTTTCTTTTGTATGGAGATCTTGCTGATACCATAAGCATAAGAACGGTTCTTGAAAAAGTAAGGCCTGATGAGGTTTATAACATAGGTGCTCAGAGTCATGTAGGTATAAGTTTTGAGAACCCTGAATCTACTCTCAACTATAACTCCCTTGGGCCCTTAAGAATACTTGACGCTATCAGGGATATGAAACTCAACTGTAAATATTACCAGGCCTCTTCGAGTGAAATGTTTGGAATATCAAGCCCTCCTCAGAATGAAGATACTATCATGTTGCCTCAGAGCCCTTATGGAATATCTAAGCTTGCGGCATACCACCTGACAAGAATGTATCGAAAAGCTTATGGGTTATTTGCGTGTAATGGAATTCTTTTCAATCATGAGTCTCCTAGAAGGGGTTTAAACTTTGTTACAAAAAAGGTTACAGGGGCTGTTGCAGACATAGTAGTTGGTAAAAAAGATAAACTAGTGTTGGGAAACCTTGACGCAAAAAGAGACTGGGGATATGCTAAAGAATACGTTCAAATGATGTGGGGAATAATGCAACAAGATAGTCCTGATGATTATGTTATATCGACAAGAGAAACTCATACTATAAGGGAATTTGTTGAAGAAACATTTAGCCTTGTGGGATTAAACTGGAGAGATTATGTTGTTACAAGCTCTAATTACAAGAGACCTGCAGAAGTTCCTGCTCTTTTGGGTGATTGTACCAAGGCCGAAGAAAAGCTTGGATGGAAGCCTCAAACTAAATTCAAAGAACTTGTTAGATTAATGCTTGCTGCCGATTTAAAGGAAAGATTTGTTGAAAGAGGAATAATTAATCCTAAAAGTGCTCCTGCTAATCAGGAGTTTTATCTAAAAAAAGCAAAGGATCTTGCGGAGAATTTGAAACCAAAACTTTTTTATAAAATAAATGCAAATGAACTAAACTCGATATTCCAGGAGCTTTATCTGATCTTAAGAGAAAAAAACGTCTCATATGAAGTTACTGAAAGAATAAAAGAAGAGCTTTCTCAGAAACTAATGGGGAAGATTGTATCTAAGGAAGATCTTGAAAAGGAGTTAAGAGAAGTAAGTGTTCAGTACAAAGTCAGAGAGGGATAATGAGAATAAACTGGAACGAGCCACGTTTTGGAGAAGAGGAATTGAGAGAGATTAAAGAAGTTCTTGATAACGCTTATGTTAACGAAGGCCCTAAGTCAAAAGAATTGGAGAATAAATTAAAGGATTATCTTGGAGTTAAGCACGTGATACTTACAACTAACGCTACTGCCGCTCTTTTTTTGGCCGTAAAAGCTGATGCAATTATAAAAGATAAAAAAGATTTTGAAGTTATTGTTCCTGACCTTACTATGTTTGCTACTGCAACCGCAGTTTCTTGGGGAGGGGGAAGACCTGTTTTTGTTGATGTTGAAGAGGAAAGAGGCACTATCGATATAGATAAAATTGAAAATAAAATAACTGACAAGACTATTGCCATAATTCCTGTTCATATGATTGGGAGATCTGCAGATATTGAAAGGTTACAAGAAATAGCTGAAAAGCACAACTTATCTATTATTGAAGATGCCGCAGGGGCTCTTGGATCCAAAAGCGAAGGTAAATATCTTGGAACGTCTGGAGAAGTTGGTTGTTTTTCATTACAATCTAATAAAATAATAACTTGTGGCCAGGGAGGAATTATTGTTACAAATAATGATAGGTACTATGAGGAGATTAGAAGGTTAAGGGATTTTGGGAGAGCAAATAACAAAGAATTTGTTCATCAAAAGATAGGATTTAACCTTAAATTTAACGATTTGTCTGCAGCATTGGCCTTAGCTCAATTTAGAAAAATAGAAGACAGAAAAGCTATGTTGTTAAACCAATATGAGTTGTATAAAAATGAATTAAAAGAATTGAATAAAATTAAGTTTTTTGATCTTAAAAAAGGAGAAATTCCATTATGGATTGATGTTATCGTAGATAAAAGAGAGGAGCTTGTCGAATATCTTAAATCGAAAGACATTCACCCGAGGGCGTGTTGGCCTGCTCTTCATATGAATCCTCCTTATTCTAACCAAGGAAGCGATGAAGAGCTTGAAACATCTAGTTTTCTTTCAAATAACGTTCTCTGGTTACCTAACGGTCCGGGAATCTTAGATAATCAAATTATTAAGATATGTGATGTGATAAAAGATTTTTACAAAAATGGCTGAGATTATTTACAAACTATATGATCATAGTAATGGAGTAAATCTTTTAGGAGATTTTATGAGTGAAGATATTTATTCTGAGGCCCACAAGAATTTACCGATACTCTGTCATGACGTTTTTATAAAGCATCAAGGAGGAATAATTCTCGTAAAAAGAGAAAGAGAGCCTGCTAAAGGAAAATGGTGGCCTGTGGGGGGAAGAGTTTTGAGAGGAGTGTCTTTTGAAGATTCTCTTAAAGACAAGGCAAAGAAAGAGTGTGGATTGAGCTTAAAAAATATAGAGTTAATGGGGATAGTTAGACACTTTTTTGATGATGCTTATATCCAACATGAAAAAGGAACTGATACTCCTACTTTGGTCTACTTTGCTGATGGAGAGGGGGAAATTAACCTTGATAAACTTCACTCGGCTTACCGAATAATTAAAAAAGAGGATTTTTATAAGAATGTAAGAGACTATGATCACGAGGTAAAGGATTTTATGGAAAAAATTATTTCGGAAGGAAAAATATAAAGACTTATAAAATGAAGTAAGCCTTAGTATTTATGGATTTTAAAAAAATTCACGAAGACTCTAGAGGTTTCATTTACCTTGTTGATGGACTATTGGAAGATAAAAAAGAATTCACTTTTTTGGAGATAAGGAAAGGACATGCTAGAGGAGGGTGCCTTCATTCTAATGACGAATATTTTGTAGTTATTAAGGGAAAAGTAAAATATTTACACGGAGATCATGAGACTATAATGTCTATGGGAGAATCTGGAAAGATTCCTGCCAACGTACCTCACGGATTCGTGGCCCTAGAAGATTCAATAGTTTCGGAGTGGGGGATAACAACCGAAGAAAAGGAAATGGATAAAAAAGATGCTAAGATGAGAGAAGAAATTGATAAGATGAATAAAAAAGCATCTTCTGAAATTCAATAGTAATAAATACACTTATTTTCATTAAATTTTGATGAGAAAGATTAAAGTTTATATCCAGAGGCCTTGGAGATTTGCGGACTCTCCTTACTATAAGTATCTTATCGAGAATCCCTCTGAAGAAATTGATTTTGTTGGCCAGAATACCTCTCAGGGGGCAAGGGATAAAAAATGGCAGCATTATGCCTTATCTAAGATAAAAATGGCCATCAGAACTGTCTTTAAACTTTTTAGTTTGCCTGCCCCTAATGCACATCTTACTAGGTCTAAAATGAAAAGGGATTTGATACATTGCGCTCATTGCCTTAGTCTTAACAAAGAACCTTGGGTTGCTGATATAGAATGGGTTGGTCAATTTTGGATTGCTGCTAATTTCGATAAGCAGCCTGGAAAAAAATTGGTTAAAAGAATTGTATCCAGAAAGTATTGCAAAAAAATATTAGCATGGACAAAGTGGGCTGAACAAGGAATATTAAAAGAGTTTCCTGAGTTGAGAAATAAAGTTGAGGTTATTTATCCCGCTGTTCCCCTAAATAAGATTAATAAAAAGAAAAGAAAAGAAATTAATTTATTGTTTGTTTCAAGGAGTTTTTATTTTAAAGGAGGACTTTATGCTCTGGAAGTGATAGATAGAATGACTAAAAAATATTCAAATGTTAAAGGAACGGTGATTTCAGAAATCCCTGAAGAGATTAAGAAAAGATATCAAAAAAATAAAAAAATAAAATTTAATTCCATG
>Ga0066639_10005463_pt1 | contig 10670 bp, 12 predicted proteins | sample CryGeyCG2114_010_2_FD_59504 | JGI IMG/M metagenome (GOLD analysis project Ga0066639, IMG submission 59504) | Groundwater microbial communities from aquifer - Crystal Geyser CG10_big_fil_rev_8/21/14_0.10 | ecosystem: Environmental > Aquatic > Deep subsurface > Groundwater | place: USA: Utah... | reverse complement strand
GTCTCTTACTACTCTTATAAAAGGAGGAGTACCAATTGCTTCAGCTTTAGCAATTACAGCAGAGGTTGTGGATAACGGTGTATATAGAAAATTGATACTCGATACAGTAGATGAAGTAGAGGGAGGTAATTCTATATCAACTTTATTTGTTAAATCAAAGGTAATGCCTAGAATGCTTTCACAAATGATGACAATTGGTGAGAAGACAGGTAAATTAGACACTGTTTTAGAGAAATTAAGTGATTTTTACAGCAGAGAAATTGATAATTTAGTTGAAGGGCTAACTTCTCTTATTGAGCCTTTAATTCTTATTGTCATGGGTATAGGAGTAGGTGGTATGGTAGCTGCTATTATGTTACCAATGTTTAAAGTAGCTCAGAATATTAGTTAGTAGTGTAAAAAACATTGTTGAAAATTAAAAAAAATGATATAATAAATACGTTCTTTTTTAGAGTAAAAATATTAATATCCTTAGTAGATTCTTTTTAGAAGATTAAAACCTAAGAGATCTCAGGCTTTAATTAGCCAATAGAATTTGCTAAAGTGAGAGGAGGTGAAAAAATGAAAAATAAAAAAGGTTTTACTTTAGTTGAGCTATTGGTAGTTATCGCCATTATTGGTATTTTATCTACCGTAGCAGTAGTAAACTTAAACTCAGCTCGTGATAAGGCTAAAGTAGCTGCTGTTAAAGCACAAATATCAGGTTTAGCATCAGCTGTTGTGTTATGTAATGATAATAATTTAGCTATTACTAACGGTGCTGCTACTCCAGTCGCTTGTTCTGGTGCTGCGTGGACTGAGAGCGGACAATTATGTTCAAATCCAGCATTAACTTGGCCAGATTTAGGTACTTCCGGTACTCCAGGAACTTGTGCTAATACAGTTACTACTGGAGTGTTCACTATTACTGCTACAGCTACTGATTCTGCAAGTACAGTAATTACTTGTACCGAAGCTGGATGTAGTTAAAACTTAGTTTAAATTTAATTTTTAAAAAACCTTCTTTTGTAGAGGGTTTTTTAATTTTGTGATATAATATTGATATGAAATTATTTGATTATTCTATTACAGTAAAAGCAATATTAATCGGAGTATTAATTATTTTAATAGGGCTCTTGGTTTTTGTGACTAAGTATAGCAACAGTCGTAGTTATGATTTATATAGGGTATCTCAAGCTAGAGAATTAGCCAATTCTCTAGAAAGATATTTTGATAAAAATAATTCTTACCCGGAAACTAGTAGTATTAATATATCAAGTATTAAAATAATAACAGAGAACGGTATTAATCAAACAGGAGATTATGTATATTTTAAACAAGGAAATGGAGTAATAGATGCTACACTCGTAAGTACAAAAGAGAGATATATTATACAATTTAATCTTGATAACTCTTGGGAGGTCTGGAATATTGATAGTAAAAATGGTGGTACTTGTCGGGTTTCTAATTATCTAAAGATGATTTGCCAAGCTAATGATTAAATAGCCAAAATACATTAAAATATGCTATAATAAAGCTACTATGATGGTAGCTTTTGTGTTTATTTTGGGACTTTTTATAGGGAGCTTCTTAAATGTAGTTATTTTACGTTTACACAGAGAAGAATCCTTTGTTAAGGGTGCTTCTAAGTGTCTTTTTTGTAAACATAGGCTATATCCTAAAGATTTAGTACCTCTGTTTTCTTATTTATTTCTTAAAGGACATTGTAGGTACTGTAAAAAAAGATTTTCTCACCAGTATCCTTTAGTTGAACTTTTTACTGGTTTAGCTTTTGTTTTAGTTTTTTTAAAAATTATTCCTAATTCTGATTTAAGTGTGGCATCTATTTTACAGGCTTTACATTTGATGGATTGGTGGATGATTGTAGCATTTTTGATTATAATTTTTGTTTATGATCTTAAATATTATTTAATTTTAGATAAAGTAGTTTGGCCAGTAATTATTTTAGCTTTTTTCGTTAATTTGTTTTTAGGTTTTTCTGTTTTAAATATGATTATTGCTTCGTTAATTGGGGGAGGGTTTTTCTTACTACAGTTTGTAGCATCTAAAGGACGTTGGATAGGAGGAGGAGATATACGTTTAGGAATATTTATGGGAGTTGTTTTAGGTTGGCCTCAGGTTTTAACAGCCTTATTTATTTCTTATATCTTAGGTTCTTTTATTAGTATATTTTTACTTTTGGGTAAACGTAAGGAGTGGGGTGATAAAATTCCTTTTGGTACTTTTTTAACACTAGGAACTTTTATTACTATGCTCTGGGGGCCATATTTAGTAACTTGGTATTTATCTTTATTTTATTAAATCTATAAAAATATGTTAAAAAAAATATTTTCTAATCAACAAGGCTTTACAATGATTGAATTAATGATAGTTGTAGTTGTTACAGTAATTATATCAGTTGTAACAGTTAGGTATATAAGAAATGACGATATTAGAGCAGAATTGAATTCTACTAGTGATAAACTAATGTCTGATATTCGTTATATCAGAAATTTAGCTGCTACTAGGACAGCTTATGATTTTAATAATACACCAGGGAACACTTCTGATGATGTTTTTCCTACTAATGGTTATGGTATTATTTTTAACTCAGCCCATAGATATTTCATTCTGGTAGATAGAGGAGCTCCTGGTCTGACAAGTGGTGATGGTTTGATTAATCCAGTTGATATCAATTCAGCTATAACCCTAGATGATTATAACCCAGCTAGCACAGTACCGTATCCTTACTTCACTTTTAAATCAGATAAAGAGCTCTATACAAATTTAGTAGCTAGCGCTGAAGGTAAATATCAAATTGAGCTTGATTATAACCCAGCCTATCCAGAAGATGGATACAACAGCGTTATAACTGTTGGAGAAGATTCAGATGACGGGTCTATATTAGTTGCATTAGGTAGGGTTACTAATTCTTACGGTACTATAGCACCAATAGTTTGTACACCAAACAATGCATATGGCTGCTCTATACCAGGAGGTTTTTGCTGTAGTGCAGACTATACTTGTACTAATAATCGTTGTGTTTATGATGGCCTTCCTATACAAATAAGATAATTTTTCATTATTCGTGTTAAATAATAATAACAAACAAAAATTTAAACAGCATTACTTTTATACCAAAGGTGATGCTGGATTTACCTTAATAGAATTAATAATCTCTATAGCTGTTTTTACCATTGGTTTAATGGCTTCTTTTGGCTTAGCTTTATCAAATTATAATACTTCCAATGATAGTTTAGATAGAGTCGTGGCTACTAATTTAGCTAGGGAAGGAATAGAGTTAATAAGAAATGTGAGAGATAGTAATTGGCTTAGAATAGAAGCTAATGAAGATGCAGACGGTGTGGTAGGTGATCCTTTTGTTCCTTATACTTGGGACTATGGGTTAGATACTAGCCCTATATATATAGATTATAACGATTGTGCAGATGCTTGTGATGGTGTGGAGTTATATAAAAATGTTAATGGTTATTATACTCATGATGCTACTACAGTTGGTAATGTTTTGACCAAATATTCTAGGTATATGATTCTAGAAAAAATATGTTTAGATGAAAGTTCTGTTCCTGACCCAGCAACTGATGAGTCAATAATGATGATTGGTTTAGATTGCGAGGATTTAATTAATCATATTCAAATAGGCCTTAAAGTAACTGCACATGTAGGGTGGGAAGATAATGGTACTAGATATATAGAAATAGTTGATAAAATTTATAATTGGAGAAGATAATGGATATTTTTATTATAAAAAATAAAAAAGGATTCTCTTTAGTGGAAATGTTAATCTCCATATCAATTTTTGGTTTATTAGTTCTAGCTGTATTGGGTATCTATTTATCTTTTAATAATACTCAGATTCGTACTACAGCAGCTCAACAATTATTAAATGATAGTCAGTATGCTATAGAACTTATGACTAAAGAAATTAGAAACTCTAGTATTGCCATATATGATCCTTTTCCACTTTTGTGTGATAGCATTATTTCAGATTCGGCTAGTGGGTATTTTGGTCAATGTATTATTTTAGAAAGAGAGGGTGGACAAATTTTTGCTTTTACTAGTTATGATTCAGATCCTATAGACACTACTAACCCTGTTGAACTTTTATATGTATTATTAAGCTGTCCAACTGGCTATGCCAGTTGTGATCCAATAGATGTTAATTCTGGATCAGTTACAGCATTATTAGCAGATAGCTTGAATAATATAAATTTAGATAATTTACTTTTTACCATTACACCGAATGCAGACCCTTTTACCACGTCTGGGCCTAACAAACAACCAAAGGTAACTATTAAAATGACCACCTCATATGTTAGTGGTAATCAATCTGAGAACGTAAATAATACTATACAGACCACAGTATCTTCTAGGGTATATAAACGATAGTTTATGAAAAAGATAACAACAAAAGTGATAAATAGACAAGAAGGAGCAACTTTGCTCATGTCTCTTTTGATTTTATCTTTAACCATGGCTTCAGCAGTAGCTCTTAGTAGAATAATATTAGGAGAATTACGTATGACTGTAAGCGCTACTAATTATTTGAGGGCTTTTTATGCAGCTGATAGTGCTATTGAAAAGGGATTGTACTATGTAAAATATAGTAGAGTCAATGGTGATAATACTTCTTTTAGCAGTCTATACACTGAACCGAATCTTAATTTGACAGATGATGGTATAGATCTTACTTTTACCCAAGCTAGTACCACCATACCTAGTTATATATCCTATGATATCAGTACTTCTACTTCAGCTCATGTCGATATAATAGATCCAGCGGGTGATATATCTAGTATAGATTGGGATCCAAGTTCAACTGATGATCATTACTATAACTTAACGTGGCATATTAATAGTTGTTATCCATACCACGCTTCAAATAGATTAGAAATTACTAGCTATTCTTTTGCAAGTCCTTTTGTGACTAGTGTAGAAAAAGATGTTGCAGTTTGTAATTGTGTATTTGGTAATGATGATTGCAGTGTCTATCAAAAAAGTATATTAGATACTAGATTTTATCGTTTTTCTTTTAGACCACTAGACACTTCAGTAACTTCGATACTTTTTGAAGTATATAGAGATACTGTAGGGGGGCCTGTTTTGGTCGATACGACTGCTAATTTTGCAGTAAAAGCTATCGGGAAATATAAAGGCAATAGTTATATATTAAAGGCAGAGATACCTGCTCTAGCTGCTACATCTGATATATTTTCTTATGTAATTTTTTCTGAAGAAAGTTTGATTAAGGGTTTCTAAAATGACAGAACAAGATGCTAAAAACAGAATAGATAAGCTAATTAAAGAGATTAATTATCATCGTTATCTCTATCATGTTTTGGATCGTCAAGAAATATCAGATGGGGCTTTAGATTCTTTAAAAAGAGAATTAGAACAATTAGAAAAACAGTTCCCTAAATTAAGAAAAATAGATTCACCTAGTCAAAGAGTAAGTGGCAAACCTCTCAGTAAATTTGTAAAAGTAAAGCACTCTAAAAAAGTGCTCTCTTTAGCTGATGCTTTTTCTAGAGAAGATATAGAAGATTGGAGGGAAAGAAATGAAAAAATATTAGGTGTTAAGATAAAAGATTATTTTGCTGAGCTTAAGTTAGATGGATTAACTGTTGTCTTAACTTACAAAGATGGAGTCTTTTGGCGCGGGGCTACTCGTGGTGATGGTGAGGTTGGAGAGGATGTGACTAATAATTTGAAAACAATTGATAGTATTCCTTTAACTTTGAGAAGCATTAAAGGTAAGACATTACCTAAAATAGTTGAAGTTAGGGGAGAGGTTGTAATGGGTAAATATATTTTTGCCAAGTTAAATAAACAACAAAGCAAAGGAGGACAAATATTATTTGCTAATCCTAGAAATGTAGCCGCTGGCTCTATTAGACAATTAGATCCTAGTGTTACTAGAAGTAGAAAACTTGATTGTTTAGCTTTTGAAATTATTTCAGATTTAGGACAGAAGACTCATCAGGAAGTTCATCAATTATTAAATGAGCTTGGTTTCAAGACAAATATGGACAGTAGATTATGTAAGAACATTGATCAAGTAGATGATTTTCTAAAATATTGGGTTGATAGACGTAAGAAATTAGATTATGAGACAGATGGCGCTGTTATAGTTGTCAATGATATAGATCAAGAAAAAGAACTTGGTCATATTGGTAAAGCAGAACGTTGGATGATAGCCTATAAATTTCCAGCAGAGCAAGTAACCACTAAAGTTTTAGATATTGAAGTACAAATTGGAAGGACTGGAGCACTAACTCCAGTAGCTATCCTTGAACCAGTTTCTGTAGCTGGTTCCACAGTATCTCGTGCCACCTTACATAACCAAGATGAAATTAATAGACTAGATATTAGAGTAGGAGATACAGTTATTATTCAGAAGGCTGGAGACATAATTCCAGATGTTGTAGAGGTGTTAAAAAAATTAAGAACAGGTGATGAAAATAAATTTGTATTTCCAAGGAAGTGTCCTAGCTGTAATTCTCAAGTTACAAAAAAAGCAGGCGAAGTAGCTTATTATTGTAGTAATAAAAAGTGTTATGGGCAAAATGTAGAAGCTATTATTCACTTTGTTTCTAAGAAGGGTTTTAATATTGATGGCTTAGGTAATAGTATTGTTAAACAGTTTGTAGATAATGGTCTTATTGTTTCTCCTGCGGACATATTTAGGCTTAAAATAGGTGATTTAGAGCCTTTAGAGGGCTTTGCTCAGAAAAAGAGCTTAAAGCTCTTAGAAGCGATAGAAAGGGCTAAGACAATTAATTTGAATAATTTTATCTATGCTTTAGGAATCAGACATGTAGGTGAGGAAACTTCTATTGTTTTAGCTAATTATTATAATAGTTTAACTAAGTTCCGAGCAGCTAATTTTGAAGAATTACAAGTTATATCTGATATTGGTTCTGAAGTTGCGCAATCTATAGTTTCTTGGCTCGAAGATAATCAGGGGTTATTAGATGATTTTTTAGAACAAAATATTAATATACAAAATACAAAAATAAAGAATTCTAAATTAAAGGGTAAGACGTTTTTATTTACTGGATCATTAAATATGGATAGAGATAGTGCTAAAGATATAGTACGTAATTTAGGTGGTAAAATAATATCTTCAGTAGGACCTCAGTTAAATTATTTGGTGCTAGGAGAAAATCCTGGTTCTAAATTAGATAAAGCTAAAAAGTTTTCAAATATAGAGATTATAAAAGAAGCAGATTTTTTAAAACTTGTTAAATAAGTACATATTAGTTAAAATATAATAATGGAATTTGATAAAAAACAGGTAGCTCATTTAGCGGATTTAGCTAAATTAGAACTAAAAGAAGAGGAATTAGAATCCTATAAACATCAATTACAGGATATTTTAGCTTATGTAGAAAAGATTAATACTTTGAATTTAGAAGATGTTGTAGAAAGCCTTAGTGGTGTGGAGGATGACGCTGTTGGTCCTAGACCAGATAGTGTAGAAAATTCTGATCCAAAGAGTATAGAACAAGCTTGTCAAAAAGAGGGCGCTTATGTAGCTGCTCCTAATGTTTTTAATAAATAAGAGATGCCTAAGATTGATTTAGAAAAATTAAATATTGACAGTATACAAAAAGCTTTCAAGAGTGGTGAATTTAGTAGTGAAGAATTAACTAAGGAATATTTATCTAATATAGAAAAAGATAATACTAATTCCTTTATCAGTGTAAATAAAAATGCTTTAATCGAAGCTAAAGAGGCTGACAAGAGAATAAAAGAAGGTAAGGAGATAATGCTTACGGGAGTACCTATTGCTATAAAAGATATTATTTTAGTGGAAGGACAAATTGCTACAGGCGGTTCTAAGATTTTAGAAAATTATCAAGCTACCTATACTGCTACAGCAGTGGCTAGACTTAAAGAAGCAGGGATGGTGGTACTTGGTAAAACTAATTGTGATGAATTTGCCATGGGCTCTTCTAATGAAAATTCATATTTTGGTCCAGTATTAAATCCATATGACAAAACAAAAGTATCAGGAGGATCATCTGGCGGTAGCGCTGTTGCTGTAGCTGCTAATTTAGCCCCTGTATCTCTAGGTACAGACACAGGTGGTTCTATAAGGCAACCAGCTTCATTTTGTGGTACGGTTGGTTTAAAACCTAGCTATGGCAGAGTGTCTCGTTATGGCTCTATGGCTATGGCCTCATCTCTAGATCAAATTGGTCCAATTACTAATACTGTTAAGGATGCTGCTTATCTTTTATCTCAGATGGCTGGTTTTGATAAAAACGATGCAACTAGTTCCACAACCAAAGTAGTTGATTATATAAAAGACATAGATAAGGATGTAAAAAATATACGTATTGGTATATCAGAAGAATATTTTGCTGAAGGTATTGATAGCGAAGTCAAACAAGCTGTTGAAGATAAAATAGAGGAGCTTAAGAAAGATGGTTTTGAAGTAAAATCTGTAAAATTACCGTATACAGATTATGCCTTAGCTGCTTATTATTTATTAATGCCGGCAGAAGTTTCTTCTAATTTAGCTCGTTATGATGGAATATTATATGGGATGTGTGGTGACAAAAATTTAAGTTTAGATGATTGGTATAAAAGTATTCGTAGTCAAGGTTTTGGGGCAGAGACTAAGCGTCGAATTATTTTGGGTACATATATATTATCTGCTGGTTATTACGATGCTTATTATAAACAAGCTCAAAAATTGCGTACGCTTATAAAAAATGATTTTTCTAAAGTATTTAAGGAAGTTGATGCTTTAATTACTCCAGTTACACCTAGTACAGCTTTTAAGTTAGGAGAAAAATCTAAAGATCCTTTAGCTATGTATTTGTCAGATATTTTTACAGTAGGAGCTAATATTGCTGGTATTTGTGGTTTATCTATACCAATTTCAAAAGATAAAAGTAATATGCCAATCGGATTGCAGATATTAGCCAAGGCTTTTTCGGAAGATGTTTTGTTTAAGTTAGGAAATTATATAGAAAAAAATAAAAAATAAACATATGAGTGTAGGAAATAAAATAAGTGAAAGAGTCTCGGATGCAGTAGCTAAAAGCTATTACAAACCTTGGTATAAAAGGGTTTCTGGACGAATATTGTTAACTATTTTAGCTTTGATATTGTTTTTGTCTTTGTATTTTGGTATCAAAGTAGCCATTGGATATTATCATGCTAATAAAGGAGAGATATATAACCAAGAATTAGGTATCTGGTTAACAGGAGAACAATTTGAAGAAAATCAAAAATTAATAGCTGATTTAATGACTGATGATGATCCGTGGTTGGGGGCTGATAATCCTATAATTAATGTAGTAGTTTATGAGTCTTTTGGTTGCCCATTTTGTAAGGCTGATCAGGAAGTTTTAAAGAGAGTATTAGATAAATTTGGTATAGTACTTCGTCTAACAGTTAAAGATTTTCCTACTGAAGGAATACATCCAGGAGCCTTTGAAGCTCATTTAGCAGCTGCTTGTGCTAATGAGCAGGATGTTTATTGGGCTTATCACGACATTTTATTTGATAATCAAGGAGAGTTTGATAAAAAGAATTTAAAATTGTTGTCTAAAACATTAGGTATAAATATTTCACAATTCGATGAATGTTTAGATGATGAGAAATATGCTAGTGAAATTAGACAGGACTATGCTAGTGGTGTTGATGTTGGAGTGGAGGGCACACCTACTTATATTATAAATGGTAATATAATTCCTGGTAGTATATCTTATGAAATGTGGGAAGAGATCATAGGTTATATTTTGAAAGGGGAACTTTAGAGTATGTTTTGGCATAATTATTTGCCGGATCCAATATTTTTTTCTTTTGGTTCATTGACCATTCATTGGTATGGGTTAATTTTGGTATTAGCTATCATAGTTTCTACTTGGCAAGCTAGAAGATATTTTTTAAGGAAAAATATTTTAAGTCTAAGAAAGTTTGAAGATTTAATTTTCTATATTATTATTTTTGGATTAATAGGGGCCAGATTTGGACATATTGTATTTTTTAATTTTTCATATTATTTTGCTCATCCAATAGACATATTTAAAGTATGGCAAGGAGGCATGTCTATTCAAGGTGCTTTGCTTTTTGGTCTTATTACTATATTTATATGGGCACGTCGTAATAGTATAAGTTTTTGGAAGTTAACAGATGGCTTAATATTTGTAGTTCCCTTGGGGCAGGCTATTGGTAGATGGGGCAATTACTTTAATCAAGAACTATTTGGTAGACCTACTAATTCTTGGTGGGGTATTCCCATAGCTTCTATAAATAAAGTAGATGGTTATGGCGAATTTATGTACTTTCAGCCAATCTTTTTTTATGAATCAATCCTTAGTTTAGTCTTATTTTTTATATTATATAGGTTAGCTTTTTATAATAGTTTAAGAAGAGGCACTTTAACACTATTATATTTTATAGGTTATGGATTAATTAGGTTTTCCATAGAATTTATTCGTATTGATAGTACTTCTTCTCTATTTGGTATGCGAACAGGGCAGTTTATAAGTTTAATTTTTATAGTAGTTTCTTTAGGTATTATTTATTATTTATACACTAGGCCCTTGCCAAAACAGCAAAAATAGGTTATTATATTTCTGCTTTTAAGTATGGGGTCGTAGTTCAGCTGGTTAGAACGTCTGCCTGTCACGCAGAAGGTCGAGGGTTCG
>Ga0066639_10005462_pt1 | contig 10670 bp, 8 predicted proteins | sample CryGeyCG2114_010_2_FD_59504 | JGI IMG/M metagenome (GOLD analysis project Ga0066639, IMG submission 59504) | Groundwater microbial communities from aquifer - Crystal Geyser CG10_big_fil_rev_8/21/14_0.10 | ecosystem: Environmental > Aquatic > Deep subsurface > Groundwater | place: USA: Utah... | reverse complement strand
AGGATGAAAACTAAAAACTGACAAATCTGTAATAGATCCGACTTTTTTATTATAATATGCACCACCTAAACCCTGACAAGCATCCTCTACTATCATTAGGTTATGTTTTCTTGCTATATCTTTTATAACTAAATAGTCAGATGGTCTACCAGCATAATCAATTGGTGCAATAACTTTAGTTTTTTGGGTTATGGCTGACTCAATATTTTGTGGATCAATGTTTCCAGTTTTTGGATCTATGTCAACAAATACAGGTGTAGCCCCTTGCCATACGCCAGCATTTGCAGTGGCAACAAAGGTAAGTGGAGAAGTAATAAATTCATCTCCAGGTCCCAGATTTGCTGCAGCATATGCTGAATGCAGAGCAGCTGTTCCATTATTACACACAACACAAAATTTGGCGCCTGTGTAATTTGCCAAAGCTCGTTCAAATTCTATAACTTTGTTTCCTTGGGTAATTCTATCTGACTTTAACGCTTCTATCACAGAATATACATCATTTTGATTTATCGATTGTTTGCCATATGGAATCATATATTTATTGTAAACCCATTATTTTTTGTAATTCTTCCTTTGTTATCCATTTATTATTATCTACACTTACAAAACTTTCGTAAGAATTTAATGCTGTACCTGTTTGATAATATTTTTGATAAGCTGAAGGCTCCCAAAATGGAAACTCTGGCATAACAACATAGTGTCCCATAAAATCCCTAGTATGCCTAGCTTCTTGTTCTGTAATGAGTATCTCATGCATTTTTTCCCCAGGACGGATACCCACAATATTTCTTTCATTTTCAGGGGCAATGGCATCTATAAGATCTACCAATTTCATGCTTGGAATTTGTGGAACAAATATCTCTCCACCCACCATGTGATCTAGTGCAAATAAGACTAATTGGTAAGTCTCGCTAAGATTAATCCAAAAACGAGTCATATCTTCGTGTGTAATTTCTACTGTGCCAGATTCTTTTACCAAGCGAAGTAATGTCTCTACAATACTCCCCCTACTACCAATAACATTTCCATAACGAACTACTGCAAAATATGTTCTATCTCCTCCGTAAGAATTTGCAGAAATACATAATTTTTCAGCACACAGTTTTGTTGAACCGTATAGATTGCTTGGGTGCGCAGCTTTATCAGTTGAAATAAGAAGTACTTTGGACACCCCCCTATCGATAGCTGCTTCTATAACGTTTTGTGTCCCGATAATATTGGTGTTTACGGCTTCCATTGGGTTGTACTCCAAGGCTGGAACTTGTTTCAATGCTGCCGCATGGATGACTATATCAACACCACAAAAAGATCTCCTTAGTCTAGTAAGGTCTCTTACATCACCAAGAAAAAAGCGGAGCTTTGGATTGTCCAGCTCTTTTTGCATATGATATTGTTTGAGTTCGTCACGACTAAATATGATAATTTTTTTTACATTATAATCTTTGAGAATCCGACAAACAAAGTCTTTTCCAAAAGAGCCAGTCCCACCTGTAACCAAAATAGTTTTTTGATTTAAATCAATCATATATTATTTATTCTTGTAGAGCTTTGAAAATAACTCGAATATCAAACATTGATTATACAGTTTCTGTAGAGTCAATGTATTTTAGTATGACTTGCACTATATTACGTTTATTTTCCTCTGGTGTCAACGAAGACAAATCCCGAGTATACCACTCTAAATAAGCTCTAAAAGAAATTGCACCAAAGGCCGCAAGGTAGCATAAAATATCTTGTTGGCTTATTTTTTTTGTATTTTGAATAATTTCTAATGCTTTTTTACAATCTTTAGTACTTCTCACTTGAAAAATTCCAGGGCAATTTCTATACCACGTGTAACCAAAAATTATTGCCGGTGTTCCCTGAAGTACGGCTTCCCAACCCGGGGTTCCTGTGGTGGTGACTACTGCTTTCGCTTTACTAGCTATAAAACGAGAATCCATAAAAATAGGCAAAACCTCTACTCCATTTATTTTTGATATCTCACGGTAAAATCCTTTATATCTATAAGAAAAAAAATTAAACCCACGTGGAAGCCATTGGGCAGGGTGTTCTTTTATATAAAGCTTCCACCCTTTTGGCAGCGCTGCAGCCAAAGTTCTTATTGTTAGTATTTGACTGTTGTAGACCCCCCCCTTTGGACATGTTGTAGATTCTGGCTGATAGTGTAGCGTGAAATAAATAAATTGTGCTTCAATATCTATATTTTTATTAACAACATTACCATATTCTTTTTGTAAATTTGATTTAAATTTTTTTACAATATATCTTGCGCTTTTATAAAATATACTAAAGTCTTTAATACTTTTTTTGATTGATTCACCTTTATACCCTACTACACGCTTGATCCTTTCAATACCTAATATTTCTTTTGTATCTGGGGGTATGGGGTCGTCCAATTCTTCGGTTTGAATAAAGTAATGTTCTTTGATATCTTTTGGGAGATCCTCTATTTGTACTTCTTTATTTTTGTATTCTTCTATTTTTTTTTTAAATCCAGGGTAACCATCTTCAAAATGATTAGCGATAAGCATTCTGTCCCCAATCCTAGTAAATTCAAAAATAATTGTTTTTATATTCGTTTTTTTTGATAGTGCATATATTACATAGTCATACAAAGTGTGTGGTGGTGCTGGAAAAATAATTATATCTGGTTTTTTTGTTTGTAACACTCCCCACCAATATTGCAAAAGTTGGTAATAATAATTCTTGCGTTGTTCGGTGCCCATCCATTCAAATTTTTTGTTCATCATACTTATCAATATAGATTCAGTCTCTACCATTTCCTTTATAAACTTCTCGCTTGGTGGAGTAAATTTTGTACTATCTATAGATTGAGCAGGTAAAAGATTAAGAGCATCAAAAAGATCATGAAAAATAGTATTGGGAAAATCTGATTCTTCAACACCAATGCCTTTTATGTTTGTTACCCAATAACTAATATTGTGTTTTTTGTCTAATTCTTTTGCTACTTCAATTTGATCAGGTAGGTCTACTGCACCCCAACCAATAAGAAAAATATTTTTTTTCATATACTTAGGAATTTCAGCTTTGATAATTTTTGGAAAAATATGAATCATTTTCTTTAAGTAAATCATCAGGTTTACCTTTTTCAATAACTTCTCCATTTTCAATTACAAAAAGATGGTCAGCATTTCTAACAGTTGACAATCTGTGTGCTATAATAATGATAGTCATTTTTCCGTGAAGTTTTTCAATAGCTTTTTGGATATGCACTTCAGACTCGTTGTCCAAAGAGCTGGTTGCTTCATCTAGAATGAGGATGTCTGGTTTTCTGGCTAAAATTCTTGCCAGGACTATTCTCTGTCTTTGCCCACCAGATAGTCGCGTTCCTCTTTCTCCAACAATAGTTCTATACCCATCTGGAAAAGTACTAATAACCTCGTGAATATAAGATGTCTTGGCTGCAGCTATAATATCTTCTTTTTTGATATTTTTATCATAAAATTGGATGTTACTTTCAATCGTGTCATTAAGTAAAAATATATCTTGTGCCACATACCCAACTTTTTCCCTCCATGACTTTAATTTTATGTCTTTTATGGATACGCCATCCAATGTAATTTCTCCTGACTGAGGCTCTAATAGACGCAAAAGAAAATCTACAATAGTTGTCTTACCTGCACCTGATGGACCAATTATACCAACAATTTGTCCTTTTTTTATTGTTAAATTTATATTTTTGATGGATCTCTCGTTATTTTCATAAGAAAAACTGAGATCCTTTAATTCTAATGTTTTTTTGAAAATAAATGAATGTTTTCCCACGTCCTTTTCTTTGTTATTTTCAATACTCTTTTCATACCCTACAACATGTTCTAGATAGGGTAAGAGAGTGCTAAAATTATGCAGTTGGTTTTGACCTATTTGTACCTGGGCAAATATTTTATTAATAGCATATACAACCACAGCAAATGATGCGAAGTTGAACGTTCCACTTTTGTAAAAAACAGCAAAAATAACTAGTATAAAAAATATCCCAATGGGCTGAATAATCGCTGTGCTACCATTTACTAGTAGACCAATACGGATATTTTCTATTCTCACACTTTCAAAAAAATTAATACCTTCTTTTTGTGCTTGTTTATGAACATGGGTAGCCTTTAGTGTCTTTATTCCAATTATATGCTCATTCACAAAGTGTGCCATGTCTTTGTAGGCATTTGTTATAGAGAGTGAAGCATGTTTGTTTCTTTGAAGTAAAGGGCGTAATAATAAAAAAATAAATAATCCAAATAGCACTGTTAAAAATGTTATAAATGGGGATATACTAAAAGCAACTACTGTATAAATTATGGTATTTGTTATTGTTGGTAAAGTTTCACTAATTCTTGTTAATACTATAGCGCTGTGCCGTGTATCAGTATTTAAAATTTGATCCAAGTAACCAATTTTTTGTTTTGATAAAAATGGCCAAGTAGCAACAAATGTTTTCTTGAGTAAATTTTCTCTAGTTTTTTTTTCATAATTTGACACCACGTAAACGCTAAAAAATTTGAAAAAAAAGTACAAAATGGCCTTTAAAAAAAATAATGCCATAATGAAAACCAAAAGAATCTTTAGAGTATAGGGTATATTAAAAAAAGTAAAAATAGATTCTATAAATTGAGTTATAAAATCTTCTCCATGACCTCTTCCTCCAGTTACAAAAGAAAATAAGGGTATAATAGTACTTATCCCTATTCCTTCTAATAAACTACTCAAAAAACTCAATAAACCAAGTAACAATACTTGTGATGTGTATTCTCTGAATGCATATTTAATTTGGAAAATAATTTCCTGGATTCTTCTTATTGATATAGCCATAGTATTGCCCTAGTATAAAGAAAAAACAGACCTTTTTCAAGCCCTAGATGTCTTTTTTTTCTATTGTTTCACAAATTAATCCCAATTATTTTTTCTTTTTTTAGCATATCTTCAATATCTCTCAAGGATAATTTTGGTTGGTCTACAGTGCTAAAGCTCTGTTGAGTTATTTTTTGTGCGTTGGGATAATATTTACTGAATTTTGACCTATCTTCCTGGGTGGTTCCAATGACTGGGGTAATAATAAACATACTCCCCATATCCCATGCGTATTCAGACTCTTCTTCACTTAATAATTTTTCGTGAATTCTCTCACCAGCTTTTTTTCCAATAATTTTTATTTTAATATCTTCTGGTTTATGGCCAAAATCTGATGCGTAAACATTTATCATTGCTTGTGCCATATCTTTTATATACACTGTCGGCATTTTGAGAATAAAAATTTCTCGATCGCACATATGTTGAACAGCATTAAAAACAAGATCTACAGTAAAACGTAATGGCATAAAAAATCTTGTCATATTTTCATCTGTGACCGTTACTAAATCTCCTTTTTTTATTTGGTTGAGCCATACTGTAAGTACAGATCCTCGTGACCATAGAACATTACCAAAACGTACACAACTAAATTTTGTACGCTTTTTTCCTCTGTAGTGATATGAAGACAACATTATCTTTTCTGACAATAATTTTGTACAACCCATTACATTTGTTGGGTCTGTCGCTTTGTCGGTAGAAATTGCAATAACCTTTTCAATATTATTGGCAAGCGCACAATCAATAATATTTTGTGTCCCATGTACATTTGTTTTTACAGCTTCAAATGGATTTTTCTCACAAGATAGTACATGCTTTAGAGCCGCCGCATGAAATACAATATCAATACCTTCCATAGCCATATTAAGTCTATCTTTATCCCTAATATCACCTATTAGCAAATTTACACCACTGGGATCACCAAGCTTCTGCATGAGATCAAATTGTTTTGTTTCATCACGGCTAAAAATACGGATTTGTTTTGGATTATGCTGTAATAAATTTTTTACAATATGAGACCCAATTGATCCAGATCCTCCTGTAACAAGTATACGTTTGTTTTCAAATTCATTTTTCATAGCTATATATTTTTAATTGCACTTACTAGTTTCCCTATGATGTACTTTATATCTGATTCTTGAAGACCAATATAGAACGGCAATGCAATTGATCTCATACTAACATTTTCTGATATTGGGAATTCTCCATCATTGTAACCAAATTTTTCCCTATAACAATGAAAAAGATGAATTGAAGGCAAATACTCTTTTGTTGAAATCCCACAATCTCTAAGTTTTTCTATAATTTTATTTCTTATTTTATTTTTTTCTTTTATTTGAATTACATACACAAACCATGTATTCGTATTAAATTGGCTTGTTAAGGGGACATCCACCAAGTCTGAATAATCCAAAAGATGTTTGGTGTACATATCAGAAATTTTTTTTCTCTCTTCAATCATCCAGTCTAGCTTTTCTAACTGCGCAATACCAACTGCGGCACTCATTTCATCCATGCGATAATTATAACCGACGTATTGGTGATCTAACCATGACATGTTAGCACCGCGACCCTGGTTCGTCAAGCTCTTAGCATGGTCAAAAATTGCTTTGTTGTCAGTACAAATCATTCCCCCCTCACCTGTTGTCATCTGTTTGTTTGGATAAAATGCAAACACAGATGTTTGGCCGAATGTACCAACATTTTTACCTTTGTAGCTCGCACAAATACTTTCACATGCATCTTCTAAAAGAATAAGATTATATCTTTTCGCTATATCTATTATTGGATCCATGTCAGCAGATTGACCAAATATATGCACAACAAGTATAGCTTTTGTCTTTGCGGTTATTGCCACTTCTATTTTTGTGGGATCTATGTTATATGTTCTTGGGTCGATATCCACAAAAATAGGAACAGCCCCAACATACAACATACAATTTGATGAAGCAATAAAAGAAAATGGTGTTGTAATTACTTCGTCTCCAGACGTTATACCAGCTACGTTCATCATAACGTGCAAACCTGTTGTACCACTACTAACACCACAAGCATATGCAGTACCAATTTTATTTGCAAATTTTTTTTCAAACTCCTCTAATTTAGGCCCCAAACTCAAAAATCCGGAATCTAAAACATCATTTACAAGATCCTTTTCTCTCTGTGTTATGTATGGTTTAGCAAGAGGATATTTCATAATTTCCCTAATTTTTTTTATTTTTTAAAATATTATCTAAATACTCTAACATATTTTTATCCAAAAGAGTAAATTTTTCACCATTAATTTCAATTAATGCACCATGGTAAGGGGGGAAAAAAAATGCTCTGATTTTTTTGTGTATTTCTTCGTTTGAGTCATTATGAAGATTTATATTCTTCATCATTTCTAAATCCTTGGATGTAACAGATAATCCTCCCTCATTGGGAACAGTTATTATTATTTTTTCAGTGATAAATTTATCAATGGTTTGTTTGAATAACTCAATCATTTCTGTATGGCTCTCTTTTTCCAGAGCATGAACATTAATTGTTTCTGGGTTAATCTGAAAACTACGAACATCTATTATAGGACCCGAATCAAATTCTTCTGAATTGATATAGTGCACACTTACACCAAATTCCTTTTTTCCTTCAAGAATTGCAGTATTGTAGCCTGCTCTATTTTTATATTCTGGCAATGGTGCCGGGTGAAAGTTAATACACCCCCTACTACCCAGTGTAACTAATGGCGTTTTTATTTTTTTCCAAAAAACGTAGGATATTACCAGGTCTATATTTTGAACCACAGGATCGTTGTTTTTTATTAATTCGTAGAGTTCTTTATCACTAAAAATAATTTTTGTTCCGCTTTGCCTAATACGTTCTTTTTCTTTGTAATTTTTCCATTCGTCTTCTCTTGTAATTAAACATGTTACATCAATACCTTTGTTAAGAAGGTAAATTGTACTTGCTATCATACCTGGTTTTCTACCAAGCATAATTATACGTTTTAATGTTTTATTTTTACTTTCTATCATATTATTTTTCTAAAAGAGAATGGTCTAATATTATTGTCGAAAGTATGTTTGCTATCTGTTTTCCCGCTGTTCCGTTTCCGTAGGGGCTCCTACACTGTGACACTTGCTCTCTAAATGATTCATCTGCTAATGCTATTTTTATTGCATTTAATATTTCTTCTCTATTATACCCTGTATCAATTACATTCCCCGCCCTTTCTCTCCCCTTTTGTCTTGTTCCAATATTAACAACTGGTAAATGAAAACTAGGAGCTTCAAGAATACCACTACTGGAATTGCCCACCAAAACTGATGCATACTTGAGTAAGCTAAGGTATTCTTTTCTATCTAAATTTTTATATGGCTTGATACATTCTATCTTTTTACTTTCAATAAGTTCAATTACATCACTGCTACCAGCATCTGAATTAGGATAGATTAATATTGTTGGTATTTTTAATTCTTCCAAAGCTAACAAAGTCTCAATATAATGAACTTTGGATTGTTTTTCTTCTAAACTAACAGGGTGTTGAATAAAAATGATGTATTCGCTATTCTCAGCAATGTTGTATTTTCCCCTTATTTTTTTTTCTGAATAAAGTTTTTGATTAAGAATATTGTCTAGCCCTGGAGCTCCCACATTGTACACCTTAGATGGATCTTCTCCCATTTTTATAATTCTATCTGCGCTTTGTTTTGAAATTGGGAAATGTATATGCGCAAATTTTGTTGTTGCATGCCTAACAGCATCATCTACTGAGCCAGAAACATCACCACCATGAACGTGAGCTACTGGGATATTCATATGTGAACCTACAATTGCAGCAGCTAAGGAAAAACCCAAATCTGTCATAGATATTATTATATCTGGTTTGTTTTTTTGAAAATGATTTGCTAAACCTTCTATACATTTTGCAATTGCCTTTGCCATTGACGTCCCGCTAGTTTTCTCTCCATCTTGATTTTTTATTTTTGCATTAATTTTAAATCCGTCTTTTTTTATTATGTCAATAGTGTTTCCATAAACTGGCAACAAATGCATGCCAGTAACAATGAGTTGGAGCTCTAAGTCAGGATGATTTTGTATAGCACGAAGAATAGGATAACTTAATCCATATTCCGCACGAGAACCTGTAACTAAACAAATTTTTCTTGGCATAGATAATTATTCAATATCTTCCCATTTTATAATAGTATCCACCGGTATATTTACCAATGTTTTTTTCCCAACCAATTCTTCGAGTTGTTTAGGTTTAATACCAGCCCCAGGTCTTTTAATCACAACATCTGATTTTTGGATTATCTTTCCTGCTTGGATATCATGGGCAGCAATTAAACTTTTTTGCGCCACTTCCGCCACTTTCATTGTCACATAGCTCACTTTTTTATTGGGAGAACCCAAAGCTTTTTCTATATTTCTTATCGCGCCAACCATAGCTTTCAGCTCATTTGGTTCAAGTGAGGCTTTGTGATCTGGTCCTTCCATATTCCTATCCAAAGTAAAATGTTTTTCAATCACTGTTGCCCCAAGCGCTACCGCCGCAATCGGTACTTCTATACCGACCGTATGATCAGAATATCCAATCAATACATCACATTTTTCCTGTATAGTCAGCATGGCTCGTAAATTAACCTCATTCATTGGAGTAGGATACTGTGCAGTGCAGTGCAATACCACCATATTTTCATTTCCTGATTTTCTAATTATAGATACTGCTTCAAGTACATCATTCAACTCAGACATACCTGTAGAAACAATCATTGGCTTACCCATAACGGCAACATCTCTCAAAAAAGGTAAATTATTTGTATCACTTGAACCGATTTTAAACAAAGGTAGACCAATTTCATCTAAAAAAAATACATCACCCTCCGAAAATGGTGTAGATAAAAATATAATTCCTTTTTTAGTAGAATAATCAAATAATTCTTGATGATATTCTCTTTTCAGCTCCAATCTTTTCAACATTTCAAATTGTGATTCTTTTTTACCTATATTTTCTGTCTGATAATCGGCCTGCTTAGCATTTTTTGTCACCAAAGTTTCCGCATTAAATGTCTGAAATTTAATGGCATCTGCCCCAGCTTCAAACGCGACATCTACCAATTTTTTAGCAATCTCAATATCGCCATTATGATTAACACCAGCTTCAGCAATTATAAACACAGGCTGGTTTTTTCCGATTATTTTTCCATTTATTTTTATTTGTTTTATCATAAAACTACAAATTAACAGTTCTTCTTGTTTTATTGCTTTTTTTCAAAGGCATATAATTTTTTTAACAAATGATGACTATCTTCAAAAGTATGAGGAAATTTTTGTTTACCTTCAATCGTTTTCAAAAATGATCCAATTTCATCATTATACATTTCTTCTTCATTCACATACCCTATTTCAGGACGACCTTTTGGTACAGTAATAATTTCATTTTTTTGCGATTTAACATCATACACTTTTATAACTGAATCAAATCTTTCCCAATCTAGAATGCCCTCAGAACCCAAAACACGCAAAGTCCTAAATGGTTTTCTGGAAATTACATCAATAATTACATTACCCATAATTCCATTGTCATATTCTACTTTTGTCAAAGTGATATCGTCCGCATCCATATCTAAATCAGAAACCTTACCAACAAAACCAGATATATCCGATACTTTGGAATCAAAAATCCAACTCAGCCAAATGAGCTCAAAAGGTAACATTTCACGACAAGCCCCTGTTTCTTTTTTAGAAAAATACACCTCACGATAATCCTCCCATGGATGCCAATCAGGCAAATACTGCCCCATATGGTATTGAAAAGCCAA